>JADMIO010828273.1_pt1 | contig 32820 bp, 32 predicted proteins | sample 8958161 | NCBI WGS metagenome assembly JADMIO01 (sample SAMN16585339, study PRJNA669376) | soil metagenome | isolation source: Crop rotation soil | place: USA: Cullars Rotation, Alabama | collected 2011
GGCCGCGACTTCAAGTCACGTGAATTCCAAGCTTCGGATCCCACTGTGCTGGAAAGGGTGCGGCGGCCGGTCGATCTCTCGGCCATCGTGGGCGCGACGCTCACGGCCTTTCGTTCCTCCGGCCGCCTGCAGGATCACGCGGTCTCGAGCCGGCTCGCCCCGGTATGGATCGACGCCGACGAGGTGCGCATCGAGCAGGTCGTCTCCAACCTGCTCGGCAACGCCCTCAAGTTCACGCCGGCCGGGGGGAGCATCTCGGTGGAAGTCGAGCCGATGGCCGGCAGCGCCGTGCTGCGGGTGTCGGATTCCGGCGCCGGCATCGCGCCGGGCCTCATCGACAGGGTTTTCGAGTCGTTCGTGCAGGGATCCAACCCGATCGATCGCGCGCAGGGCGGCCTCGGTCTCGGTCTCGCGCTGGTGCGGGCACTGGTCGGACTGCACGGCGGCTCGGTGAAGGTCGAGAGCGCGGGATCCGGCCAGGGATCGGTGTTCACGGTGCGTCTGCCGAGTATCGGCCAGCCGGCAGTCCGTGCCGTGGCGAGCGAGAGCAAAGACGGGGGCGGCAGGAAATTACGCCGCATCCTGATCGTCGAGGACAACCGCGACGGGCGGGAGGCCATGCGTACCCTGCTGGGGCTGGCGGGACACGAAGTGCACGAAGCCGAGGACGGATTGTCCGGCGTCGAGGCGGCGGAGAGACTGTCACCCGACCTCGCGCTGATCGACATCGGCCTTCCGGGCATCGACGGCTACGAAGTCGCGCGCCGGATTCGCGCCATGCGCCAGGGACGGGACATGCGTCTCGTCGCCATCTCCGGTTATGGCCAGCCCGACGACCGGCGGCGGGCGATGGAGGCGGGTTTCGACGCGCACCTCACCAAGCCGGTGGCGATGGAACGCCTTAACGAATTCCTGGTCCACTGATCATGGCGCGCTTCCTGATCATCGACGACGACGAGGACCTGGGGTCGGTGGTCCAGATGATCCTCGAGCTCGACGGGCACGAGGCCGCGGTGTCCACGAACGCCGAGTCCGCGGTGAGGATGCACCGGGCGCGCGCAGCCGACGTCCTCATCACGGACATCTTCATGCCGGACAAGGACGGCTTCGAGGTCATCCGCCAGTTCCGGCGGGAATTTCCGGACGTCAGCATCGTCGCCATGTCTGGCGGCGGCGAGATGCTGCGGTCGCTGCGCTACCTGTCCTCGGCGCGCGAGATCGGCGCCGTCCATTCCATTCGCAAGCCGTTCGAGAAAGAGTCGCTGCTCGCCGTGGTGCACGAGGTGCTGGCCTCGCGCGCGGAAGCGCGGAAGTAGCCCGGCATTCGGCTTCAGTCGCGCATATTAGCCGCGCTCATTAGCCGCGCTCATTTGCCGCGATAAGGGACGACGGCGCAGTTCCTGCCGTCGATCTGCAGGCTCGCGCTGAAATTCGTATAAGGCATTCCGCCGACGTGCGGCAGCGGCACCCACCACAGCCATACGCCATCCTGCGAAGCCGAGAAATACACCGGCGCGTGCTCGATGCGACAGGCGCCCGCGGCGATATTGATGCGGCGCGCGCGCGGCACCCAGGTGAGCAGCCATTCCGAGTGAGCGTCGAAGCAGGTCTTGTAAGCGGCCTGCGCAAGCGTGGGGCCGCAATAGCCCGCCGCGGGGTGCTCGACCCAGACTACTCCCACCTTGTCGTCGGTCTTGCCGCGCGCGAGCACTTTATCGGCGTCGTCCAGGAACTCGAGCTGCGCACCTTTCACGTTCTCGAAACGGGAGGGCGTCGCGACGTCACGCAGGTCCATAGTGAAGGTGGCGTGCGTCGAGGCATGCCACCAGCCGTAGCCCAGCACGCCCGCAGCGAGGCCGGCGAGAACAAGCAGCAAGGTGGCGACGGGCTTCATTAAGACGAAGGCGCAAGGAGGAAGAAAATTCCTCCGGGCCCTACTTGATGTTCTTGGCTGCCCAGTTGTGGAGCAGGGCGGCGATCTCCATGCTGTTCTTCTCGAGCATCATCATGTGGCCATTGCCGCGGATGCCGACGTTCGGCAGGCGCACGTAGTCGTGCTTGACGCCCGCCTGCTCGAGGAACTTCGACGTGCAGTGATCGTACGGCGCGTGATACGAGGCCTCGCTGGTGATGATGAGGATGGGGATGCCCTGCAGATGCGACAACCGGCGCGGCGTGCCGCCCTGAGTCCAGCAGCGCACGAGCTCGGGGCCGTCGGCCGCGGCCTGCCGCGTCATGCCGAGGTCATTGGGACTCGCCGCCGCGGGCGAGAAGGTGAGCGGCCCGCGCGTGATTCCCCACGCACGGCCGACGGCGCCGTCCTTGAACCAGTCGGGCGCGCCGGTCATGGCCGCCTCGTGGAACGGCGGGCCGTTCGGCTCCACCGCGAGAATGCCCTTCACCAGCTTCGGCCGCTCGTCGGCGACGACCCAGCCGAAGGGGCCCGACTGCGAGTGCGTGAGCAGGATCGCCGGCCCGATCTCGTCGAGCAGCGCCACGCCTGCCGCGCGGTTCAGGTTTTCTATGACGCCGACGTCCGCGATGTCCTCCACTTGGGAGGCGAAGAACTGGTCGAACACCTTGTCGCCCGGCACGCCAGCGCCCGGCCATTGCGTGTGGCGCTTCGCCTGCGGGTAGTCGCCGCTTTTTTCCGGCGCGGTGAAGCGGCGCGACATCGCCGCCGTGTTCGGGCGCCGCGTCTTGCCGTAGACGTCGGTGAAATAGCCCGAGCGCGCGCGGCCCGGCTGATCGACGATGTACACCACGTAGCCCTGGCGCAGGAAGTAATTCGCCCAGCCTTCGCGTCCGTCGGGCGTGCCCATGAAATTGGTGCCGGTCTGGCCGCCGCCGTGCCACATCACGATCGGGTACGGCTGCGTCGCGTTCTGCGGCACCTGGTATTGCACGTACATCTGGCCGGTCATGACCTGGCCGTCTTTCGTCTTCGTGTAGCCGCCGCCGACGTAAAAAAAGCCTTGTTCTGCGAGCGTAATTGTTTTGCCCCCGCTGCCCGGCGATGCGCAGCCGGTGAGTAAAGCGCCAACAAGAACGACAGCGAACGACGCCCGGAGAATCATCATAAATATATGATTTAATTAAATAATTAAGTCAGCAGTTCAGTCGCCAGCTTTGACGCCGGCCTGCTGCACCACCTTGCGCCAGGTGTCGATATCGCGCTTGATGAGCGTGCCGAACTGCTCGGGCGTGCCGCCAGCCGAGGACACGCCGTCGGTCGCGAGCTTGTCTTCCATGTCCTTCGACTTCACCGCCTTGTTGAGCTCGTTGTTGACGCGATCGACGATCGGACGCGGCAGGCCTTTCGGGCCGATCAGGCCGTGCCACAGGATCACGTCGTAGCCCTTCAGGCCGGACTCGTTGACGGTCGGCACGTCGGGGAGGGCGGGGATGCGCTTCATCGTCGAGACACCGATCGCCTTGAGTCGTCCGCCTTTCACCGCCGGCACCGCGGCTGCCGCGCTGCCCCACAGGATCTGCGTCTGGCCGGCGATGGTGTCGGTCAGCGCCGGGCCGGTGCCCTTGTAGGGAATGTGCGTCATCTTGATGCCCGCCATCATCGCGAAGAGCTCGGTGGCGAGATGGGTGATGCTGCCCTGGCCGCTGGTCGCGTAGAGGAGCTGTCCCGGCTTCGCCTTCGCGATGGCGATCAGCTCCTTCGCGGTCTTCGCCGGCAGCGACGGGTGCGCGACGATCACGAACGGTCCCTGCGAGAACTGGATGATCGGCGTGATGTCGTTCGCCGGATCGTACGGAAGCTTGTAGAGGCTCGGGTTGACCGCGTAGCTGCCGGCGATGACGGTCAGGGTATAGCCGTCGGGCGGGGATTTCACGCCGATCTCCGCGCCGAGCGTGCCGCCGGCGCCGGGGCGGTTCTCCACGATGACCTGCTGCTTCAGCGCCTCGGTCAGCTTCTGCGCTGCGATGCGCGAGATGAAGTCGGTGCCGCCGCCCGGCGCGAACGGCGCGACGAAGCGGATCGGCTTCGAGGGGTATGGCTGCTGCGCGTGCGCCGCAGCCATACCAAGGGACAAGGCACAAGACACAAGGCACAAGGAGACGGATTTCATGGTTTTAGGTCCTATCACTTATCACTTATCACTTATCACGCGGCTTTGGTGCCCGCTTTGGTACTTGAGGCCAGCGCCGTCTTCACTTTTTGCGGCGAGAACGGCAGGTCGCGCAGGCGCGTGCCGATGGCGTTGGCGATCGCGTTGGAAATCGCGGCTACCGTCGGACCCTGCGAGCCTTCGCCGGTGCCGAGCGACGGCTGGTCCGGACGGTTGAGGAGATGGACCTCGACCACCGGCACTTCCGGGAACGTCAGGATCGGGTAGTCGGCCCAGCTCTGCGTCTTGATGCGCTGCCGGTCGAACGCGACGTGCTCCTTCAGCGTCCAGCTCGTCGACTGGATGATGCCGCCTTCGATCTGGTTGGTCACGCCATCCGGGTTGATGATGAGACCCACGTCCACCGCTGCCGTCACCCTGGTCACGCGCACCTTGCCGGTGCGGCGGTCCACGACGACGTCGGCGACCATCGCGCAGTAGGCGGCATGGTTCTTGTACTTGGAAAACGCGAAGCCCCGTCCGTGCGAGCCGTCGCCCTTGTGGCCGGCTTTCCAGCCCGCTTTCGTCGCGCATTCCTCGATTACCGCCCGAGCGCGCGGGTCCTTCAGGTGCCGCAGACGGAACTCCACGGGATCGGCTCCCGCGGCGGCGGCGACTTCGTCCATGAAGGACTCGAGCGCGAACACATTTGCGTAAGCGCCGAGCGTGCGCAGCGCAGAAGTGCGCAGCGGCATGTCGGTGATGTAATGCAGCGTGATCTTCTGGCCCGGGAAATCGTAGAGCGGAACCGCGTTGCGGTCGGCCGCGCCGTTGGGCTGCGGCGTATTGGCCGGCACCGCGGGTGTCACGGGGTTGGCGATATGCCAGCTCGCGAGCAGGTTGGACGATCCCGCGGGTCCGCCGCCGGGGCGTGTCGAGTGCGGCATGCTCCAGACGTCGTGGTGCCAGTCCACCACGTTCTTCGAATCGTCGATGCGTGCCTTGAGCTTCATCACCATCGCCGAGCCGTACGGCTCCCAGCCGAACTCGTCCTCGCGCATCCACTGGAGCTTGACCGGCCGTCCATTGGTCGCGCGCGCGACCAGCGCCGCGTCGAGCGCCACGTCGTCGGCGCCGTTGTGGCCGTAGCAGCCCGAGCCTTCCACGTGCGAGCAGGTGATGCTCGATTCAGACACCCGCAGGGCGCGTGCCAGGTGCTGGCGCAGCGGGAAAACCCCCTGGGTGTGGCTCCAGACGTGCAGCTTGCCATCCTTCATCTGCGCGACGGCGCAGGACGGCCCGATGGATCCGTGCGACTGGTACGGGCGCGTGTACTCGGCCTCGATCGTCGTTACCTTGCCGCCGGTGCCGGTGGCCGGAAATTTCTGGTTCACCACCATCTCGCGCGAGGGCATCTTCTGAAGGTGGTCGTAGAGTCCGGGCACGTCGGGCGGCAGATCGGGCGTCTCGCTCCACTTCGCGTTCTCGCGCAGCGCGCGCGAGGCCTTGATCGCCTGCTCCTCGCGCTCGGCGGCGACGGCGAGGAAGCTGCCGTCACGCACTACCGCGACGACGCCGGGCATCGCCTTGATCGCAGCCTCGTCGAACGACACGAGCTTCGCGCGGTAGGAAGGCGGGCGCACCACGCGGCCGAACACCATGCCGGGCATGCGCACGTCCTGCACGTAGCTGCGTCCGCCCGTCATCTTCGACGGGATGTCCCGGCGCTGCATGCTCTTGCCGATCACCTTGTGCTGGGAGGCGGGTTTCGGTTTGGCCTGCGCGGTGGCCTCGCGCTTCAAGTTCGCGTCGCGGGCGAGATCCCAGTAAGTGACCCTATTGGGAACCGAGCCGGAGCCGGTGACGGTGCCGTCGGCTACGGAGAGCTGTGCGACGGACCCGCCGAGCTTCGTCGCCGCGAGATTCATGAGGATCTGGCGCGCCTCGGCACAGGCGTAGCGCAGGGCGATGCCACTGTTCTCCACCGACTGGCTGCCGGCGGTCTGGCCTTCGTTGGGCGTCAGCGCGGTGTCGGCCGAGACCATCTGAATGCGCTCGTAAGCGACGTCGAGTTCGTCGGAGGCGATCTGGGCGAGCGCCGTCAGGATGCCCTGGCCCAGCTCGCACTTGCCGGTGAAGATCGTGATCGTGCCGTCGGCGTTGATGCGCAGCCAGCCGTCGAGCATGCGGTTGGTCTGGAGACTGCCAGGCAGGCGCGTTGACTGTTGCGCCAGCACCAGCGGCGCGCTCCAGCTGAAGCCGACGACGAGCGCGCCGGCCGACTTGAGAAAATTGCGGCGGGAGAGGGCGGTTTTCATCACGCAGTTTCCTTGGAAGCGCGGAGCACCGCGCGCACGATGCGGTTGTGCGTGCCGCAGCGGCAGAAGTTGGCCCCCAGCGCCTTGCGAACCTGGGCGTCGGTCGGCTTTGGGTTCTTGTCGAGGAAGGCCTTGGCGGTCACGATCATGCCGTTGGCGCAGAATCCGCATTGCGCCGCCTGCTCTTCGATAAAGGCCTTCTGCAGCGGATGGGGCTTCTCCTTCGTGCCGAGGCCCTCGAGGGTGGTGACTTCCGCGCTCTGGATGGATACCACCGGCGTCACGCAGGAGCGCGTCGCCTTGCCGTTCACGAGCACGGTGCACGCGCCGCACTGGGCGAGGCCGCAGCCGAAGCGCGGGCCGCTCAATTCGAAATCGTTGCGCAGGATATAAAGCAGCGGCGTGTCGGGCTCGACGTTGACGCGGCGCGTCGTCCCGTTCACTTTCAACGAGTAGTCCTGAGGCATGGCTCCTCCAGAGTGGCGCCGGGTTGCTGAGGATGATTTTTATAATCCCGACTTCGCCTAATATAGTCCAGCCGGGGGCGAAAGGGGAAGGCGGCATGGAAGCGTTTTTCGAGGTGGAATCCGGGGTCAGGATCCGCTATATCGTCGACGACTACAGCGATCCGTGGCGGCGCGCCGAAACGGTGCTGATGATCCACGGTTTTGCCGAAAGCGCCGACGCATGGTACGGCTGGATACCGCATCTCTCGCGCCGCTACCGCGTGGTGCGGATGGACCTGCGCGGCTTCGGCCGCTCCACGCCCATGTCCGAGACCTATTCCTGGTCCATGGACCGCCTGCTCGACGACATGCGCGCTCTGATCGCCCATCTCGGTGAGTCGCGCGTGCATCTCGTCGGCGCGAAAAGCGGCGGCTCGATGGTGCTGGCGCTTGCCGCTCGCGATCCCGGCTTCGCGCGCTCGGTGATCGGCGTGACGCCGCCCACGGTCGCTTCGCCTTCTTATGGCACCTGGCTTGCGCAAATCAAGCGCGAAGGCGTTGTCGCATTCGCGCGCACCACGATGGCGGGGCGTCTCGGCAGCAAGGTGGCGCCGGAGGAGGTCGAATGGTGGGTCGAGCACATCCAGGGCCGCTCGCCGCGCTCGACCCTGATCAGTTACATGGGCTGGGTCAACGGGCTCGACCTGCGCGAGACGGTGAAGAAAGTCGCGTGCCCGGCGCTGATCATCACGACTACCGGCAGCGGCTTGCGCACCGTGGAGGGCGTCAAGGCCTGGCAGTCGCAGATGAAGAACTCGACGTTGTTGGTGCTCGAGAGCGACGCCTGGCACGCCGCCGGCGCGTTGCCGGATGAGTGTGCGAGGGCGGCGGTGGAATTCCTGGCAAGCCAGAAATAGCCGTCAGCATTCAGCACTCAGCCATCGGCTTGCAGTAAGGCCGGGCAATTAGCCATTCGCATTCAGCCATCGGCTTGAACCCTGGCCGCGAGGATTCGTCCGACTGCTTGCCGAATGCCGAATGCCGAATGCCGAATGCCGAATGCCGAATGCCGAATGCGGCTGACGTCAGTCAGCCTTGATCCCCGTCGCCTTTACGAGGCGGGCGTACTTGAGGAGCTCTTCCTTGAGATGCGCGGCGTATTGCTGGGGCGTGCCGCCGACGGGTTCCATGCCGATCGCGGACAACCTCTCGCGTGATTCAGGCAGTTGGAGCGCCTTCGATGCTTCCTGGTTGAGGCGCGTGATGATCGCGGCCGGGGTTTTTGCGGGCGCCAGCACGCCGAACGTCGTGCTCGATTCATAGCCTTTGACCCCGGCTTCGTCCATGGTGGGAATATCGGGAACCAGTGTGGAGCGCGATTTCGTCCCCACCGCCAGCATCCTGAGTTTCCCGCTGCGCACGTGCGGCAGGATCGCGGGCAGGTTTTCGAACGAGAATTGCAGCCGGCCGCCGATGAGATCGGGGATGTAAGCGGCGGAACCCTTGTACGGCACGTGCACGATGTCCACCTTGGCGAGTGCCTTGAACTGCTCGGCCGAGAAATGAGCAACCGAACCGTTGCCCCCCGAGCCGAAGTTGAGGCTGCCCGGCTTCGCACGGGCCAGCGCGATAAGGTCCTTCACCGACCGGACCGGGAGCGACGGGTTCACGACCAGGGTGAACGGGCTGACAGTGCCGAGGATGATGGGCGCGAAATCGTGGATCGTGTCGTAAGGCACCTTGTTGAGGTTCGGGTTGATCGTGAGTGAGCCCGGGCTGCCGAGCACGATGGTGTAACCGTCGGCGGGCGCCTTCGCCGCAAGGTCTGCACCGATCACGCCGCCCGCGCCGCCGCGATTGTCCACCACCACCGGCTGTCCGAGCGACTCCGTGAGCCGTAGCGCGAGCAGCCGCGCGAGGATGTCCGTGCCCCCGCCCGGGGCGAAGGGGACGATGAAGCGGACGGGCTTCGACGGGTATTGCTGCGCGTGCGCGCCGGCAATACCGCCAAGGCACAAGGCACAAGACACAAGGGACAAGTAGATTTTGTATTTCATGGCGGTCATGGCGTCCTTGGCGGTTCGATGATTCTGTTTTTCTCGGCGTCTCTGCGGTTTAATCATTTTGATTTAGTTTTCTTGGCGGTCATGGCGTCATGGCGGTTCAAATCTTGCTGAGAATTTCCGCGCCCTTCGCCAGTGTTTCTTCCGACTTGGCGAAGCAGAAGCGCAGCACGCGGTGCTGCGGCGGCCTGCGGTAGAAGACGGAGACCGGGATTGACGCGATCCCTTTCTCCTTCGTCAGGCGGACCGCCAGGTCGGTGTCCTTCTCGTCGCTGATCGCGTCGTAGGCGAGGTTCTGGAAGAAGGTGCCGCGAGAGGGGAGCGGCTTGAAGCGCGAGCCCTTCACGCCCTGCAGGAAGAAGTCGCGCTTTTTCTGGTAGAACGCCGCGAGCGAGAGGTAGGCGTCCGGGTTCTCCATGAATTCCGCCAGCGCGTGCTGCAGCGGGCCGTTCGTGACGAAGACGTTGAACTGGTGCACCTTGCGGAACTCGTTCATGAGCTCCTTCGGCGCCAGCACGTAGCCCATCTTCCAGCCCGTGACGTGGTAGGTCTTGCCGAAAGAGGACACCACGAAGCTGCGCTCCGCGAGGCCGGGGAAGCTCGCCACGCTCTGGTGCCTGTGGCCGTCGAACACGATGTGCTCGTAGACCTCGTCGCTCACGACGGTGATGTCGGTATTGCGCAGCAGGCTCTCCAGCATGCGCAGATCCTCGCCCGACAGCACGCTCGCCGTCGGGTTGTTCGGCGTGTTGATGAGGATCATGCGCGTCTTCGGCGTGATCGCGCGCTGCACTTCGTTCCAGTCGATGCTGTAGTCGGGGTACCTGAGCTGAACGTAGACCGGGGTGCCGCCCGCGACCTGGACCGCGGGCGCGTAACTGTCGTAGGCCGGCTCGAACAGGATCACCTCGTCGCCCGGCCGCACCATCGTCGCGACGGCGTTGAAGATGCCGTAGGTCGCGCCCGGCGTCACGGTGACTTCGTGCTCGGGATCGTACTTGGCGCCGTAGAGGCTTTCCGCCTTCTCGGAGATGCACTCGCGAAGGCGCATCACGCCCGCCATCGGCGGATACTGGTTCAACCCCGCGTTGATGTACTTGGTGACGAGGTCGCGCAGCTCTTTCGCGCAATCGAAGTCGGGAAAGCCCTGCGAGAGATTGATGGCGTTGTGCTCCTGCGCGAGCCGCGACATCACGGTGAAGATCGTGGTGCCGACGTCGGGCAGCTTCGACGCGATGGGGCGGGAGTACGAGGGCATGGTGGTCGGCATTTTAGCAGCGGCGCTTAGTCCGCCGCATTTTGTCCGAACCTTGTCCGCGCCTTGGACGCGGGACGGGCCGCGCGGCTATACTTCGGCCCACAATAAGTATTACGAGGAGAAGCAGTGCCGCGCTGTCTGATTGCCTTGTTCCTTGTCCCTTGTGCCTTGTCCCTTGGTATTGCCGGCGCGTTCGCGCAGCAATACCCCTCGAAGCCCGTGCGCTGGATCGTGCCGTCCTCGGCGGGCGGCGCGAACGACGTGCTGGCGCGCATCGTCGGCGCCAAGCTCACGCAGATGTGGGGCCAGCAGGTGATCGTCGACGTGCGGCCGGGCGCGGGCGGCATCATCGGTTCGGATATCGTCGCCAAGAGCGCGCCCGACGGCTACACGCTGCTCGACGTCGCGCCGGGCTACGCGCTGAATCCTTTCTTTTATAAATCGCTGCCGTACGACACGCTGAAGGACTTCGAGCGCATTACCGTGATGGCGCATGCCCCGAACGTGCTGGTGACGCATCCCTCGGTGCCGGCGAAGAACGTGAAGGAGCTGGTGGCGCTCGCGAGGGCGAGGCCGGGCGATTTCAATTTCGCGTCTTCGGGCCGCGGCACCGGCGGGCAGCTCTGCGCCGAGCTGTTCCAGTACCTGTCGAAGACGAAGATGACGGCGATCTATTACAAGGGCGCCGGCGACTCGGTGCGGGCGGTGGTGAGCGGCGAGGTGAGCCTGCTGTTCTCCGCGACCGGCGCGGTGCTGCCGATGGCCAAGGCCGGCAAGCTCAGGATGATGGGCGTCTCGGGCAACAAGCGCTTTCCGCCGCTGCCGGACGTGCCGACCGTTGCGGAGCAGGGCCTGCCCGGCTACGACTACATGGGGTGGTACGCCGCGCTCACGCCGGCGCGCGTGCCGAAAGAGATACTCGCCAAGCTGCACGCCGACATGGTGAAGGCGCTCCGCAGCCCCGACGTGATCGAGCGCCTGAATCAGTACGGCTTCGAGCCGGTCGGCAATACGCCCGAGGAGTTCACCGCGCTAGTGCAGTCCGAGATGGCCAAGTGGGGCAAGGTGCTGAAAGCGGTCGGGGTCCGGCCTGAGTGAAGGCACAAGACGCAAGGCACAAGACACAAGTGGCTACGCAACGCCTTTGGGTCGACAGGCGCAGTTCGCAAATCATCTATCCAAAAAAACGATATTTCGAGGATTTTTATGAAACGTTTTAAGCAGGCTTCCTTGTGTCTTGTGTCTTGTGCCTTGTGCCTTTGGGGTATTGCCGGAGCGCACGCGCAGCAATACCCCACGCGCCCGGTTCGCGTGATCGTTCCGCTCACTCCGGGCGGCGGCGTCGACCTGATCGCGCGCATCATTTCCGATCACTACAGCCAGGTGTTTCCGCAGCGCTTCATCGTGGACAATCGGCCGGGTGCGGGCGGCACGATCGGCATCGAGATCGTGGCGAAGTCGGCCCCGGACGGCCAGACGCTGCTGGTGAGCAGCAGCGGCCTGGTGACGAATGCGGTCATCCAGAAGCAGCGCTACGACCCGATCAAGGACTTCCAGCCGGTCACCAAGTTGACGAGCAATTCCTACGTGGTGCTGGTGACGCCGTCGCTGCCGGTCAATTCGGTCAAGGACCTGGTCGCGATGGCGAAGGCCCAGCCGAACAAGATTACCTACGGATCTTCCGGCGTCGGCGGCATACTGCACATGGGGATGGAGCTCTTCCTGCTCCAGTCCGGCACGAAGATGACTCATGTCCCGTACAAGGGCGTGTCCGAAGTCTATCCGGCCGTCGCCTCGGGCCTCGTCAACATGGTGCTCGGCAATCCGCTGTCGGCCGCGCCGCTGATGAAGGCGGGACGGGTGAGGGGCATCGCGGTGACCGGCGCGACGCGCATGAAGGCGATGCCGGACCTGCCGACCGTAGCCGAGAGCGGCGTTCCCGGCTATTCGGTGGAGGCCTGGTTCTCGCTGTTCGCGCCAGCGCGCACGCCGATGGCGATCGTGAACCGGCTGCAGGTGGAGGCGGCAAGGGCTATCCACGCGCCGGAGATCGAGAAGCGCTTCGAGGCCGAGGGCACCGCCATGGTGGGGAATTCGTCTCCGGAATTCACGAAGGAAGTGAAGGCGGAATACGAGAAGTGGAGCTCGCTGGTGGCGAAAGCGGGACTCAAGATTCAGTGATGAGTGATGAGTGACGGGTGATGAGTAACCTGTTTACCCATTACCCATTACGGCCGCCGCGGTCTTTCCGGCCGGCCGCTGCGAGAGCCGCGTGAAGTCGTCGATGTAACTCTGGAGGCGGTGCAGCGCCAGCGCGCGCTGCTGCGGCGTCAGCATCTTCTCTACGGCGACGTACAGATCCGCCTGTCTCTGCTCCCAGTTCTTGTATACGCGGTCGTATTCCGGGTTGCGCCCTTCCTCCCAGTTCGAGAGAAAGCCCCGCAGGCGCTCGGCGAAGGCGCGGGTGTCGCTGCCCCGGTTTGCCAGCAACTGCAGGAACTCGCGTTGTCGCCGCTGGCGGTCTTCGTAGCGCAACTGGTGGATAAATGGCGCGTCGCCGACGAGCGCGTCGATCCTGCGCTCCTGCTCGGGGCTGAGGCTGCCGGTCCAGTCGTCGATGCGCGAATAGAGTCGCTTCATGCTCGCCTCGTGCCGCTCGCGCGGGCCGTCCTTGAGGCGGTATTCCCGGACGAATCGCTGGTTGTCCTTCTCCCACCGGCGCTTCAACGTCTCGACCTGCGCCGGCGTCACGGTCATCAGCATGGCGGCGGCGTCGTCCGCGCCGTGGCGCACGAGAGTCCGGTAGCGTGCTTTCACGCCTTCCATCACCCACAGCACGTCTTCCCGCGTCAGGCCTTTCTTCAGGCGCTCCTGCGTCGCGGCAAGGAAGGCCGCGTAGTCGGGCAGCTGCTCGTGGCGGTGCCACTCGTGGAGGCGGTCGAAGCGCCGCGAGAATTCCTGGCGCTGGTCGACGTTCAGGTCGAAGTAGTCGTTCGCGTTCCATGCGGCGAATGTGTCGAGCTGGCCGTAGCCCAGGCGCATCATGCTGCAGCCCGTCGCGAGGACGAGGCAAAGCGCGGCGCAGGCGGCAAGGCGCAGCGAGGCTGCGAGGAACTGGATCGATGCAGGCATGTCGGTTATCGGTACGACAGCCGCAGTAGCCGCTCGTTCGGAGCCGTCGCTGCGCGAAGCGAGCCTTTCCTGGGTGGCTATGCGGCGGGCGTACGATACCCGACCGACCCGGGGAATGCCATAGATGCGGCTGCAGATTCGGCTACAGGCTCGCGAGGTAATTACAGGCTCGCAAGGTGCTCGGTCATGCGCCGCCGCATGGCGGCGTCGGGCAGGCGCCCCATGCCCGCCTGCACGTTGTCCTTGAGATGCTCGACGCGCCGCGTTCCGGGGATCACGCAGGTGACAGCGGGATGACCGAGGAGGTATTTGAGGAAGAATTGCGCCCAGCTCGAGCAGTCGAACTCCACGGCCCAGGGCGGCAGCGCCTTGCCCTTGACCTTCGAAAACAGGCCGCCCTGCGAGAACGGCCGGTTGATGATCACCGCCGTGCCCGAATCGGCGCACGCCGGCAAGAGCCGCGCTTCCGCCTCGGGCTCCGCCATCGAATAATTGAACTGCACGAAATCCCACGCCTTGGTCCGCACGATTTTCTCCAGCTCGGCGTGGGCGCCGTCGTGATAGTGCGTGATGCCGACGTAGCGGATGCGGCCGGCGCTCTTCCACTCGCGCAGCGTCTTCGCGTGCGTGCCGAGATCGAGCAGGTTGTGCACCTGCATGAGGTCCATGCGCTCGGTGCGCATCAGCTTGAAGGACTCTTCCATCTGCCGGATGCCGGAGTCGCGCCCGCTCGTCCACACCTTGGTGGCGAAGAAGAGCTTCTCGCGCAGGCCGTCGTGAGTGAGGTCGCCGACCACGCCCTCGGATTTTCCGTACATCGGCGACGAATCCACCACGCTGCCGCCCGCCGCGGCGAGAAGCCGCAACACGTCCTTCAGCTCCGCGCGCTCCGGGGCCTTGGGACCGACGTCGAAGGTCTGCCAGGTGCCGACGCCGACCATGGCCAGCATCTCGCCCGAGCGGGGTATGGGACGTTTCATGATCGTGGTTCCTTGCGCGTATGAACGGCCTCCGACGAGCGCGAGCGTGCCGTATCCCGCGAGTAATCTTAAGGCTTTCCGGCGCGACGAATTCAAACGGTCACCCCTTTGCCCGGCCCGCTGCATCGGGCCGGGCGTTCGCCGGCTCGAACGTGCGCAGGCACGTTCGTCGAAACCCCGGGCTCACTCCCGCCAGCAATCGCAAGGCGTTACGTCGCGAAGCAAGCGAATTCTCATCACCCATCACTCAACAGCGGCCTCCTACTTCCGCCACTCCAAGATTTGCTCATCATATCGGCCGCTCAGCGCGTCGCCGGGGTCACATCCCCGAACAAGTTCGGGGCCCCTGTTCCGCCCCTCGACGCGCCCCATCACTGTTTAGCGGCGGGCGCGAGCTCGTAGCCGCGCTGCGCCATGCACTGGCGCGTTATATCGTGCTCGGCCATGAAACGGTCGGTGTCGACGCGTCCCGGCGTGCTCACGATGGGGCGGTTCTGCGCGTCCACGCCGACGATGCGCGGCGCATCGTATCCCGGCGGCAGGGCCTGGCGCGACGCCTGCAGTCGCCCGACCTGCCGGCATTCGTCGGCATCACGCTCGAGCGTCGCCTCGTCCACGCCGGCCTTGTGCCATTCCATTTCGGCACAGCCGGCGGCGAGCAGCGCTGCCAGGCTCAACAGGGCGAAACGCATTGGGCTAATATAGTCCATGACCGAAACCGGATGTTAACGAGTCCCGCCATGTTGAATCCCGACGGCCTGGTCGCCTTCGTCAAGCACGAGTGCCCAACCTGTAAGCTCATCGAGCCTGTGATGCAGAAGGCAGCTAAGTCGTTGCCATCGTTTCAGGTAGTGTCGCAGGACGACCCTAAGTTCCCGTCGCGGGTGGCGAACCTCGTGGACGACCGCGAGCTCGACCAGTCGTGGCTGAACAACATCGAGTACACGCCGACGCTGATCCGCTTCCAGGGCGGGCGCGAGGCGGAGCGGGTGGTGGGCTGGGACCGAGCGGATTGGCGCAAGCTGACCGGGATTGGCGATCTCGGCGAAGGATTGCCCGCGACTCAGCCTGGGTGAGGCTCGCTCTCTCTCACGCCCGGGGTGGCGGAGCGGCTGGAAGCGAAGCACAAAGGCGGGACGCTCGTCTCGCGCAAGATCGAATTCACCGAGACCGAAGACCCGGTCGAGCTGGCTTACGCCCGCGGCTGGACCGACGGACTGCCGGTGACGCCGCCGACCGACGAGCGCGTGCTGCAGATGCTGAAGGGCACGACGCGCAAGGCGGGCGAGATCGTCGGCAAGATCCCGCCGTTTCTCGCCGACTGCACGATCGAAAAGGTCGCGATCAACGCGGTGATGGCGGGTTGCAAACCAGAGTACATGCCCGTGCTGCTCGCGGCGCTCGAGGCCGCGCTCGAGCCGGTGTTCACGCTGCACGGCGTGCTCGCCACGACGTACTTCTCCAGCCCGATCATCGTCGTCAACGGGCCGGTCGCGAAGAAGATCGGCATGAATAGCGGCATCAATGCGCTGGGGCAAGGCAACCGCGCCAACGCGACCATTGGCCGCGCGCTGAACCTCATCGTGCTCAACGTCGGCGGCGGGCGGCCCGGCGAGGCGGATCGCTCCACGCTCGGCGCACCCAGCAAGTACACGCTGTGCTTCGCCGAGGACGAGTCCGACCCGGCCTGGGAGCCGCTGTCGGTCGCGCGCGGGATGAAACGCGGCGTCTCGGCCGTGACGCTGTTCCAGGGCCACGGCCCGGAGGCGTTCGTGGACCAGAAGTCGCGCACGCCGGAAAGCCTCTCGAAGTCGCTCGCGCTGTCGCTCAACAAGCTGGGGCACGATCGCCTCACGCAGTCAGCGCGCGCGTTGCTGGTGCTGTCGCCCGAACATTACGCGATCTACAAGGAAGCCGGCTGGGACCGGAAGCGCATCGAGCGCGCGTTGTATGAAGCAACCATCCGTCCCGGCTCCAATCTGGTTGCCGGCAAGGACGGCGTCGGCGAAGGCATCCCTGCGAGTCGCGCCGGTGAAATGGTCCCGAAATTCCACGAAGACGGTCTGATGGTCGTCCGCGCGGGCGGACCGGCGGGATTGTTCTCTGCAATCCTTCCCGGCTGGCTGGCGGGGAGAAACAGGGAGGAGCTTCAGCTCGTCACGAAGGAGGTCAGAGTCTGAGGGGAGGCTCATGAGCACGATCAATATCATCATCGTCATCTGCGCCATCGCCTTTGGCGGCTACACGTACATGCAGAAGCACAGGGATCAAGGCGGCGAGCGGGCCGTCGAGGCGGCGACGAGCACGGATTCCACTTTTGTCGCGCTGCCGCCCGCTGACGGCCACGAGGCGGGCGCCGTGGTCGTGATCGCGCCGATCGGCTGCACGCGGGAGGAAGCCCGGCGCGCCGAGCAGCTGGCCGCGGACCTTGGACGCAGCGGCGTGCGCGTGCAGCGAACCAACAGGATCAGCTTCACCGGCTTCGATCCAGCGGAAGCGGGACGCATCCAGTCGGTCATGAACGGCGGAGTCCCGATCGTTTTCGTCAACGGGAAGGGCAAGGCCAATCCCACGTTCAACGAGGTGATGGCGGAGGTCAGCCGGCGCTGACCTTCAAAAGTTCAGATACAGAGGATACAGGGGACACAGAGGACAATAGAAAAGCTCAGACACGAAGGACACAAAGGACACGAAGGAATACGATACAAGAATCAAACCGCTGAAGCACAGGGAGAAACTATCTTTTCGGGGGGCTGCCCCTAATGTCTTGGGAGCGGGGTGCATGGGCATGCAATGGAAAGCGCAGTTTGCGGCCGGCCTTCTCGAGGTGAAGGTCGATGGGGAATTTTCGCTCGACGAGGCGAAGCAGTCCTTCTTGCAAACGCTCGACAGCGTCGGGCGACACGGCGCCATGAAGGTGCTCATCGACGGTCGCCACGTGAAGGGAGAGCCCGAGGTCATGGAGCGCTTTTTTTACGGAGAGTTTGCGGCCGCCGAAACCGCCAGGATGACCAGCAAGTACAACATGTCCCGCGCCCCGCGGTTCGCTTACGTTCTCGAGGAACCCATGCTCGACCCGAGGCGATTCGGGGAAAACGTCGCTTCGAATCGGGGGATGATCATCAAGGCGTTCGACAATCGGGAAGAGGCGCTTGAGTGGCTCCAGGTGGATTCCGGTAAAGGCTGAGACGCAGAGGATTCCTTTTAATACCCCCTTGAGGGGTACACGGAGGAAAAGCCTAGACGAAGGACACAAAGGACACGAAGGAAAACCAGAACAACAATCGAACCGCCACGACGCCAAGACCGCCACGAAAAACCAATTTAACAATTGAACCGCGGAGATTCTTTTCAATACCCCTTGAGAGGTGCGCAGAGAGAAACCTTAAGAATTTAATAATTAAATCAATTATTTACATAATTTCCCCGCCTCGGGCGCTCAACAAGTCACCTCATTTGTCATCTAGATGGTCAACCAATTCACGTTAGGCCCCTGGTAGAGAATTCACGCATGGCATCGGAAAGCGAAAGGCAGCAGCGGGGCTTGGCGGCGCTTGCCGCCATCACCGGCGGCACGGGCACTGCTGTCGTGGAAAGCCTGAAGGACATTGCGCCGGATCTGGCCGAATGGATCATCGCGTTTTCATACGGCGACGTCATGTCCCGCCCGGGGCTTGATCTAAAATCACGCCAGTTCGCCACGGTCGCTGCGCTCACAGCGATGGGCACCGCAGCACCGCAACTTAAAGTGCACATCGCCGGTGCCCTGAACGTGGGGTGCCAGCCCCCCGAGATCGTCGAGGTCATCCTTCAGATGGCGGTCTTCGCTGGCTTCCCTGCCGTTATCAACGCGCTCAACCTGGCCCGCGAGGTGTTCCAGGAGCGCGGTGTCACGGGCAGGGCCTAACAATTCGTCCAGGCCGACGCCGCTCCGCAGCGCGGCTTAACTCAGGTGTTAAATTTGTATTCTGAGTTTTCTGTATAGTTTTCCTCTGTGTCCTTCGTGTCCTTTGTGTCAAGGCTTTTAAGGTCTAGAGTGACATGAACGGGGCGAGAGTAAGATTTGGTAGTTAGGTTTTCATGGCGGTCTTGGCGTCATGGCGGTTCATATTTAGCATTTTTTTTTCCTTTGTGTCGAAGCTTTTAAGGAGTCAAACATGAGCTGGATGCGTGATCCCACCGCGGAAACGTCACCCGTGAAGCGCAAGCGCCTCGCGCCGCCGCCGTCGCTGGCGGGCAAGACCGTCGGCCTGTTCGACATCGGCAAGACGCGCACGCCCGAGTTTCTCGACCGCGTCGAGAAGCGCTTCAACGAAAAGGGCATCAAGACCAAGCGCGTCGGCAAGCCCACCAACGCCAAGGTGGCGACGCCGGAGAATCTTCAGAAGATCTCGTCCGAAGTGGACGTGGTCCTGATAGGGCTGTCCGACTGAGGGTCCTGCACGTCGTGCAGTCTGCACGACCTCATCAACTTCGACAGCCGCGGCATTCCCGGCGTCTCGGTCGTCACCACCGGCTTTACCGACGCGGTGGAGATCCAGTCGAAAGCGCTCGGCTTCGAGCCGGCGGTGATCTTCGTACCGCACCCGATCCAGAACCGGACGGCGGCCGAGCTCGAAAAGCTGGCCGACGATGTCGTCGAGCCAGCTTTGCGATTGCTGACGCAATCGCAGTGACGAGATACGGGTGACGAGGTGCGGGTGACGAGATAAGGGTGACGGGACTTCCGCGCAGCCGCGCGGAAAACCCATTACCCATTACTGATAACTCATTACTTCTCACGCGCTCGCTCTAGCTGAGCGCGCGATATACCCAGCGCGCGTGAGAGAAAAGCGCGCGGTCGGTATTGCGGCGGCCGATCAGTTGCGCGCCGACCGGCAGGCCGTGTGGCCCCTTGAAGACGGGCAGCGTCATGCACGGCACGTGCGTCGCGGTCCAGATCAGGCAGTGCGACGCGTCGCCGGTGTGCTTCAAGCCCACCGGCGCCTCGCCGCCGGCCGATGACGTCAGCAGGACGTCGCAACCCTCGAACGCCTTCTCCATCAGGGCGCGGCAGCGCTCCGTCAGGTCGCGCGCCTCGCGGTAGCGCTCGAAGCTGCACTCGAGGCCGTCCTTCAGGCGGCCGTTGCGCAGCTCCTCGCTGATCAGGTTCCAGTGGTTGTCCACTTCCCAGGTGAAGTTGCGCGCGAACTCGTAGCTCGATACCCAGCGGTGCGCTTCCTCGATACCGTCGAACTCCGGCGGCAGCGTCACGTCCTTCAACTGGGCGCTGGCGCGCGCGAGCTTCGCGGCGGCGTCTTCCAGCAGCTTTTGCGAGGTCGGCTCGACGCGGGACCAGAAATGCGTGCGGCAGAAGCCGATGCGCGGTGCCGCGGCGTCCGCGACCGGCCGGGGCGCATCGCCCACGAGAACGTCGCGGTAGAGCGCGATGTCCTCGACCGAGCGCGCGATGAGTCCCAGCGTGTCGAACGAGCCCGCCGCTTCCTTGACGCCGACCAGGCGCAGATCGCCGTGCGTCGGGCGATAGCCGAATGCGCCGCAGAAAGCGGCCGGCCGTATCGTCGAGCCGGTGGTCTGGGTGCCGATGCCGAGCGGCACCATGAAATCGCCGACCGCCGCGGCCGAGCCGCTCGAGGAGCCGCCGGGCGTGCGCGCGGGATCGAAAGGGTTGCGCGTCTTGCCGGCGTGGCGGTTCGCGAACTCGGTCGTGACGGTCTTGCCCATCAGCACGCCGCCTGCTCGGCGGGACAGCGCGACGCACGCGGCGTCGCCTTTCGGGCGGTGGCCCTTGTAGATCGGCGAGCCCATCTCCGTCGGCATGTCGCTGGTGTCGATGATGTCCTTGATGGCGAACGGCACGCCGATCAGCGGGCCGCGCTTGCCGCTGCTGTCGAGCGCCTTGGCCTGGGCAATGACCTGGTCGGGATTCAGGTACTGCCACGCGAGCACCTGCGGCTCGCGGGCCTCGATGCGCTCGAGGCAGGCGCGAGCCACGGCTTCGCACGAGGTCTTGCCGGACGACACCGCCGAGGCGATCTCGGAGGCGGTCAGTTCGTTGAGCGCTGCAGCAGGCTTGCGGGAGGGCAGGGTCATTGCATCCTCATCCTGGAATGTTGCGGGTGCCTGATAGTATAGTCATCGAGCCCGCTTCGATCCGGAGTTTCATCATGCGGTCCTTCCTGATCCTGTTCCTGGTTTTACTTCCCGCGCTCGCGCACGCCGCCGACACTTATCCATCCAAGCCGGTCCGCGTCATCATCACCGTCGTTCCCGGCGGTGGCGCCGACATCACGGCGCGCGCGGTCGGCCAGAAGCTGACCGAGGCCTGGGGCCAGCAGGTGATCGTGGACAACCGGCCGGGCGGCAACGGCAACGTCGGCATGAGCATCGCCGCCAATGCGCAGCCCGACGGCTACACCATCGTCGAAGGCACGATCGGACCGGTCGCGGTGAACACCAGCCTCTACGCCAAGCTGCCATTCGACCCGGTGAAGGACTTCGTGCCGGTCGCGCGCGCGGTGTCGGCGCTGAACGTCCTCGTCGTGCATCCGACGGCGCCGGCCAGGTCGGTGAAGGAGTTGATCGCCTACGCCAAGGCGAATCCCGGCAAGCTCAACTACGGATCGTCCGGCGTGGGCTTCGCCGACCATCTCGCGGGCGAGCTCTTCAGCACGCTTGCGGGCGTGAAGATGCAGCACGTGCCGTACAAGGGCGGCGCGCCGGCGATGGTGGATCTCGTCGGCGGCAACATCCAGCTCATCTTCGCGACGATGTCCACTGCGCTCCCCAGCCTCAAGTCGAACCGGATACGGCCACTCGGCATCACCTTCGCGAAGCGCGTCAGCGAGTTCCCGGACATCCCGACCGTCGCTGAGGCCGGCGTGCCCGGTTTCGAGGTCGACAACTGGTACGGTTTCCAGGCACCTCGCGGCACGCCGGCGCCCATCGTCGCCAAGCTGCACGCGGAGATCAACCGCGCGCTCGCGGCGCCCGACGTGAAGGAGCGTCTCGCCGGTCTCGGCATCTTCCCGTTCACGATGGCGACGCCGCAAGCCTACGGCGAGTACATCCAGTCCGAGATCAAAAAGTACGCCAAGGTCGTCAAGGATTCCGGCGCGCGCGCCGATTGAGGAATTACCATGAAGATCGTCCGAGCCATAGCGATGTCCGTCCTGTTGGTCGCTGCCAACGGCGCCATGGCGGCGCAGCCGGCCAAGGGCGGTGGGGCCGCCGCCTTTCCCGATCATCCGATCCGGCTGGTCGTGCCGGTCCCGCCCGGCGGCAGCAGTGACGGCGCCGCGCGCATCCTCGGCCAGAAGCTCACCGAGAACTGGAGCCAGCAGGTCATCATCGACAACCGCTCGGGCGCAGCCGAGATCATCGGCACCGACATCGTCGTCAAGGCGAACCCGGACGGCTACACGCTGGTGCTGGTGTCGCTTCGATTCTCGGTCAATCCGAGCCTGATGAAGCTGCCCTACGACCCGGTGAAGGATCTCGCTCCGGTCACCATGACCGCGGCGGTCGGCAACGTGCTGGTGGTGAACGTGAAGACGCCCATCAATTCGGTGAAGGAGCTGATCGCGCTCGCGAAGCAGAAGCCCGGCGCGCTCACGTTCGCATCCTCCGGAGTGGGCGGCGCGCCGCATCTCGTCGGCGAGTTCTTCGCGCTGCAGACGGGGACGAAGCTTTCCCACATCGCCTACAAGGGCGGCGGCCCGGCGGTGGCCGATCTTCTCGGCGGCAACGTAAACATGAGCTTCGCGTCCATGACGTCGTCGCTGCCGTTCATCAAGAGCGGGCGCCTGCGGGCGCTCGCGGTGTCGTCGAAGGAGCGGGCGCCGCAGCTGCCCAACGTTCCGACGATGGGCGAGGCGGGCGTGCCGGGCCTCGAGGTGCGCGACTGGCAGGGCATCCTCGCGCCGCGGGCCACGCCGAAGCCGGTCGTCGACAAGCTCGCGAGCGAGATCATCGCCATCCTCAAGACGCCCGATGCCCAGGCGAAGTTCGCCGCGCAGGGGCTGGACATCATCGCCAGCACCCCGGCCGAGTTTCAAAAAGACATCGCGTCGGAAGTGAAGCGCTGGGCGAAAGTCGTCAAGGACGCGAATATAAAAGTAGAGTGACGAGATACGGGTGACGGGAGTTTCCGGCCGCTGGCCGGGGGTTGCTTTTCAGCTCACGTCACCCGTAATCGTCACCATTAATCGTCACCCTTATTCGTCACGCGTTCATCGCAACGCGGCGGCAGGCCGCGTTACAGCAGCGCGTCGATGAATGCCGTCATGCGCTTGCGCTGCGCGGCATCGGGCAGGCGCGTGCGGGCCGCGTTCAGGTTGTCCGTCATGTATTCCGGCTTGTCGGTGCCGGGCAGTACGCAATTCACCGCCTCGGACGCGAGAATGTACTTGAGGAAGAACTGGCCCCAGGTCGGCGCGTCGAATTCCTTCGCCCAGTCCGGCACCGTCTTGCCGGACACGGCACGGAACAGGCGGGCGCGCGCGAACGGCAGGTTGACGAGGATTGCCGTGCCGGTCTCGGCGGCGACCGGCAGCAGGCGCTGCTCGACGCTGCGCTCGGCCATCGAGTAGTTCACCTGCATGAAGTCGAGCTTCTCCGTCTTGAGGAGCTCGATCAGCCGCTCGTTCGCGCTTTCCTGGTCCTGCGAATGCGTCACGCCGACGTAGCGGTAAGTGCCGCGCGCCTTCCATTCGCGCAGCAGCGCGAGCTGAGACGCGACTTCGCCCTGGTCGGAGAAACCGACGTTATGTATCTGAATTAAATCAATTTTTTCAGTATGCAGCCGCCGTTGTGACTGCTGCAGTTCGGCCACCACGCGGTCGCGGCCGGCGACGCGGGTCTTGGTCGCGACGAACACCTTGTCGCGCAGCTTCGTCTCGGCGAGCAGGTCGCCGACTACCGATTCCGCGGTGCCGTAGGACGGAGCGGTGTCGATCACGCGCGCTCCGCCGTCGAGGAGCGTCCTGATCACCGTCGTGCGTTCGGCGCGCTTCGCGGCGTCGCTGCCGATGTCGAACACGATCGCCGTCCCGAGGCCGACGACCGGCAGCATCTCGCCGGAACGCGGAATCTTGCGCGCCAATACCGGTTTCGCCTGCGCGTGCGCCGGCCCGATGCCGAGCGCGGCGGCACCGAGACCGGCACCGAACTTCAGAACGTCGCGGCGTGTCACTTGGGTCATGTGGGGCTCCTGGCTATTTCAGGAAAGGATTGACGGCCGGCGTATTGACGGCGGCGGTGCGCTTCTCGTGCAGGCGGCCGAGCGCCAGCGCAAGCACGAGCCAGGCGGCGCAGACCGGCACGGTGACGAGCGAGATCGTGCCGGCCTCGAGGCCGAGTCCGCGCAGCGCGTTGAACAGCCAGCCGCTCACCGCGTCGCTGCCGCGAAAGACGACGTTGTCGATCACGTACTTGGCCTTGTATTTCTCGTCGCGATCGAGGACCGTGAACAGCACCTCGCGCGCCGGGTTGGAGATCGCGAAGTTCGCCGCGCGCTGCACCGCCTGGAACGCGATCACCACCCACAGCATCGGCGTTGCCCACAGCGCCAGGAAGCCGGCGCCGAACACCAAAGGGAGAAATGCGGCGGCAGGCCCGGCGCCGAAGCGCTTGATGAGTTTCCCGGTTGCGAAGAACTGCACGACGAGGGTCAGCACGCTGACCGCGAGGTCGATGCGCGCGAAGATCGCGGTGCGCCGGTTGGGATCGTCGGTCAACGACGCGACGATGCTGGCCTGCTGGAAGTACAGGAACGTGCCGGCGAGCGACAGCAGCGCAACCCACGTCGCGATGCCGGCGAGGTAGGGCGAGCGCAGGACCATCGCGATGCCCGAGAGCCAGCCGCCGCCGAGAGCGGCGTCGGTCGGCTTCGCGGTGGCGGCGGGCGCCGACGCGCCTTCTTTCAGCACCTTTGCGACCGATTCCAGGCGCAGGGCGCAGAAGATCGCCGCCTCGAGCAGCAGCGCGGCGATCAGGAGCAGGTTCGCGCGGCCGATGGGCTCGGCGAGCGTCGTCGCCAGCAGCGGGCCGAGTAGCGCCCCGAGCGAGCCGCCGGCGGCGATAAAGCCGTAGAGCCGCTTGCCCTGCTCGGATGCGTAGAGGTCCGCCATGAACGACCAGAACACGGAGACCGCGAACAGGTTGAACACGCTGATCCACACGAAGAACACCTTGGCGGTGTCGGTGATGGCGATCTTGTAGGTGAGGAACAGCCAGAACAGCAGGATGTTGGCGGCGAAGAAGTGATAGACGACCGGGATGAAGCGCCGACGCGGCAGGCGCGCGACCAGCGCGCCGAAAAGCGGCAGCACCGCGAGCATCACGAAGAAGGTGGCGGTGAAGAGCCACGGCAGGTTCCTGACCCCGCCGGCGAGTCCCATCTCGTCGCGCACCGGGCGCAGGACGTAGTAGCCCGCAAGCAGGCAGAAGAAGTACGCGAACGACCACAGCAGCGCGCGCGCCTCCCCCGGCTTCGCGTCGACGACGCGCGCCAGCGCGCGTTGCAATCCGGATTCGTTCATCAGAGAAGCTATTCAGCCACAGAGGTCACAGGGGGCACAAAGAGAAATTCGAGGACTTGTGTTTCATGTTGCCGGTTTCTTCCGTGTCCTCGGTGTCTAGGCTTTGCATTATCCATCGGTTGACTGGGTCGGGACGGGATACGATACTGCCGCCTGCACGTCTCTATAACATAGACAAGAGACGGCTTGTTCCAGCTGCGAGGAGGATTACATGAAAGTATTGTTCTCAGTATCGCGCGTGGCCATGGCGGCTGCCGTTCTGATCGGCACCGGCGCCGTCGCGCAAACCTACCCGTCCAAGCCGGTCCGCGTCATCGTGCCGTTCGGCGCGGGCGGACCCGCCGACATCTACGCGCGTTTTCTGGGCCAGCACATGCAGGGCACGATCGGCCAGCCGTTCGTCGTCGAGGATCGTCCCGGCGCGGGCTCCATCATCGGAACCGATCTCGTGGCGAAATCGCCCGCGGACGGCTATACGCTGCTGCTGATGTCGAACACGCATACCGTGAACGAGTCGCTCGTTCCGAAGAAGCCGTTCACCCTCATGAAGGATTTCGTCGCGGTTGCGCCGGTCAATTCGTCGGACCTGCTGCTGGTGGTCCATCCGTCGCTGCCGGTGAAGTCGGTGAAGGAACTGGTCGCGCTCGCCAGGTCCAAGCCGCGCGAGCTGAACTACGCCTCGTCCGGCACCGGCACGCCGTACCACATGGCCGGTGAGCTGTTCAAGGCGCTGGCCAAGGTGGACATCGTGCACGTTCCGCACAAGGGCAGCGGCGAGGCCCGCACCAGCACCATGAGCGGCCAGACCCAGATGATGCTCGATGCCATCACCACGATGGCGCCGATCGCGAAGGCCGGCAAGGTGCGCGCGCTCGCCACCTCGGGCCTCAAGCGCTCCGCCGTGATGCCGGAACTGCCGACGATCTCGGAAGGCGGCGTGAAGGGCTACGAAGCGACCATCTGGCTCGGCATCATGGCGCCGACCGGCACGCCGCGGCCGATCATCGACCGCCTGAACGCCGAGATCACCAAGGTCGTCAACCGCCCCGACGTGAAGAAAATCTGGGCCGAGCAGGGCGCGGTGCCGATGACGATGAGCGTCAGCGAGTTCGAAAAGTATCTGCATGCCGACATCGCCAAGTGGGCGAAGATCGTGAAGATTGCCGGCGCCAGGGCTGATCAGTGAGCGGTCGACAATCGGCATTCGGCGATCAGCAGTCAGCAACCGGTGGCTGGTGATTCCTAAAAGCGAGGAGGGTGTCATGAGAACAAGACAATACCTGATGGCAGCGTGCCTGCTGGCGCCGCTCGTTGCGGGTGCGCAGGAATTTCCGAGCCGCGCGATCTCGATGGTCGTGGCGTTCCCGCCGGGCGGCGTGGCGGACATCACCGGCCGCCCCACGGCGGCGGCACTGGAGAAGGTGCTGAAGCAGCCGGTGTCGGTACTCAACCGGCCGGGCGCGGCCGGCGCGGTGGGCAACGCCGCGGTCGCCAATGCCAAGCCGGACGGCTACACGGTGCTGATGGCGCTTTCCAGCATCTCCGTGATTCCCGCCGCCGACGAGCTTTTCAACCGCAAGCCGGCGTACTCGCTCGCGCAGTTCCAGCCGATCGCGCTGATCTCGGCCGACCCCACGATCCTGGTGGTGCATCCTTCGCTGCCGGCGAAGACGCTGAAAGACGTCCTCGCCCTGGCACGGTCCAAGCCGGGCGAAATGTCGTATTCGTCCTCGGGCATCTACGGGGCGCTCCACATGCCGATGGAGATGTTCCTGCACGCGGCGAAGATCAAGATGCGCCACGTTCCGACCGCCGGGGGCGGACCGGCCATCATTGCGCTGCTCGGTGGCCACGTGGTGATGACGGCGGGCGGCCCTGCCGCGATCAGCGCGCACGTCCGCAACGGGAAGCTGCGCACCATCGCGAGCTGGGGTGGTGAGCGTATCCCGTCGTTCAAGGACGTGCCGACGTTCAAGGAACTGGGCTACAAGGACGTGGAGTACTACATCTGGGCCGGCATGTTCGTGCCCCACGGCACGCCCGACGCGGTCACCAAGGTGCTGCGCGACGCGGCACGGCGGGCGGTGCAGGACCCCGAATTCAAGAATGCCATGACCAAGGTCGACTCGCTGGTGGCGTACCAGGATGCGCCCGATTTCCAGAAGTACTGGGACGCGGATGCGAAGCGCCTCGCCGCTCTCGTCAAGGTGGTGGGCAAGGTGGAAGACAAAAAATAGCAGTCAGCGATCAGCTTCCAGCCGTCAGCAGGCAAGGAACTTCAAGTTGGGTATTCGTCCAACGCTGATAGCTGATAGCTGATAGCTGATAGCTGATAGCTGATAGCTGATAGCTGATAGCTGAGCGGAGCGAATTGAAGAGCGATCAATTCTCGGGGCTGCTGCTGATCGCGATCGCGGCCTACGTCGGCTGGGAAAATCGCGTCTATCCGATCGGCACGCTACAGGAGCCGGGGCCCGGCTATCTGCCGCTGCTCCTCGCGATCTTCCTCGGCGCGATGGGATTGCTGATCGCGCTGTGGGGCATGAAATCCGAGTCGTTGTCGTCGATGAAATGGCCGGAGGCGCTGCGCGCGGTCATGATCCTGGTCGCCTGCGCTCTCGCCACGTTCGCGCTGGAGCGCATCGGCTACCGTCTCACCGTCCTCGTGCTGCTCGTGTTCTTCCTCGGCGCGGTCGAGCGCCGTCGCCCGCTGCCGGTAGCGCTGGTCTCTCTCGGCTTCAGCCTCGCTTCCTTTTACGTCATCGGCGACCTGTTGCACGTGCCGCTGCCGGTGAGCCCGTGGGGGTTTTGACCTTGAAGGCACAAGACACAAGGCACAAGGCACAACGGGCGAAGCCCTTCACGTCACCCGTAATCGTCACCCGCACCTCGTCACCCGTATCTCGTCACCGGGTTGCGCATGGCTGAGACATTCCAGAATCTCATGCTGGGCTTCTCGGTGGCGCTGCACCCGTCGGTGCTAGTGTACGCGTTCATCGGCTGCGTCATCGGCACGCTGGTCGGCATGATGCCCGGGCTGGGACCGCTGGCCGGCATCAGCCTGCTCCTGCCGGCGACATTCGGGCTGAACCCGATCGTCTCCATCGTGCTGCTCTCCGGCGTCTATTACGGCGCAATGTACGGTGGCTCGACGACGTCCATCCTCATGCGCATCCCGGGGGAGGCGGCCTCGGTGATGACCTGCGTGGACGGCTACGCGATGACGCTGAACGGCCGGCCGGGCCCGGCGCTCGCCATCGCCGCGATCGGATCCTTCGTCGCCGGCACGGTCGGCGTGGTCGGCCTGATGCTGCTCGCGCCGACGCTCGCCGCCTTCGCGCTGCGCTTCGGCCCTCCCGAGTACACCGCGCTGCTGCTGATGGGGCTCTTCATCCTTGCCTACATGACCGGCGGCTCGATGCTGAAGACGCTGGCGATGGCGGCGTTTGGCCTGATGCTCGGCATGATCGGGATCGACGTCATGAGCGGCTACACGCGCTTCAACTTCGACATCGTGGAGCTGGGTGACGGCGTCGGCATCGTGCCGGTCGCCGTGGGCCTGTTCGGCGTATCCGAGATCCTGCTGTCGGCGACCGGCGCCGCCACGCCGCCGGTGCAGAACCCGAAGCTGCGCGACCTCATTCCCTCGCGGCAGGAGTTCCTGCTGTCGGCGGGGCCGATCGCGCGCGGCAGCCTGCTCGGCTTCCTGATCGGCATCATTCCGGGCTCGGCGCACATCATCTCGTCGTTCGTGTCCTACGGCATCGAGCGCCGCATCTCGCGCCATCCGGAGCGCTTCGGCAATGGCGCGATCGAGGGCGTGGCGGGGCCGGAGTCGGCGAACAATTCCGCGGCCACCGGCGCGTTCGTGCCGATGATGGCGCTCGGCATCCCGACGAGCCCGGTCACGGCGGTGATGATCGCCGCGATCATGGTCCACGGCATCCTGCCCGGCCCGATGCTGATCCAGCAGCAGCCCGAGCTGTTCTGGGGTTTCGTCGCGAGCATGTACGTGGGGAACGTCGTGCTGCTGATCCTCAACCTGCCGATGGTGGGGCTGTTCGTGAACCTGCTGCGCATCCCGTACAGCTATCTCTATCCCTGCATCCTGTGTTTCTGCATCCTCGGCACCTACTCGGTGTCGAACAGCACGGTCGACGTGTGGATACTGCTGGTGATGGGCGGCATCGGCTACGTGCTGCGCAAGTTCGGCTACGATCTCGCGCCGGTGGCGCTCGGGCTGGTGCTGGCGCCGATGCTGGAGCTCTCGCTGCGGCAGTCGCTCGCGATGAGCGCCGGCGACTACGGCATCTTCTTCCAGCGCCCGATCGCGATCGTCATGTTCGGCTTCTGCGCACTCCTGCTGGTGCTGAGCCTGAAGCCGTTCTTCTTCAAGAGCGGCAAGGACTGGCGCAGCGAGGTCGGTCTCGAAGAGCAGCAATGAGTAATGAGTGATGAGTGATGAGTGATGAGTGATGAGTGATGAGTGGTGTGTTCGCCCATTACCCATTACCCATTACCCATTACCCATTACCGGTTACCCACATAGCACCCGACACATGCTGCGTTCCCTGAAGATTCTCGGCGCTGTGCTGGCGCTGGCGCCCATGCTCGCGTCCGGCGCCGACGTTGCGCGCACCGGCGGCCCGTACGTGCCGACGCCGCCCGCCGTGGTCGAAGCGATGCTGAAGCTCGCCGACGTCGGCGCGAACGATTACGTGATTGACCTCGGTTCCGGCGACGGGCGCATCGTGCTGATGGCGGCGACGAAGTTCAGGGCGAGGGGCATGGGCTACGACATCGACCCGGACCTGGTGGAAGGCGCCAACGCAGCGGCGAAGAAGCAGGGCGTCGCGGACCGGGCGAAGTTCGAGGTGCGCGACGTGTTGAAGGCGGACATCGGCCGCGCGACCGTGATGACGCTCTACCTGCTGCCCGGGATGATGACGAGCCTGCAGAAGAAGCTGCTGGCGGAGCTCGCGCCCGGCACCCGCATCGTCTCGCACGATTTCACGTTCGAGAACTGGAAGCCCGAGCGCTCGGTCACGGTGGAGACCGACGAGAAGTACAATCTTTCCGGCGTCTGGACGTCGGAGGTGCACCTCTATCTCGTCCCCGTCCCGGGGAAAGCCGCGAAATAGGGAAGCGGGACGGGGCGTTCGCCTTGTCCCTTGTCCCTTGTCCCCTGTTCCTTTAGCTAGCGGCCGGCGTAGAGGTGATAGTGCTGCATCACCTGCGGCACGTAGTTGCGGGTCTCGGGGTAGGGCGGGATGCGGTTGCCGTAGTCGATCACGGCTTTTTCCCCGGCGTTGTAGGCCGCCAGCGTCAGGCTCATGTTGTTGTTGAACATCGCGAGCAGGTCGCGCAGGTAGCGCGCGCCGCCGCTCACGTTCTGGCGCGGGTCCCAGATGTCGGTCACCTGGTAGCGGCGGGCGGTCTCCGGCATGAGCTGCATCAGGCCGGCGGCGCCCTTCACCGACCGCGCTCTGGGGTTATAGCCCGACTCCACCGAGATCACCGCGTGCAGCAGCGCAGGGTCGAGTCCCTGTTCCTTCGCCACCGTCGCGACCAGCGGCGCGAACTGCTTGCGATAGGCCGGGTTGACGCCGCCGCGGGCGGTGTGCCGCGGCGCGGAGCCGGGAACATTGATGATGACGAGGGTCGAGCCGGGGAAGGTTTTTACCTGCGGGCTTTCCTTCTTGAACAATTGGTAGCGCGAGGTGAGCTGCCGGTCGGAGAAATGGGAGATGCCATTCTCGTCCACGTAGCCGTAGATATCGGCCCGGGCTGTTCCCGCCGCGACGAGGAGGATAGCCGCCGCGCAGCACAAGCTGGTGAACGGGCGCGGGCGGGAAGGATGCATGGCCGCCATTCTACTCCGGCAGATGTCGGTTGCTTTACAATGCCCCGCGTTCGCCTGCGTCGCCCGCAGGCCGTTTCGTCATCCAGGGGACCCATGAGACAGGTTGATTCGAAGCATCGGCGCAGGCTCCTGCTTGCGCTCGGCGCGTTGCCGCTCGCGCGCGGCGCGGCGGCCGCATCCAGCATCGACGACAAGCGTACCGGAGGCCCGTACGTGCCGACGCCGCAGGTCGTGGTGGACCAGATGCTGCGCATCGGGCGCATCGGCGCCCGCGATGTCGTGGTCGATCTCGGTTGCGGCGACGGCGTGATCGTCCTCACCGCGGTGGAGCAGTTGAAGGCGCAGGGCTTCGGGGTGGACATCGATCCCGATCTCGTCGCGCTCGCCAACGGCGAGGCGAAAAAGCGCGGCATCGCCGACCGCGCGAAGTTCTACGTGCAGGACGTCTTCAAGGCCGACATCGGCAAGGCGACCGTCGTGACGCTCTACCTGCTGCCGGGGATGATGCTCGACCTGCGCTCCAAGATCCTGGGCGAGCTCAAGCCGGGCACGCGCGTGGTGTCGCACGACTATCATTTCGACGACTGGACGCCGGACGACCAGTACACCTGGGACGTGCCGGAGAAGGAACTGATCACCGGCGTTCCGCGGGCGACGGTCTACCTGTGGATCGTGCCGGCGCGGATTGCCGGAAAGTGGCAGGTGCGGATGGAGGCTCCCGGCACCGAGAAATTCGACCTGGTGCTGAAGCAGCGCTACCAGGACATCGACGGCGTCATCATCGGCGGGGCTTCGAAGGAGCGCAAGCTCACCCAGTCGCGGCTCGAAGGGGACGACATCAGCTTTGCCTTCACCTCGGGCAACGACCGACACCACTTCAAGGGGCGCGTCTCGGGCGAGGCGATGGAGGGAACGGTGCAGCTCGCCGGCGGCAAGGGTGCCGCGAAGTGGAGCGCGACGCGCATCAAGGCGTAGCCTTGATTCAACTGCGTCTCAGGTAATACGTCTCAGATAAGACGTCTCAGATGAGGCGTCTCAGATACGGCGCTCTCTGCAAGAGTCCGCAGTACCTGCGACGTTGTATCTGCGACGCGGTACCTGAGACGCTCTACCTGCGACGCCTTATCGGGGCTAATTGACCAGAAACGCCGCTGGCACCGACTGCACCACCGCGCGGCGGTAGATCACCTGGCTTTCCGCGATGGCGTAGAGCGCGCGGTTGCGCGCGTCCGTGACGATTTCTCCGTCCTTCAACAGCGCGCGGCTCATCATCAGGGGATGCGCGACCATCGCAGTCAGCGCGGCCGAGTGCTGCGGCGGAACGTGGTCCACGGTCGCTTCGACCGGGTCGGGCAGAGCGCTCGCGCCGGCGACGATGAAGCTGTTGATGTGCAGGGCGCCCGGCCAGTCGGGACGGTAGAGGACCAGGTACGGCAGCTCCGCGCGCAGCGTCGCCAGGAGATGCGCGTAGGCTTCCGGATGCTCGAGGTCGGCGAACGTGTTGAACACGGCGACGCCGCCCGGAGCGAGGCAGCGCCTGAGGTCGCCGAAGAAGTCGCGCGTGATGAGGTAGTCCGGCGTGCCGTCGCCGTGAAAGAGATCGACCACGACGACGTCGTAGCCGTCCCGGCAGCGCTTCAGTTCCGTGCGTGCGTCGGCGAGGTGCACGCGCACCCGCGAGGCATCGAAGCCGAAGAAGCGCGTCGCCGCCGCCACCGAGGACGGGTCGATTTCCACCGCGTCCACTTTCACGCCGCGGGCGGCAAGCCGCATCGGCACGATGCCCGCGCCCAGTCCCAGGATCAGCGCATTGCGGGGCTGCGGCTTGTAGGTGTAGGCGAGGGCTTCGAGCGCGTAGGTATAGAACGACAGCGAGCGTCCGTCGGAGGAGACCGTGTTCTGCACCAGGCCATCCTGGAAATAGAGGCGGGCGAAGACGCCTTTCTCGTCGGCGGAGCTCCTCAGGATCTTCACGGTGCCGAACAGCGAGCGCAGGCTCGCCTCGGGCTGCCAGGTGCGGCTGCCGTAGGTCGCCGGCCACATGCGCGCGATGTAGGCGTCGGCCTGCCACAGCGCGAGCACCGCTGCGGCGGTCGCGATCCCGGCCGTGATGGCGAGGCCGCGGCGCGCGGGGAGCTCCAGCGGCGGGGGAAAG
>JADMIO011583412.1_pt1 | contig 32814 bp, 21 predicted proteins | sample 8958161 | NCBI WGS metagenome assembly JADMIO01 (sample SAMN16585339, study PRJNA669376) | soil metagenome | isolation source: Crop rotation soil | place: USA: Cullars Rotation, Alabama | collected 2011
CGACAACTTGTCCACGTGGAATTCTAAGCTTAGGATCCCAATGTGCTGGAAAGTCGCTATCCTTGTTCTCATCTTTTATTTTATTGAAATGAAAAAATTTCAATCCGGCACAATTTCCCTGTCATGCCTGCTCACCTTTGCCAATATAGCCGCTTATATTATGGCAGCCCGTGGTATCTGGAAAGATGAAAAACTGGTGAAGAGCCTGGATAAATTGAGATAGGGTTATCGATAACGATACCGCTACCAATAATCTTTGTACCGCGTTTCAACTGCCCTATTCTTTTATAAACTTCAATTCTTTTGAGGTCGTCGACCCGTGAAGGCTGATGTAATAAACCCCGCCAGGGAGTTTATCAGTGTTAATGATAAAAATGCTGTTCCCGGTCATCAGTTCCTTTGTATCCTGTTGCACCAGTTTACCCGCTGCATCGATGACTGTCCATCGGATCTTTTCGTTACGTGAACTGGTAATTGACAGGTTGACCTCGTTATGAGCGGGATTGGGATAGATAGTCACACTGCCAGGCGCTTTACCTTTCGACAACGTGATAACGACTGAATAGCTGAAACGGCCATCCGCATTTGATTGTTTTAAACGGTAATAAACAACGCCGGCCGGTGAAAAAGAAACATTCCTGTCGGTAAATGAATAGGTATGTACCCCCGGAGCATTAGCTGATGTTACAGTTCCGATTTGTGTAAAGGAATTTCCGTTAAGACTTCGCTCTACAATAAATTTATCTGTATTTATTTCATTACCGGTTTTCCAGTGCAACACGGCATCTGCACCATCGAGCTGGCCCCTGAACTCAATCCAGGTAACAGGTAAAATAGAGGCAAAATTTGATCCCCATAATTCGCGGCCCGTTGTCTCCTCGAAAACACTTGCAAAGACATGATCAGGCGTTTCAACAAGTTCGGTCATGCTGCCATTGCCCGGGTCGGCTATACCGCTGACTATTGTTGTTCCGGGATTGGACCCATCGCTTTGCCATGTTTTGAATCCGTTTACGCCATCATTGCCGGTAAAGATGAGCCGGTTGATAAGGGTCGAAAAATTGCCTACCGCCCCGCTTTCTATTCCGGGCCACACATCTTTCACCAGCACTGTCGTTGTCTCCGTACCCGAGGTTTTCCAAAGTTCTGACCCGTTAAGTCCGTTATCTGCCGAAAAGAATAATACTCCATTCACAGATTTCAGGTTAAACGGATATGAATCGGCAATTCCCGGTAAAATGTCTTTCACGAGTACAGTCCCCGTGGCACTTCCATCGCTCTTCCAAAGTTCAGTGCCATAGGTTCCGTCGTTTGCGGAAAAAAATAAAGTGCCTGCCGCATTCACCAGGTCAGATGGATACGCACCATCGGCGCCGGGCCATATGTCTTTGACCATGGAAGTTCCTGCCGCCGTACCATCGCTTTTCCAAAGTTCAGGGCCATTGATACCATCATCTGCCGAAAAGAACAGGGTGCCGTTTACATCGGCCAAAGACTCAGGCGTAGCCGAACCGGAATTGGGGTTAATGTCTTTTACTTCAAATGTTCCTCCGTCTGTGCCATCGCTTCTCCATAGTTCAGCGCCATCCACACCGTTATCCGACGCAAAAAACAAGATACCGTTTACATTGACCAGATATGAAGGGTTACTGCCCATTATCCCCGGTCGTATATCTTTTACCATTGCGGTGCCAGCGGCAGTGCCATCACTTTTCCATAGCTCTGACCCGTTGATACCATCGTTGGCCACAAAGAATAAAACATTGTTTACGTTAGTGAGATAACCAATGCCGCTGTTTGCCGGTCCTGGGTTGATGTCTTTTACCATTATCGTTCCGGCGGAAGTGCCATCGCTCTTCCATAGTTCCATTCCATCGGTGCCGTTATTGGCCACAAAAAATAAAAAATTATGTACCGCGGTAAGGTAGCAGATATTGCTGCTTGCGGCTCCGGGGTTAATATCTTTAATTATTGAAAGCTGAGCTGAAGTTGTGATACAGAAGATACCTGCAAAGCATAGGGATAGGATCGGCTTTTTCATTCAATACAGGTTGCTGGATTTGGATTATGACAGTCACGATATAAGCCGGAACACAAGGGTCGCAGCTTTCATTCGATCGCAATGTCTTTAACAAATCTCTTATATATTTTGTATTAAATACAAAACTTCGGGGTCAAATAACGCGAATTAAGTGTTTCCATCTAGCTATAAAAATCGGGAATACGGGTTTTTTTGTCGTAATAGTATCATAGATGCCGGTAAACTTGTCTCTGACCGCAAACACAAACCATATATCATTTTTAAAAAAAACCGGCTCATTGCTGAGCCGGCTCTTGTGTTCTCTATTGAAACTCTCTATTGTACTACGAACATTTTTGCTTCGCGGTAGTTAGCACCGCTGATTGTGATATTGTAAACTCCGGGCTTAACACCGGAAGGAAGTTCTAATGTTTGCGTCATCGAGCCGCCCTGGTGATTTATTCTTTTGCTGTATACTTCCTGGCCACCTGCAGTAGCAATCTTCAGTGTATATTGACCGGGGTTGTTGTTGATCAAAACAGAAACCACATTTCCTTTTACAGGATTTGGATACAATGTGAATCCTTGTCCGCTCTTCGCCGTTTCTACTCTTATTACTTTGCTGTAAATTATCTTACCGCCGATCTCAAGAACTTTGACACGGTAAAAATTCGTGCCGGCAAGAGGTGCCGCATCAAATAAGGAATAAGTTTGTTTGTCATTGTAATTGCTTCTCGGGGTCTGTTGACCGATCTCTGAGAAATTTGTTCCGTTTGCTGAACGCTCTACTATATAATTGGTCAGATCCCTTTCTGTCAGGTTGGTCCATTCAATTTGAACGCCATTGTTCCTCTCAAAACCTTTTACATCGGCAAACATGACGGGTAATGCGTTATCCAGCGCGCTGCTGCCCAAGGTGAACGGGCTGAAACTTGTAAGCGCTGCCGCGGTTGTAATCGTTCCGGCTGTAGTGTTCCCGGTGTTTGCACCTTGTCCTTCATCAAGCCATATTGATCCGTTCCAGTGCGCTACTTTTAATGTTGCGAGGTTACCTACGTACGGGGCAGAACTGCAACTGCTGCCGGCCGACCATGAAATGGTAACACTTGCATTACCGGCTCCTGCGGTACGATCCAGCGTCCAGTATTCACAATAGCTGATGTTAGCTAAACCGGCAGCCCTGTTTGTACCAACAACTGTGTTAGGATTAGCTCTTAAGAACTCAGCCGTAAAAGTTGAAGATGCTGTCGGTGCAGATATGGCTATCGTGCGGATGCCTGCACCTGACTTACCTACCGGGAATACAAACGCGGTAGCACCCAGTTTTGCGATCGGGCCGTTTATAAATGAAGCATTGGAGTTTCCGCCTGTATAGCTGCTACCTGCGTTCATGGTAAGAAGATTAGCCGCGCTGGTAGATAAAAGACCATTTGTGAGTGCCAATACACCGGTAGTCGTTACATTATTGCCTAATGAAACTCCGCTGGCATTATTGATAGTAAGGTTCGTAAAAGTTGTTGCCTGCGTACCACCGATAACCTGTGCCGCTGTTCCGTTAAAGGTAACAGTTGTCGCGTCAGCGTTGAAAGTGCCGCCGTTTCTTGTCCAATCACCTCCTACGCTTATGTGGTGTGCTACCGTGGTTGCATTACCATCAGGATCAAACGTACCACCGGATTGAATAAAGCTGCCGCCGATATTATATGTCTTGATGCCGGCTCCGGCTGTATTGGCAAATCTGAAAGTGCCGCCGCTGATAGACAGATTGCCGCCGATATTGATCGTCATCGTAGAGGCGTTGCTGTACCGGATTGAACCTGTGCCGGTCGATGTAACGGTGAAGTTGCCTGTCACAGCAGACATATCTGTGCTAAAAGATTCTTCGGTCGTTTGAGACGGGCAGTTCCATTCAACATTGCCAAAAGTCTGAGCCAGGCCACCGGGAAGAGTATTGGTCACGCCGGTAATTTTCATTAAAGATGAATTCCAGGTTGCCACCGGAACATTCCCGGCGTTGAGGGCATGTAAATAAGTGGCGCTGTTTTGAAATACCAGTTTGGCAGTCGTTGCGTTGCTGATCGTTGAACGGTTGTCGATCGTACCGGTGACGGTAGCAACAACATTTGCATTGACAAGATTAAAGGTGCCTATTATAACATATGTTCCGCTGATATCTGCTGTGGATGACGCGGCTAATGTTAATGTTTCAAAGCTGCTGTTCTGGGTAAGGGAAGATCCGCTTGCCACGACAAAATCATCGCCGGTTCCGTTACCGACCGTCACGGTTTGTCCGCCTCCGCCTCCGCTGAATGTCATGCTGGTATTATTGGTAATCAACAAGCGTCCGATAGTTTGATTTTGCACATTCGTAACGGTCTTTGTCGTACCATCATTGAATTGAAGAATGTCACTTGCTGCAGGTATTGAACGGGTAGGGCTCCAATTGGTACTGGTGTTCCATTGAGCGTTATTGGCTCCTATCCACGTGTACGTGGTCTGTGCCAGTGCAGCCGCCGTTATTAATACCGCTACAGTTAAAAAGTAAAACTTTTTCATAAAGCCTGAATTGAGTTATTATAAAACAGAATAAAAAACTTGGTTTGGGTTAACCAGGGTGGATCGTAGGCTTTATTAAAGGAAACAGGATTATCTGTCTAATGGCGGAACTCCTGCAATAGCTAAATAAAATCATCCGGTTAGGACTCGCTTACTTAAACTGCTTGGGAATTGGTACGGATTTCAGAGTGATTGGAGACAAAAAAGCAACGCCATTAATAGCGCATTAAAACAAACGTATAATAACTTTTTCTATTTTACAAGCTTTTATAAGGAAAATCTTGTCACGATTCCTGGTGAAAATACGGCATGAATATTTTTAATTGACTTAAAGCAAGAATTGGGCTGTGTGACTGGCTTTAATCTTCTTTATTCCCTCCGGTTTCCCCGCATATACAACGTTTCCACCACCGTCACCGGCTTCGGGTCCCAGGTCAATGAGCCAGTCGGCACTACGGATAACGTCAATATTATGTTCTATGACAATGATCGAATGCCCCTGTTCTATAAGTGCATTGAATGAGGCCAGCAGCTTTTTGATATCATGAAAATGCAGCCCGGTCGTTGGCTCATCGAATATAAAAAGTATCTTATCGGAATTTCTTCCCTTTCCTAAAAAGGAAGCCAGTTTGACCCTTTGCGCCTCCCCTCCTGACAAGGTATCGGACGATTGACCCAGTTTCACATATCCCAACCCCACATCGCTTAAAGGTTGTATGGCCCGCGTCAGGCTTTTTTCCTCATAAAAGAAAATGATAGCCTCGTCCACGCTCATGTCAAGCACATCGGCAATACTTTTATCCTTATACTTCACTTCAAGTACTTCTTCCTTGAACCGTTTGCCGCCGCAGGATTCACAAATGAGATGCACATCAGCAAGGAACTGCATCTCGACAACCTGCTCTCCTTCTCCCTTACAGGTATCACATCTTCCGCCGTCTACATTAAAAGAAAAATGTTTGGGCTGGAATCCCCGCATTTTGCTTAATGGCTGTTTGGCAAAAAGCTCCCTTATTTCATCGTATGCTTTAATGTAGGTGACCGGGTTACTTCTCGATGATTTGCCGATCGGGTTCTGGTCAACCATCTCTATCTGGGCAATGCTATCAATGTCACCCGTGATAGCTTTATGAAAACCCACTTTGTCACCGAACTCGCCCTTTATTTTCCGGAGCGCGGGATATAAAATCTGTTTTACCAAAGTGGTCTTACCGCTGCCGCTTACACCACTAACCACGCACAATACATTCAAAGGAAATTCGACCGTGATATCGTCAAGGTTATTTTGCCGCGCTCCTTCCACAACAATGGAGCGGTTCCACTTACGGATATTTTTCGGAGGGTCGATACTCAGGTCCCCATTGAGATACTTCCCGGTCAGACTTTGCGTATTGTATATGATGTCGTCATAGTTGCCTTCCGCGATCACTTCGCCCCCCAGGTGAGAGGCCATCGGTCCCATGTCTATAATATGGTCCGCTTCCCGCATCATCATTTCATCATGTTCAACCACTACTACGGTGTTCCCCAGGTCCCTCAGTTCTTTTAATACGCGTATGAGGTTCTTTGTATCGCGTGAATGCAAACCGATGGAAGGTTCGTCCAGGATGTACAGCGAATTGGTAAGATTACTTCCCAGGCTGCGGGTCAACTGGATGCGCTGGCTTTCGCCCCCGCTCAGTGAATTGGCAAGCCGGCTCAAGGTTAAATAGCCCAGGCCCACACTTAATAATGTATGAAGACGGTTATGTATCTCGATCAGTATCCGTTTGGCTACCTGCTTATCATGATCGCTTAGCTTATTGTCCAATTCATCAAACCAGGCCTTTAAATATTTTACCGGCATCTCGCCGAGTTCACCGATATGTTTACCATCCACTTTTACGTACAATGCTTCTTTGCGCAAACGGTAACCTTTACACTCGGGACAGGAAGTTCTTCCGCGGTAGCGGCTCAGCAAAACACGGTACTGCACCTTATAAAGATTTTGTTCCACCTCCTTAAAAAAATCATTGATACCATGCGCATGCTCGTTTCCTTCCCATAAAGCTTCATATTGTTTAGCTGTCAGGTCAGCAATCGATTTGTGTACGGGGAAATTAAATTTCTTTGCTCCTTTGATAAATTGTTCGCGCCACCATCCCAGCTTTTCTCCTTTCCATGGAGCGATCGCCCCGTCATATACACTTAATCTTTTATCCGGGATCACGAGGTCACTGTCAATGCCCAGCACCTGGCTGAATCCTTCGCAGGTAGGACATGCACCGAAAGGGTTGTTGAATGAAAATAAATTGGGAACAGGTTCTTCAAACTGCATCCCATCTGCCTCAAACCGGTTGTTGAAATGAAGAAGGGCATTGGCATCGGATGGATTGCTTCGTTGCACTTCAATATATACATCACCTTCCCCCTCATAAAAAGCTGTGCCTACTGAATCAGATATACGGTGGATATCATCTTCATCAAATTCCCTGACCACGATCCGGTCGACAAGGATAAAGGGTATTTTTTTTGCCTTTAATTCTTTATCACTCAGCCCCAGGATATCCTCAATACGCTGAGGTTCCAGTGTTCCGCCTTTCGATGAGCCCGGGGAAGCGATCCTTGAAAAGCCTTTTTGTACCAGGATATTTAATTCCTCCCTGGTATCCCTGTTCTTATGCTGCCTGAAAGTAGCGAGTATAAAAACTTTATCATCCTTATCCAGGGCCCTGATAGCATTTACCACATCCGTCACATCATCTTTTTTCACTTCTTTGCCCGACACAGGAGAGATAGTTTTACCGATCCTGGCAAAAAGCAACCGCAGGTAGTCGTATATTTCTGTCATACTTCCCACCGTACTACGGGGCGTTCTCGTTATAACTTTCTGCTCGATCGCAATAGCGGGGCAAAGGCCTTTAATGTAGTCCACATCCGGTTTATTCATCCGGTTAAGGAATTGCCTGGCATAGGCGCTAAGACTTTCTGCGTAGCGTCGTTGTCCTTCGGCATATAAAGTATCGATTGTCAACGATGATTTTCCGGAACCCGATACCCCCGTTACAACAACCAGTTTATTCCGTGGTATTGTTACGGTTATATTCTTAAGATTGTGGACCCTGGCCCCTTTGATAAGTATGTTATCTGTGGAATTTACGGTCGTTGCTTTAGCGGGATTTTTCCCTTTTATTGTTTTTTCCATTGTCTGCACTGCAAATGTAAAGCCTTAACCAGCTTAAATTTAAGTTAAGATGATTAACATTTCTTTGACAATATTAAATACAATTTCGATTGCGATTCGTTTGACGATTTCCTGAAAAGGACTATTTTTAATTCAGAATATATCCGAAAAATGAAAAACCCAAAACAATTCCCGCCTATTGCATAGTACTTCTACACTTTTTTAACCGATTATTGATCACAGCCAATCCGTTTTAGAACACACCTAAACCTGTAGGAGTATGAAAGCTTTTAACAAGAAAACCGACCATGAACTGATCCATCTGTTTACTGATGGAAATCTTGAGGCCCTGGAAGCCCTGGTGCTTCGCCATAAGGATAAACTGTACACGTCTATCCTGTTCCTCGTCAAAGACAAGTATCTCGCTGAAGATATATTCCAGGACGTTTTTATCCGTATCATCGATACGATGCGCAGCGGCCGGTATACCGAAGAAGGTAAATTCCTGCCCTGGGCCATGCGGATTGCCCACAACCTGTGCGTGGATCATTTCCGTAAGGTAAAACGTACACCGACCATCCGCAACGGAGAAGATAAAGACATTTTCGAGGTTTTGAATTTTGCCGATGACAGCGCTGAAACAGTGATGATGAAAAGACAAAGCCATGATCGTGTCCGTGAAATGCTGGAACGCCTGCCGGAAGATCAGCGCGAAGTAATAATATTACGTCATTATGCAGATATGAGTTTTAAGGAAATTGCTGCTGTTACCAATTGCAGCATCAACACAGCGCTTGGTCGTATGCGCTATGGCCTTATCAACCTGCGGAAACTAATGATCCAAAAACAGATCGCTCTTTAACGCCGATTTCGAAGAATCAACATGGATTGCACGGATCGCTACCAAATTCACCTTACACGCAAACAAAATCGTCAAACGCTTGTTTTGTTTATAGCAATGCGGTTAGCCCCGATACATTATTGTCATTCTATATCTCTGACCGGAGTTGAAAAATTCTCACGCGGAATTTTTCGGTTTGCTTGCCAAACTTGGGAAGGCTGATACAGAATGACACCAAATTGAAAATGCCCTGCTTTAGCGGGGCATTTTTATTACATCAAAAAATAACCGGCATGATATTACGCCTTCTTGACTTTTTATCTCTTTACTTTTGACCTTTTGTTCTGAATGCGTTCAGCCCGCATTGCAACCAGTCAGCAAATTCATTGGCATCAGGCGTATAGAACTTGGTGCGGGTTATCGCCTTTTCATCCGGGCTGATGATGGCATACTGGGGCTGTGATGTCGCTCCAAAATTCTCCAGTTGAAAAGCTGTCCACCTGTCCCCTACCGTAACGATTGATTTCTCGGCGCCGCTTTTTGTCTTATAGACCATTTGTTGGGAAGAGGGCAGCTTGGTACGCTCATCTACGTATAAAGAAACCAATATAAATTCATTCTTCATTAATTTTTCCACCCGGGGCCTTGTCCATACGTTTTCTTCCATCCTCCTGCAATTGACACATGCCCAGCCGGTGAAATCTATCAGCACGGGCTTGTTTTGTTTTTTTGCCAGTTGAATAGCCTGTTCATAGTCCAGCAACTGCCTGTCACAGTTGACCGGGTTTTTATAAACGCTGTAGCAGACAGGCGGCGGGAAGCCACTTATGAGGTTAAGTCTTGCCCATTCAGTATTCGATACCCCCGGCACCAGGTATAAAGTGGCCAGGCCAAATAACGTTATAAAAGCGATCCTTGTTCTTGAAAATTTCTTTATCGGGGAAGTATGAGAGAATTTAATTAGCCCCAGCAGGTAAATTACAATGGCAATACCAATCAATACCCACAAGCCTATAAAAACCTCTCTTTTCAATATTCCCCATTGCTTTACATTATCAGCATTGGCCAAAAATTTTACTGCAAGTGCCAGTTCAATAAAACCCAGTACCACTTTCAGATCGCTCATCCAGCCACCTGACCGGGGAATAGCTTGCAGCCATTTTGGAAAAAGTGCAAATAAGGCAAAGGGAAGACCGAGAGCCAGGCCAAACCCTGCTGCTCCCGCCGTTAATGGCCATGCTCCCTGCTCAGCCACGCCAGCCAGCAATGTGCCGAGTATCGGACCTGTACAGGAAAACGAAACAATCGCCAGCGTAAGGGCCATAAAGAAAATACCGCCAATGTTCCCGATGCCGGATTTGGAATCCATTGTGTTTGCAAACCCCGAGGGCAATGTAATTTCGAAATAGCCAAAAAAGGAGATGGCAAACACTACGAAAATGACAAAGAAGATGAGATTTAATATAACATTCGTTGAGATGTTGTTGAATATATCGGGATTGGTTTTGCCCGCAATATGAAAAGGGACCGTCAGTAAAATGTATATCAAAAAAATAAAGAACCCATACAACGATGCCCTGCCGATCCCTTTGCTTTTGTCGCCCGGCTTGCTGGTGAAAAAAGAAACTGTCAATGGAATCATGGGAAATACGCAAGGTGTAAACAAAGCGATCAATCCTCCCAGCAGGCCTAAAAAGAATATTGTCAGCAGGCTATTGTTCGTGTTCAGTGAATCACCACAATCGGATAAAGGATGATCGATATCAATGGTGGGAATAAGAATCCTTAAGGTTGATTTGACACCTCCTTCCAGCGGAATAATAAAGGAAAACTCTGTGTTCGGATAAAAAAAATCAGGCTCTCTTCCGTAGGTATATAGCAGCTTTCCCTGCAGTTCCGCCGGCACGCTATCCTTATCTTTAAAATAGATACGGGTAGACCATTCTGCTGATGAATCATATCCCTTGACGGCACCAAACAAGGTGTTCGAAAACATTTTCACATCCCTTGTTTCCACGAATTTTCCCAGTTGTGTAATGGATGAATCATTAAACTGAAGTTCGGTGGTCGTTTCAATGTCCTGCGACAACTGGTTGGGGGAATATAACAGCCAGCCCTGGACCGGTTGTGTTGAAAAGATCAACTCATAGGCTCCGTCGCCGATCTTTTTGCTGGTAACTTTCCATGGAAAGACTGCCGTACTGTCCTGCGAAAAAAGATGAAGATGTAAAACAAATAACCCGGCGAATAAGGCAATAAGTCTTTCAGGATTCTTCATCATTGAGGTCTTAAACAACAAACGAGTCCATCAAAGAACCCGTTATTGATATTCAAAAGTATAGCATTTTGTTTTATAAAGCGATGCTAAAGGTAACCGTCCTGGGCGGCAGGCATCTTTCATCGTTACAGGTCTGGAACCGTACACTGCCACTGACATTTGTTTTCGCGCTGGCTTTCATTTTGACCGTTTGAATGAAATCCACCTTTGAAGAGTATTGATTTGCTGATAAATCCAGCTTGGCGTCATGAAATTTTTCCAGCTTGCCTTCTTCCCTGATGTTACCATCCATTTTCAGCAAGGGATTTTTACTGAATATAATCTTTGTCGGTTCAGCAATCGCGTCATCAGGTTGCGATTGGGAGTACAGGTGCCAGCCCGATTGTATGGTAGCAGTAATGTGTACCTCGTATGTTTTATCCGAGGTCTTTTTTGCCGTATAGCTCCAGTTTACCGGGTTTAACTGGGCATTTGCTGAAACATATGCAATGACTGACAGTAAAATGATAAATGATCTTTTCACCTGGTTAATTTATTATGCAAAATTAATTGTCGTTTTCTTTTTTAGTGAATGAAAATTGACAAAAGAATGCTAATTACGGAAGAAGACGCGATTACTGATTTACAAGTTGTTCCGACATGAGTAAATTTTTTATGATCGCCCGGCCGTCGGTATTGCCTAAAACGGCTGAACAGGCTCTTTCGGGGTGCGGCATCATGCCAAAGACATTTCTTTTCCCGTTGCAGATACCGGCAATATTCCTTGTTGCGCCATTTGGATTGGCAGCCGGAGTGATCTTTCCATTTTCGTCACAATACCTGAAAATGATCTGCCCGTTTGCGCCGAGATCGTCCAGCGTTTTTTCATCCGCATAATAACGACCCTCACCATGTGCTACCGGGATCTTAAAAATATTTTCCTCCTGGTCCCTGATAAAAACATTTTTACAAACAAACTGCTGGTTACCGTTTCGTAACAGGGCGCCGGGTAACAAACCCGATTCACATAATATCTGGAAGCCATTACAGACACCCAGGACTTTACCGCCCGCATTGGCAAATTCTATGATGCTCTGCATCATGGGACTGAACCGTGCAATAGCGCCGCAACGTAAATAGTCGCCGAAAGAAAAGCCTCCTGGTAAGATAATGCAATCATCCGTACTGAATGAACCCAGGTCCCGGTCCTTATGCCAAAGCATGGTGACATCCTGGTGCAGCTCATTGGCCAGGGCATCCTGCATATCCCTGTCACAATTGGAGCCCGGAAAAACGACAACGCCAAATTTCATTGATAGAATTTTTTGCTGAAACAAAGATACAACTTGCAAAACGCCGGTTGGAAGCTTTTGTGTTATGATTGTTCAAATCTGTAAAACATGTGAATTGAAGGTCAGTCTCTTTGAGCGGCCTATCCGGCCCATCCCGGTCCGTAGTATTGATAAGCCACCACAAATGCGACGGTCAGCCAAAAAAATAAAAGCGCAAAAATGCGCAGCGTTGAGTACAGGTAGGCGCAGGCATGAAAAGCCGCCATGGGTACCATCGCCATTACCCAGTTTTCAAATGTATCGCTCGTATTCACAAAAGGTAATAACAATGCGGTGAGGAGGTACAGCAATAACAAGCTCCATCCCTTTCTGACGTTGATGAGCATTTTTCTCAGGTTATCCTGTACGTAATAGCCGCCGACAAGAAAAGGGATCATAAGCAGGAAAACGCTGGCAGCCAGCCAGGCTGTTTGTTGCAGTGAAGGAACGCCAATGCTTATATGCGGCACCAATGTCTGCCAGCTCCATTTTCCTTTTATAAAAATATAAATGGCGTAAAAATAAAAAGGGGTAGTGATACCAAGAATACAAAGCACCCATTCATTGAGACGAAAAGGGCGCATGATGGCCAGGGCCAGCAATATCCAGATAACAAAGGTTAAGGATGAAACAAACAGAAACCCCGCAACACCCAGGGCAAAACCAATATTAAAAATGGTAGCCTTGGCATTGGGTTGATTGTATATCCTGAAAAGCCCCGATAGTATGAGGAGCAAAATGCTATTGATGAAAAGCGGTGCTGAAAAATAATTCCACTCCGGCAGCAAAGAAGTGATCAGCAGGTAGGTCATCCCGGGCAAATAGTTCGGCCGGTTCATCATCCGCTGGGAGTTAATAAAATTGGTCAGGCCCAATGCCTGGATATACAGCAATGCAAAAGCAAGAAAAGAATACAATTTCGGGTAGTTGTGACCTGCAGGCTGGAGAAAAGTAAGTATGGCGTCAAATAATTCACCATCAGCGGGGCGGCCCGGGACATGCGGATGGAGGAACATCGGCAATTTGATCATCACACCAAACGCAAGCAGCAAAAGAATGTTGGCGGGGTTTTTTTGTTTAAATACTCCGATCACAGGTTTTGGATATTAGCTCTGGTTTATTAATAATCAATTTTTGCAAAACAAATATAATTTCTGTATAAACAGGGAACTATTATTTGTTTTGCACTCACCTGCTTGGCGTACTTGGGCATAAATTCGTATCCCTTGTCCAGGTTTTTCAATGTGGGGTTGTGATTGATCTTTCCATCCGGTGTGATTGCAAAATCATTTAAGAGTTGTATCCTTCTCTCCATGTTATTGAACAGAACGTGCAATTGCCCGCCGGTATTCATGATCTGGTAAGAGATCAGGTCGTCGGTCTGGTCATCATATTGTTCTTTTGTTATAACGTTTGTCCACTCGCGTTTTCCATATTTGTCAAACGACATGACCACGATATTATCAGCCTGGTAACGGACATTCATTCCATTGTCATTCCACCTGTTCCCCCACCAGTAATTGCTGTAGTAAGGTGAATAGTAATAATAATCAATGGGCCGCATATAGGGATAGCCGTACAGGTAGTTCCAGCGGTTCCAGGAGCTGCCTCTTGAAGTAGTATAGTATGCTTCGCTGCCGATAATAAATCCACCGTCCCGCTTCGTGATGATGTTCCGTATAAAGTAATCGTTGAAAGCCATTTTTGTATTGGAATTGCCCCTGGCTTCCTTCCGCAGCTCTTCGCTGAACGTCATGGTATCTTCCATCAATACATTTCCCGTCTGTTTGTCCCAGATGTAAAAATAATAGCCATCGGTATTGCCCCGTCTTTGTTTATAATAAAATGAGGTGAGGAAATATCTTTTATTATAGTTGTCGGGTTTAATATGAATTTCATCCAGGTACGTCTTTTCGAGGTTCAGCGGATGTATGGCAAAGGAATCGGCCTGCGCATATTTGATAATGAATGCAGCATCACCGATATTTTCGCTGTTTACCCTGTTATATTTGGTAAACACGAGATCGCCATCATTATCCAGCTGAAATTCACTCAGAAAATCATCATCCCGGTCCTCCATCACCATTCCCAGCCTGCTTTTTTTCAGCAATGAAAGCTGGTTGTCGAACAGCATGGTGGTGACCATATAGTTTCTTTTGTTCCTGCTGTTGATCTTAAAAACAATGATCTTGCTTTTATCTTCACTGGAAAGAACGGTATATATTTTATTGTTGGCTGCAAAGCCTATCTGGGTCGTATCCAGCTCCATGACATCACCTATTTTTTTGCCATCACCTCCCACCTTTACCGCATTGCAGTGGACCACACTTCTCCGCTGGTATTGATAGACCATGTAACAAAAATCGCCATACGCAAAAAAATCAACATTGATCATGCGGTCATTGTCGGGCACATAGTCCTGTTCTTCCCTTGCGATCTCCTTCATGTCATTATCATACACAGTGATCCAGCTCCTGTTGCGGATATTTTTATATATTAAAAAATTACCGCCGATCTTACCGGCGATTTCGAAATTCAATCGCCTCGAGTCGTCTTTATCATATTCAGAATAAACGATCTTTTGACCGGATGCAGGGAATGAAGCAATGATGAGAAGGAATGCTAAAATTCGTTTTCCACGAATCATAATATTGTGATTTTTTGCTGTTTAAAGTTACAAGTTGCCTGCCAAAAGCAGCAACTTTTGTTTAGGCGATGCCCAAACCGGTATTATTACATGAACAACGCGAAAAAAACGAAAAAAGTTGCATGCTGTTCCCCCGTTTATCCAAATGGTAATAAAAACAGCCGGCCGCAACCGATCACCCGAATAGTTTTAACAATGTGTTCGTTGTAATTGAATTTTGCTTATACCTTTGCAGGCGTTTCCTGATCAGGAATCTGTACCGGGAATAAACGACAAGCTCAAACAGTGAAAATACCGACCAACAGAGTTACAGCAGCGGGATTAATAATTGCTCTTGGAATTATTTACGGAGACATTGGGACTTCCCCGTTATATGTTTTTAATGCTATCATCGGCGGAAGAACAGTCAGCGAAGAGCTGATCCTGGGATCCCTGTCATGCATCATCTGGACGCTTACTCTACAAACAACTATTAAATATGTAATTCTGATCCTCCGGGCTGATAACAGGGGTGAAGGAGGAACCTTTGCACTGTATGCCCTGGTAAGAAGAAGAAAGAAATGGCTGGTGATACCCGCTATGATCGGAGGAGCCTCTTTGCTTGCAGACGGTATTATCACTCCACCCATTTCTATCACATCCGCAGTGGAAGGGTTGCAGGAACTGCCGATTTTACGGGGATTGACGACCGAATCAGTCGTTATCATCGTATTGATCATCTTAGGTATGTTCTTTTTTCTTCAGCAATTTGGTACAGCCAACATTGGAAAATTGTTTGGCCCCGTTATGTTTATCTGGTTTACCATGCTGGCGGTACTTGGCTCTGTCCACCTGTTTGACGACATGGAAATTTTCAAAGCCCTGAGCCCTCATTATGCGATCCAGTTTTTAAAAAATTACCCGAATGCGTATTGGCTTCTCGGGGCCGTGTTTCTGTGCACTACCGGGGCCGAAGCCCTGTACAGTGATCTTGGTCACTGTGGGCGGGGTAATATCCGGATGTCGTGGATTTATGTAAAAACCTGTTTGCTCATAAATTATTTCGGACAGGGGGCCTACCTGTTATCCCACCGGAACGGTCTGCAAATAACCGAAGATGTAAAAAGATCACTCGGGATTAACGCATTTTATGACCTGATGCCGGAATGGTTTATAATACCGGGGGTGATCATTGCCACCACGGCAGCAATTATTGCCAGCCAGGCGATGGTATCGGGTGCTTATACACTGATCAGCGAGGCAATGCGGTTAAACCTGTGGCCCAAGGTGAAGGTCCGCTATCCATCGGAAGAAAAGGGCCAGCTTTTTATACCCGCCGTCAATGTGCTGATGTTTCTCGGCTGCGTTGGTGTTGTCCTTTACTTCCGTAAATCGTCGAATATGGAAAACGCTTATGGTCTTGCCATTATCGTTACCATGCTTTCGACGACCATGCTATTTGCCAATTATCTGGTCTTGCAGCGGATCAAGTCGGCCTGGATATATATTTTCCTGGTAGCGTATTTAACAATAGAGACCGGATATTTTGTAGCGCTGATGAATAAATTTGTGCATGGCGGTTATATAACGCTTCTCGTCGGCGGGATGATGTTCATTGTAATGTATGTCTGGTACCGGGCCCGCAAGATCAAAAACCGCTACGTCGAGTTTGTTCGTCTCGAACATTATATTCCCAAGATCCAGGAGTTAAGTAACGACCGTTCCGTTCCCAAATATGCTACGCACCTGGTTTACCTGACCAGTGCCAACAATCCTAAAGAAATAGAGCATAAGATCATCTATTCAATTCTTAATAAAAAACCAAAAAGGGCGGATATCTACTGGTTTGTCCATGTCGATACGCTGGATGACCCTTATACCTGCGAATACAAAGTAGAACATATCATTCCCAATGATATCATCCGGGTCGACTTTCGCCTGGGCTTCCGGATGGAGCCACGCATTAACCTGATGTTCAGAAAAGTGGTGGAAGACCTTGTCGCTAACAAGGAAGTAAATATTATCAGCCGGTATGAAAGCCTCGCAAGCAGCAATACGGTTGGCGATTTTCAGTTTATGGTAATGGAAAAATACCTCAGCCAGGATAATGAGCTGCCATTTACCGAAAGAGTGATCATGAAACTTCATTTCTGGCTGAAAGAGCACAGCCTTTCTGAAGAAAGGGGTTTCGGTCTCGATGTGGCAAATGTTACTGTTGAAAAATTCCCGCTGATAGTTGCACCGGTTACCAACCTTAAATTGAAACGGGTAGAAGATTGAGCATTAATTACTGATTATCGGTTATTGACTATTGCTTATTACCGGGTGTAATGAGCTGACTGTGATCGATACTGATTAATAATAAATAATCAATAATATTGCATCGCACTTCAAACAATAACCAACTTGCCCAACTTCGTCTGGTATATCATCGGCGGCATCGTGTTTTTATCCATCATTGTTTATTTCTTCCAGGAAAAGCTGATTTTTAAACCGGAGAAGCTAAAACAGGATTTCCAGTTCCGGTATGATATTCCTTTTAAGGAATATTTTTTTGATGTGGAGCCCGGTGTCCGCATCAATGGCCTGCATTTTTACCGGGAACACCCGGCCGGTCTCATTCTTTATTTTCATGGCAATACAAGAAGCATCAAAGGATGGGCAAAATATTCCAGGGACTTTTACCGGTATAATTATGATGTCGTACTGGTGGACTACCGCGGATTTGGAAAAAGCACCGGCAAGCGAAGCGAAAAAGATATGCTGAATGATATGCAGTATGTTTATAACCGCTTGCTTGAAAAATACCCCGAACAGCATATCATTGTCTACGGCAGAAGCATTGGCAGCGGGTTTGCCACAAAGATCGCCGCGGATAATAAGCCGCGTTATCTTATCCTGGACGCTCCTTACTATAGTTTTTTGAAAGTGGTCGAACGATTTCTTCCCGTTTTACCTGTGCGGGTTGTCCTTCGCTTTCATTTGCGGGCCGATAAATGGATCCGTTATGTCAGCTGCCATACCTACATTATCCACGGCACCAGGGATATGCTCATCCCGATCCGTCACAGTATAAAACTGCAAAAGATCAATCCGCAGAAGATAACGCTGATCCGTATCCAGGGTGGTGGCCATAATAACCTGCCTTCTTTTGATGAATACCACAATTTCATCCGTGACATTTTGAAGTATTGACCCGGCAGCAACATTTTGGCCAGGTCCTTTACTTTTGCTGGATTTACTGAGGGAAATTCCCATGAAACAACAGCCACAGGGGTTTTACATGCGGCATCTTTGCGGAAACGGCAATTTCTTGTTACTATCACCGTTTTATTACTGCCATTAACGTTTATTAACCAAACTGTTAATGATGTTCTAATTGATGCAGCGGTTTGTAACGGCTGTATCATTTGAACGTCAAACACCAAAATGGAGGATCTTATGAGATCAAAACTTTACTCTTTAATTCTTTTATCAGTCAGCATCGCCCTTTTTTCGTGCAAGACCGCCAGGAAGATGTATGAAAAGGGTAACTACGATGAAGCCGTAGAACTGGCAGCAAAGAAACTGCAGAAAAAGCCAAATGATCCTGCCACCCTTGAAATACTTCAGAACGCTTATCGGTTTGCGGTGGAAGACCATGAAACAACGATCAGGAATAATACCAACAGCAATAACGACCTGAGATGGGAATGGAATTACAACGAGTATCTTAGCCTGCAACGCTTATATGAGGCTATCCGTAAAGCACCATCGGTTTATGATGCCGTTCACCCGACAGATTACTCTTCTTTTGTGGCCACTTACCAGGAAGAAGCGGGTAATGCACGTTATGACAGGGGTCTTGCTTTAATGGAAAATAATACGCGGAACAGTTACAAACAGGCCTATTATGAATTTCAACAGGCGTTGGACCTGAAACCGGGCGACCTTTCCGTCAAACAGAAACTGGATGAGGCCTATGCAAATGCCGTGACAAATGTAGTGGTGCTTCCTGTAGCACGTTCAGGGTTTCAACACAGCTCTTACAATTACGGGTTTGTGAATATGGACAATAATATATTGCATTACCTGTCTTCTAACAATGGTAACTCATTTGTTCGCTATTTTTCCCCGGCAGAAGCTTCCGGTCTCAATATCCGGGTGGATCAATCAGTGGAAATGCGCTTCAGCAATATAGATATCGATCATTACCGGGATCAGCGCAGTGTCAGGGAAGTGTCTAAACAGGTAGTAGTAAAAGAAACCGTGATCAGGAAAGACTCTGTCATAAAAGAGTACGCAACTGTAAAAGCAAAAATCACCACGACCCGGAGAACATTACAGTCAAACGGGTTGTTGCAGGTAACCGTTCGGGATTACAATAATCAGCGGTTATGGGGTGATACCTACCGCGGTGATTACAACTGGAGCTGTGAGTTCTCAACTTATACCGGTGATGCAAGAGCCTTAAGCGATGATGATAAAAAACTGTGTGACCGCAAAGAAGACTTCCCTCCGGCTGAAAGCGATATCATCCGGATCATTATGGATGAAGTGCAAAGCAAGGGGGAATGCGGTATAAAAGATTATTTTAATCGTTTCTGAACCGGTCCGGCCGCTGCGGGGAAATTTTTTTTCGGATTGCGTAGGTTGGCTGACCCGCCCGGCAGACCCGCCGAAGCAAGCTGACCCGTTTTATACCATCTTTGCATGATGCAAAAAAACTGGGTGAAAAAAATCCGGAAGTGGGTTAAGATCGTCTTTCTCGTATATGTTATTCTGGGCGCCTGTTTATATTTTTTCCAGGAAAAATTCCTGTTTTATCCTGAGAAGTTGCCCACCGATCATGTCTTTCATTTCGACAACCCTTTCCGGGAAATCAATGTCCGCGTTAACAATGAGAAAAATCTCAGCATCGTTCAATTTACCGTGCCTGACCCGGTTTGCAAAGGCGTGGTTTTATATTTTCATGGTAACCGCAGAAATATTGAACGCTATGCGCCTTATGCTTCGAATTTCACGAAAAACAACTACGAGGTTTGGATGATTGACTACCCGGGTTTCGGGAAAAGCACCGGGGAAAGGAACGAAAACATTTTATACGACGATGGCCTGCAATTTTATAAAATGGCAAGGGCCCGGTTTTCGAAAGACAGCATCATTATCTATGGCAGGTCATTGGGTACCGGCCTCGCCTCACACCTGGCATCAGTAAGGGATTGCAAAAGACTGATCCTGGAAGCGCCTTATTATAGTATGTATGCTTTGGCCGGCCATTATGCATTTATTTACCCGGTTGAATGGATGTGTAAATATCACCTGCCCACTTACCGGTACCTGCAAAAAACCACCGTTCCCGTGACCATTTTTCACGGTACCAGCGATGAAGTCATCCCTTACAATAATGCAAAACGATTAATGCGGGTGGCGGGACCAGGGGCCGCGTTGGTTACAATTGAAGGCGGAAAACATAATAACCTGAATGATTTTCCGCTCTTTCATCAAAAGCTTGATTCCATATTACAGCATTAAACACTTTCAGCGAAGCGAAGTAAGTAGCCATTGCAATCAATGATGGAAAATTCTTTGATATCATAATCATAGGTAGTCAGCGGAGATGAAATGGATAAACCCCGTTGCTGCATTTCCGCATACACTTCTTCTATATTATCTACGAAAAGAATAAGGCTGATGTCCCTTGGTGTCTCAAAAGGCGATGAGCTTACCCCGAATAGCACACGCATCTCATCTCTACGGCAGCCTCCGTCGGTGACCGGGTCGCCATAGAACCATTCTTCGCCAAACCCGAGACGTTGCTTATACCATTCGATCGTTTCTTTTACATCCCGGACCGGCAGATGTGGCGACAACTTCCGGAATTTCTTTTCTTTCATTGGTTATTCCTCAAGGGTAACTTTACTTTTTCCGACTTTCAGTTTATATCCCGCCCCTATTTTCAATGCGTAATTCTCTTTTTCATGGCTTACGGGGAATCCAAAACAAACCGGGTAATCATATTCGCTGACCAGAGCCCGGATGATCTCGTATGCGTTTTGGCCGAAAGGCTGCGTGGTATCTTTCATGTCTGTAAAACCTCCAATAATGAGACCGGCCAGCCTGGAAAGTTTGCCACTTCTTTTCAGCTGGTACATCATCCGGTCGATATTATACAAATACTCGCCTGTATCTTCCAAAAACAATATCCTTCCTTTTGTTTTAATATCTGAAACAGTTCCGGTAAGGTGAGCCAATAATGCAAGGTTGCCACCCACCAGCTCACCGATCGCCTGCCCTTTTTTATTGAACCCGTGCGGCTCGCAGGTATATTTTATTTTGTTTCCCAATAAAACATTCTTTAGCGACCTCACAAACGCGTTGCCATTTCCCCCTTCATTGAAGGCACCTGCCATGGGCGAGTGTATGGAAGAGATATAAAAATTTGAGTATAGATGTGAGTGAAGAACGGTGATGTCGCTGAAACCGATGATCCATTTCGGGTTCTTCTTGAATTTTTTGAAATCGATCCTGTCGATGATCCTGGTCATACCATAGCCGCCGCGGGCACACAATATTGCTTTCACGTTGTCATCATCGAGCATTTGCTGAAAATCAGCTAACCTTTCCTCATCAGTGCCGGAAAAATAATGGAATTGTTTGCCTATCGTATTCCCGACTTTGGTCAGCAGACCCCAGTCCTCGTTCAGCACGCGGATACATTCCGATACTCTTTCCACGGGCATGGCGCCGGCGGGACAAACGATGCCGATGGTGTCGCCGGTTTGCAGGTAGGGAGCTGTTGTGATCATGATTTCGTTTTAACTAAAACAACGATCGATATGAATCGTTAAATTTCTATCAAACTTACTGAATCTCATCTATAAGGGCCGGATGCCTCTTCGGCCCTCATTTTTCGCGGCTCTTGTCCCGACGCAACTTTTTACAGGCCCTTGTCATCTTTTGCTGAAATATTTTGAGCGCAAATCTGTTTTGCCCCTATTTTTGGCGCAAAATCTAATCTTTAACAAATTATCATCCCGTTTAAAAAAAACACTACAATGAAAAAAATAAAATTGCTGTTACTGGCTTCTGCTGCGTTAACGGTTTCCTTTGCAAAGGCACAAACTGTTGACGACATAATTGCGAAACACACCGACGCGATCGGTGGTAAGGACAAAATCAGCCAGGTCAAATCCATTTATACAGAAAATTCAATCGAAGCGATGGGTAATACATCCACCTCCACTGAATCGCTGCTGCAGGGTAAAGGCTACAAAAGCGAATCTGAATTTGGCGGTATGAAAGTCATAAATGCTTATACCGATAAAGGAGGCTGGTTAATAAACCCGTTCATGGGCAGCTCAGATGCACAAGCCATGCCCGCCGATGCATATGTATCGGGCAAGGACCAGATCTATTTTGGCGGTTCCCTGGTTGATTACGCGACAAAAGGAAATAAAATAGAGCTCCAGGGAAAAGAAGGAAATCTTTATAAACTCAAAGTGACCAACGGCAGTTCCGAGGCCACGTATTTTATAGACGGCGACACTTATCTTGTCAACAAGATTTCTATTAAGGGAGACATGATGGGCCAGACCATTGAGATTGTAAAGAACTTCTCCGACTATAAAAAAACCGACTTTGGTATCGTGATCCCATATTCAACAACGACTGATTTCGGGGGCAATTTCTCTTTCACTTCGAAAGTCACCAAGGTTGAAGTGAACAAAGAATTAGACCCGAAGATTTTTGATATGCCGGGTAAATAACAAATCCATTACAGCACTCATATGATTTTTGAACGGATGCCTGTGCATCCGTTTTTTTATGCAAAAGATGTCAGGAAGCGGGGGCCTTCAATAACTGTATGCGATGATTCCTCGGCGGCTACCTGGTTCCCCGGGACATGTTTAAAAGATATATCTTTAAGTGACTGTAACAAATTCCATTGTGAGCTCATTAGAAAAAGCGATTGCCGATTTTTCACCGCTTTCACCGGAAAGCAGGACTATTTTTTTTAATGCCTGGAAATACTGGTCGGTTCCCAAAGATTATTTCTTGCTTCGCGAACATGCTGTTTCGGATTACATGTATTTTATTGAAAAGGGCGTGGCGCGGATCTATTATCATAAAAACGGGAAAGAAATTACGGAGTGGATCGCCATGGATGAACAGTTTTTTCTTTCCATCACCAGTTATTTCCAGCGCACACCCAGCCACCTGATTATTCATACCCTGGAACCATCCGAGGTATATGGCATTCATCATAATGATTTCATGGCACTCGCCGACCAGTTCCATGATGTAGAGCGGCTATTGAGAAAACTGGTGACGGGTTCACTGATCCTTTCACAAGTCAGGATGGACTCGATCCAGTTCGAAACCGCTCACCAGCGATATGACCGGTTGTTAAAGACTTCTCCGGAAATCATCCAGCGGGTACCTGTATCTTATATCGCCTCTTTCCTGGGCGTTACCCCTGAAACCCTGAGCCGTATCCGGGCAGGAAAGTAATGTGTGAACGAAGACGGCGCGGATAATTAAGATTTGCGCAAGCAGTCATAACAAATTCATCTGGTCATGATGATCTGCGTCTGCCCTCCCCGGTTAATTTTCTGATATATATCAACTCAACGGGTTGCAGGGCTACAGAGATTTACAATTCTAAATACGAGCATATGAAATCCCTCTCTTTGTTTTCCCTTTCCCTATTTTTTGTTTCCATAGGTGCCGCTCAATCCAATAAAGCGAAAGAGCTCGTATCCAGGATGACGCTGGAAGAAAAAACACATCTTGTTGTCGGCATGGGCATGAATATTCCCGGGCTGGCACAAAACAATGGGCCTGTTATCGGCCAGACAATGGATAAAGTACCGGGTGCTGCCGGAACAACCTATGCGGTGCAAAGGCTGGGTCTTCCCAATACAGTGGTATCCGACGGACCCGCGGGTTTACGGATTGAACCATTCCGTAACAAGGACAGTTCGAAGTCTTATTATGCCACGGCCTGGCCGGTAGCGACCTTACTCGCATCTACCTGGAATACTCAATTGGTCCGGCAGGTTGGAACAGCCATGGGTAATGAAGTAAAGGAATATGGTGTAGATGTTATTTTGGGGCCGGCACTGAATACGCACCGCAATCCATTGGGCGGAAGGAATTTTGAATATTACTCTGAGGACCCGTTTGTGACGGGAAAAATGACAGCCGCCATGGTCAACGGAATTCAATCCAATGATGTCGGTACATCGATCAAGCATTTTGCCGGCAATGAGCAGGAGACAAACCGCAACTCTGTCAACACGATTGTGAGCGAAAGAGCATTACGGGAAATTTACCTCAAAGGCTTTGAGATCGGGATAAAAGAATCAAATCCCTGGACCGTGATGAGCTCATATAATTATCTTAACGAAAAATATACTTCTGAAAATTATGACCTGCTGACCACGGTACTGAGAAAAGAATGGGGCTTCAAAGGCCTGGTAATGACAGATTGGTTTGGCGGAAAAGACGCAGTGGCCCAGATGAAGGCAGGCAATGACCTGTTGATGCCGGGCACCGCTGCTCAAAGCAAAGCCATTCTTGAAGCAGTGCAGAACGGAACGCTGGATGAAAAGGTACTGAACGAAAATGCAGAACGGATCGTGGACTATATTTTAGGGTCACAGTCCTATAAAAAATATGCCTATAGCAACAAGCCGGACCTGAAAGCGCATGCACTCATTGCACGGGCAGCAGCATCGGAAGGTATGGTATTGCTGAAAAACAATGACGGTGTTCTGCCCTTTGCCAATGACACAAAAAATATCGCCATCTTCGGCAATACATCCTACAACTTCATTTCCGGCGGTACCGGCAGCGGTGATGTAAACGAAGCATACACTATATCGCTGGTGCAGGGATTATCCAATGCGGGCTATCAGATGGATGGTGAAATCCAGGCAGCTTACAATGCTTACCTGGATGATTACAGGATGAAACACCCGAAGAAAGGCTTTTTCCAGGAATTCATGAACCCTACCCCACCGGCTCCTGAATTTACCGTTGATAAAGCGCTGCTGGCGAAAAAAGCAGGTGAAACAGATATTGCCCTGGTCACGATCGGGCGAAATGCGGGTGAGGGCCGTGACAGGAAAGTCGAAAATGATTTTAATTTATCTGCTGCGGAAAAAGAACTCATCGGGAATGTAGCCGAAGCTTTTCATGCCAAAAATAAAAAGGTGGTTATTGTATTAAATATCGGAGGCGTTATCGAAACGGCAAGCTGGAGAGAAAATGCAGATGCAATATTACTGGCCTGGCAGCCGGGTCTTGAAGCCGGTAATGCTGTCACTGATGTGCTGAGCGGCAAAGTAAATCCGTCGGGTAAGCTGGCTACCACTTTCCCGATGAAATATGAAGATGAGCCATCCGCCAAAAGTTTTCCGGGTAAGGAGTTTCCCGAAAAAGCAACTGCCGGCGCATTTGGAATGAAGCTGGTACCCGGCGAGGTGACGTATGAAGAAGGTATCTATGTCGGCTATCGTTACTTTAATACATTTGGGGTTAAACCCGCTTATGAGTTCGGATACGGACTATCTTATACCAATTTTAATTATAGCAATCTCAAACTAAGCTCCTCCTCTTTTAATGGTAAGATCACGGCTACCGTGGATATAACAAATACCGGCAAAAAACCCGGTAAAGAAGTCGTACAATTATATATCAGCGCCCCGGCTGATAAACTGGATAAACCGGTTGAGGAGTTGAAAGGATTTGCGAAAACAACGCTCTTAAAACCCGGGCAAAAAGAAACGCTTAGCTTCACCATTGATGCAAAGGACCTTGCCTCCTTTAATACTGATCAAACGGCCTGGATAGCCGACGCAGGAACATATACTGTCAGGATCGGCTCATCTTCTGACAATATTAAACAAACTGCCACCTTTGGGCTGGCAAGCGATATCGTAACTGAAAAAGTAAACAAGGTCCTGGCACCGAAAGTACCCATCAATGAGCTGAAGCAAAAAAAGGCATTCTAATATTGTTTGTATATGTACGCAAAAAAGTTTCTTTATGCAGCCTTGCCTGCTACGATTTTCACGTTGGTGATAGCATGTGCCTCATCTTCCGGACCACAGAAATTCAGGGACCTGAACAAAAACGGGAAAATGGATGTGTATGAAGATAAAACACAGCCCATCGAAAAAAGAATTGATGACCTGCTCAGGCAAATGACGCTGGACGAAAAGGCCGGATTGATGTTTATTAACGGTGCACGAATCAATGATGACGGCTCGATAGAAGATAAGCCTGCTTCGGGAATGTTTGCCTTCGCCCCGAATGCCCTGAAGCTGATACGGGAAAAAAAGATGAACCATTTTAATTTCTGGGCCGTGCCCTCGGTGCAGGCATTAGCCAAATGGTATAATCTTATGCAGAAATATGCGGAAGACTCTACACGACTGGGTATTCCTATCACGATAGCAAGCGATCCGCGAAACCATTTCAGCAACCAGATATTTGCCATGAGTGCAATTAATTTTTCTCAATGGTGTGAACCTTTGGGGCTTGCTGCTATTGGCGATGAAAAACTGACCAGGCAGTTTGCCGATATCTCACGGCAGGAATACATGGCTGTCGGTATCCGCGAATCATTACATCCACAGGTTGACCTGGCCACAGAACCACGATGGCCACGTATTGCCGGCACATTTGGAGAAGATGCCAACCTTTCAGCAAAAATGACCAAAGCTTATATTCTCGGTTACCAGGGTGAAACGCTCGGACCCAACAGCGTTGCTACCATGACAAAGCATTTTAGCGGCGGTGGCCCGCAAAAGGAAGGTTTGGATCCGCATTTCCCATTCCAGAAAGGGCAGGTCTACCCGGGAAAGAATTTTAACTACCATCTTATTCCTTTTGAAGCCGCATTTGAGGTACACACAGCCGCCATTATGCCGTATTATGGAGTTCCCGTTGGCCAGTCAGCTGAAGATGTTGGCTTTTCATTTAATAAAGACATGATCACTGGGCTGTTGAGAAACAAATATCATTTTGATGGAGTCGTTTGTACGGATTGGGGACTGATTACCGATACTCATTTAGGTCCGGTCGTTTGGCCCGCGAGAGCATGGGGCGTCGAAAACTTAAGCGAAGAAGACAGGGTGAAAAAAGTAATTGATGCGGGAGTTGACCAGTTTGGTGGTGAAAACTGTCCCGAACATGTAATACGGCTGGTGAAAGAAGGAAAACTGGCTGAAGCAAGAATAGATGAATCTGCACGCCGGCTCTTGCGGCAAAAGTTTCAGCTGGGGCTTTTTGACGATCCGTTTGTGAATGAAAGCAACGTGGATCAAATTTTCAATAACCCGGAATTTAAAAAAGAGGCTGAATCATCACAACGAAGGGCAATGACATTATTAAAAAATGCGAACAGCACATTGCCGCTAAAACCAAACAGCCTGAAGATCTTTGTCAAAAATATTGATCCTAAAGTAGCAGCGCAGTACGGCAACGTGGTCAGCCAGCCCGGTGAGGCGGACATAGCGATTGTACGGTTGAAAACGCCTTTCTATCCTGTTGAATCGCCAATTACAATGGCAAGGATGTTTCATCACGGTGATCTGGATTTCAAAGGAACACAGAAAGACAGCATCCTGCAGATCCTTGATGCTGTGCCCGCAATTGTTGATATTTATCTTGACCGGCCGGCGGTCATTCCTGAAATAAACGCAAAAGCAAAAGGGCTGCTGGCTGATTTCGGCGCCAGCGATGCGGCAGTGTTGGACGTGATATTTGGCAAGGCAAAACCCGGAGGTAAGCTGCCTTTTGAATTGCCATCGTCAATGAATGCTGTGAAGAACCAGAAAGAAGATCTGCCCTACGATTCAAAGGACCCGTTGTATAAGTTCGGGTATGGCCTGAGTTATTAAAATTTTTCAACCAATATATCGCAATATGAAAAGGCAATTTGTTTTTCTTGTGCTCAACCTGGTCGTGGTCCTTAATGTAACCGCACAGGGTGGTAATGAACGATCCTCGTTGCAGGTCAAGACCGCCAATGGTATTCTCGAAGGAACAAACGAATCAGGCATTCATGTTTTCAGGGGTGTGCCTTTTGCGGCACCGCCTGTCGGTGATCTCCGCTGGCGTGAACCACAGCCGGTAAAAAATTGGAACGGGATCCGCCAGGCAGATAAGTTTGGTCCAAGAGCTATGCAATTACCCATTTTTGGCGACATGAATTTCCGGTCAAACGGGATGAGTGAAGATTGTTTGTATCTCAATGTGTGGACGCCTTCAAAAACAGGAAAGGATAAGCTTCCTGTACTGGTATATTTTTATGGCGGGGGTTTTTTGGCGGGGGATGGATCAGAGCCACGCTATGATGGCGAAGCGATGGCACGAAGAGGGATAGTCAGTGTTACAGTAAATTATCGCCTGGGTGTGTTTGGATTTTTCTCGCATCCGGAATTAACAAAGGAATCGCCCCATCATGCTTCGGGCAACTATGGTTTACTGGATCAAAGCGCAGCCTTACAATGGGTACAAAAAAATATTGCAGCCTTTGGTGGTGATCCTAAGAAAATCACCATTGCCGGTGAATCAGCAGGATCTTTTTCTGTATCTGCACAAATGGCGTCTCCTTTGTCTAAGAATATAATTGCCGGTGCGATAGGTGAAAGCGGTTCCTTATTGGGTAATGCAACTGCCACATTGCAGGATGCAGAAAAATCGGGAATAACCTGGGCAAAAAGTATCAGTAAAAATTCACTCGGGGAACTTCGGGCGATGAACGCAGAAGATCTGTTAAAGGCTACTGCCAAAGCAGCTTTTGGAACTTTCCCCGTATGCATTGATGGCTATTTCTTCCCAAAGTCTCCTCTGGACATTTTTGATAAAGGCGAACAGGCACATGTTCCCCTGATGGTGGGATGGAATTCCCAGGAGATGGTATACCAGATGGTGTTAGGTGCCGACAAACCTACCGTTGACAATTATAAAAAAGCGATGCAAAAATTATATGGAGATAACGCAACGGAAGCAATGAAGCTTTATGCAGCATCAACCGATGAAGAAGCGGAACAAACAGCAACAGAGCTGGCAAGTGATCGTTTTATCGGCTTCAGCACATGGAGATGGAGTGATATGCAAACTAAAACAGGTGGTAAGCCGGTTTATCGTTATTTGTATGCTCGTCCACGTCCGGGCATGCGGGCTGAAATGGGCAATGCAACCGCTAACCTGGCAGGAGGTGTTACCCGGGATACGTCCAGCAAGGTTTCAAGGCCTCCCTTACCGAAAGGCGCTGTACATTCCGCCGAAATAGAATATGCATTAGGCAATCTTCCTACCAACAGGGTGTATGACTGGCAGCCGGAAGATTATATCGTATCCGAAATTATGCAGGCTTACTTTGCCAATTTTATTAAGACAGGTAACCCAAATGGTTTAGGTGTGCCCGCGTGGCCCACAGTTACCGGCAACAAGCCGGCGACGGTAATGTACATCGACATCAACTCAAGGGCAGAAACAGAAAGAAACCGCGATCGCTACCTGTTTCTTCAGAAGCAAATGAAAAAGTAAACTTTTTCAATCGCCATGCATTACCGGTACCCGGCACGAAAGAGAATTGAAAACAGGGTACGGCGCTTTTATTTTATTTTGTAACCAGGAACTTAATCTCAGGCTACGCAGCCGCGTCTTTGCGAGAAATTAAAAACATTTAAATTCATACAAAATATCTTTTATGCGCGACCGGTTATTATCCTTCTTTATTTTAGTTTGCCTGCCTGGCTTTATACTGCAGGCGCAGCAAAAAGTTGTCTCATTGTATGAAGGTGCGGCACCCGGCTCAGAAAGCTGGAACTGGAAGGAAGCAGAGAATGACAAAAACATGTGGCAGACCAGGGTTGTGTATAATGTAGCTAATCCAACGCTGAGTGTATTTTTCCCCGAAGCAAATACAGCCAACCGGACTGCGGTCGTCATTTGCCCTGGTGGTGCCTTTTATGCGTTATCCATAAACAGCGAAGGGTATGATGTGGCCAGGTGGCTTGCAAAAAAAGGTATAACCTGTTTTGTATTGAAATATCGTCTTGTTCATGTAACAACAGATGACCCGACCGCTGAAGTGGCCCGGGTAATCGGCAAGCCCGAATTTGAAGAGCAAACGGGCAAGGTAATACCTCTTTCTCTTGCGGATGGCAAAGCTGCAATTGCCTGGGTACGTAAGCATGCTGATGAATACAATATTGCTCCCGATCGCGTTGGCATTATGGGATTTTCTGCCGGGGGCACGGTAGCGTCAGCAGCGGCATTTAACTATACCAAAGAAAATCGTCCTGATTTTGTAGCACCGGTTTATCCATTCTTTCCGGCCAGTATGTATGGCACTATCGCCAATGACGCGCCACCTATGTTTCTTGCAGCAGCAAGTGATGATCAGCTGGGTCTCGCCCCGCATAGTGTCGATCTGTACAACAAATGGATCGGGTCAAAGAAATCCGCAGAGCTTCATCTTTATTCAAAAGGAGGTCATGGTTTCGGCATGCGGAATCAAAACCTGCCCTCGGATAGCTGGATTGACCGTTTCGGTGATTGGTTGAGTACACTGGGTTTATTAAAAAAACCAACGGTTGATCCCGCCTATGCACCTTACCAGAAAAAAGTCTTCGAATTTGCTGCGGGCAAAACACTGCCCTATCGCATCCTTTATCCCGAAAATTATGATAAAAACAAAAAATACCCGTTGGTACTGTTTTTACATGGCGCCGGGGAAAGAGGGAATGATAACGAAAAGCAGCTAACCTGGGGAGGCAAACTTTTTCTCAAGGATGAGAACAGGAAAAATTTCCCGGCGATTGTCGTATTCCCGCAATGCCCCGAGGAATCTTTTTGGGCCGTCACACAGATTGAAACGAATACACAGCCTTTCAAAATAACATTTGACTATGCTGCAGAACCAAACTGGCCGCTCGCGGCTGCCAATGAGCTCGTAAAAAAGATCGCTGGCGAAGAAGCGGTAGATAAATCAAGGATTTATGTCACGGGATTATCGATGGGCGGCATGGGAACATTTGAATCTGTTTATCGTTACCCGGATTTATATGCCGCTGCGATGCCGATTTGTGGCGGCGGTGATGTGAGCCGTTATGATAAACGGGTTTCTTCTACTCCTTTCTGGGTCTTTCATGGTGATGCAGACATGGTAGTGAATGTAAACCTGTCCCGTGACATGGTTGCCAAGTTGAAATCACTGAAGGCAGATGTAAAATATTCCGAATATCCCGGCGTCAACCATGATAGCTGGAACAGCGCTTTTGCCGAGCCTGAATATGTAAGCTGGATGTTTGCCCATAAAAGAAAGAAATAGCACGGGAAAAAATTCTGCTTTATCAATTACCTGACAAAAAGCCGGCGGGTTGCGCCGGTAACGATTACCTGCTTATCTTAGCAACCACGATGCCTTCAGTTGACTTTATTCACCAGTTATTATAATTTCTGATTGCTGCAAGCAAAATGTATCAAGCCAATGAAACCGTTGCAAGCATTTTTGTTGCCAACCCTTGTCGTCATTGTTTTATCCTGCCGCGAATCGCCGGGTAACAACCAGGGATGGCCGGTCTACGGGGGCAGCCGGGCCAATGACCGTTATTCTTCTTTACGTTTTGTTGATACCGCTAACGTAGCTCAATTAAAAGTAGCATGGACCTATCATACAGGTGATGCCGATAGTATGTCGCAGATACAGGCAAATCCGCTGATCATCGATGGCATTCTGTACGGTGTTTCGCCAAGATTAAAATTGTTTGCGCTGGATGCGGGTACAGGAAAAGAAAAATGGGTTTTTGATCCCCTCAGTGTCAGTGACAGCAATGCAAAGGGATGGTATTTTATAATGAATACCTGCCGCGGCGTAACGTATTATACCGATGGCAAAGAAGATAAGCGGCTTTTTTTCGGGGCCGGTTCCGGGCTGTTTTGTATTGACGCGACAACAGGAAAACCCATTTCGTCTTTTGGTGACAAAGGAAGAATTGATCTGCACAATGATCTGGGTAAAGACGTAACGAATTTTTTTATCGCAGCCACTACACCCGGTGTTGTGTATAAAGATATGATCATCGTCGGTGATCGTGTAGATGAAGGTGCTGCTGCCGCTCCCGGGCATATCAGGGCCTATGATGTCCATTCGGGAAAATTGCGCTGGATATTCCATACTATTCCTCACCCCGGTGAAAAGGGGTACGAAACCTGGGATGATAAGGAAGCATATCTGCATATCGGCGGAGCCAACAGCTGGTCAGGCTTTAGTATGGATGAAGAAAAAGGGATCCTGTTTGCTCCTACCGGCTCGGCTTCATATGACTTTTATGGAGGTAAAAGGACCGGGGCAAACCTGTATGCCAATTCTGTCATAGCGATCGATGCCAACACAGGAAAGCGTCTCTGGCATTTCCAAACGATCCATCATGATGTGTGGGACAGGGACCTGCCGACAGCACCGGTATTGGTCAATATCATTAAAGATGGTAAAAAAACAGAGGCGGTCGCGCAGCCAACCAAATCTGGTTTCATTTTCTTATTCGAAAGAACAAGCGGCAAACCCGTTTATCCTATCAATGAAATCCCTGTGCCGGGCGAATCAGAGCTGACCGGTGAAAAGCTATCGCCAACACAACCATGGCCAGGTTTTCCTTCTCCATTCGTAAGACAGGTATTGACGGAAAAAGATCTGAATACGCTTGTTCCCGATTCTTCATACAATGACATAAGGACGAGGCTGGCATCTTATAAAACCGGTTTTATGTTCAATGCCCCGTCAAGGCAAGGCACTGTCATCTTCCCGGGATATGATGGCGGTGCCGAGTGGGGAGGTCCCGCTTATGATCGTGAGACAGGTATCATTTATATCAACGCCAATGAAATGGCGTGGATACTGACCATGATCGACGCCAAAAAGCCGGCGAATGTAAATGAAAACAATTTACAGGCGGGACAACGTCTTTATGTCAATACATGCATGCGCTGTCACGGTACCAACCGGGAAGGAAGCG
>JADMIO010842008.1_pt1 | contig 32808 bp, 30 predicted proteins | sample 8958161 | NCBI WGS metagenome assembly JADMIO01 (sample SAMN16585339, study PRJNA669376) | soil metagenome | isolation source: Crop rotation soil | place: USA: Cullars Rotation, Alabama | collected 2011
CTTTCCCGCTACCGCCGTGAAAATTCTAGCCAGATCTTCAACTCGGGATGTAACCCGACACGCAGGTAAACTTCGCAGAAACGTTTGTCCATAAGGCTTGGTTCTTAGACGTGGATCCAGCACTGCAAGCACACCGCGATCTGTCGTACTGCGGATCAGTCGCCCCAATCCCTGCTTCAACGAGATGATCGCTTGCGGCACGCTGTACTCGTAAAAACTGGATCCCCCTAAGTCCTCGATATAACGTTGTCGCGCAGCAACGACAGGATCGGTTGGTACGGCGAAGGGCAACTTGTCGATAATCACGCAGGACAACTGTTCACCACGAACGTCGACGCCCTGCCAGAAACTCGAAGTCGCAAACAACACAGAATTTTGCGTCTCTCTAAAACGCTTTAACAATTGCCCCTTGGAAGCGCTTCCCTGCACCAAACATGGATAATCAATTTCGGCCCATACATTCTCAAAGAGTGACTGCATACCGGCGTAACTTGTTGAGAGAACAAACGCGCGCCCCGCGGTGGCGTTAAGTATTCTTATAACCTCAGCAGCTGCGGCTTCTGCCCACTCTCTTGAACGGGGATCGGGCATTCGCGGGGGCAAATACAAGATGGCCTGACTCTGATAGTCAAAGATCGACTCGGCAATCAAATCGTCAGCTGTGTCCAGGCCGAGCCGATCACGGATAAAAGCGAAGTTTCCGCCACTCGAGAGTGTCGCCGAAGTCAGAACAACCGTTGGCACTTCATCAAAAAGTTTGTCTTGCAGCAATCCTGCAACATCGATTGGCGAGGCGCGCAGGAAGATGCCCCTGTTTCGTCGCTCAATCCAATAAACAAATTTCTTGTCGCTACCGGTAACTATGAACTCGAGTTCAAATCTTAATTGTCGAAGGCGTCTAACAAGACTTTCGACATCTGCCGGCTTCTCCTGAATAGCATCCAATGTCGTTTCCACGCGCGTGATAGCACCAGCCAGCGCCATATAAAGATCGCCAAGAGGAGTAGACTCGTAGTCGCCTTCTCGATTGCGTTTTGCGAAGGTTCCGGGAACGATTGGAAAACGTCCCTCTTCACCGCGACCGTCACGAAATCCCATCCAGAAGTTGTCAGCGAAAGTCGCCAGGCGTGAGGTTGATTTCGTTACCTCGCGATCAATCTCAGCATCTTCGAGCTTCAACACCCCAAGGTCGCGAATAAGATCGTCGACTTGATAGTTTGATACCTGCGACCCGAAGTACTCCGAGGCAACGTCTTCAATGAGATGTGCTTCATCAAGAATGACCGCCGTGTACTCGGGTAAGACCGATCCGTAGTTGCCATTACGCAGAGCCAGGTCAGCAAAGAAAAGATGATGATTGACGACAACGATGTCGGCTTCACGAGCCCGATCACGCATTCGGGTGATGAAGCAGGGATCGAAGTCCGGACATTTTTGACCCAGACAGGTGTCGGGCCGAGCATCAATGTGACGCCAGAACGAGAGTGATTCCGGAAGAGTTGCCAGCTCGGCACGATCACCTATCTGCGTCTGTTTCGCCCAAAGTGAGACTTCTTCGAAGTAGTCAACTTCTTCCAGTCCTTCAAGCACAGGTGAATCTTCAGCGCGTGCAAGACGGTGCAAACAAACATAGTTGCTGCGGCCCTTCATGTAAGTCGCGCTGAAACGTCTTGGCAGTATGGATTGAAGAAAGGGAACGTCCTTCTCCATCAGCTGCTCTTGAAGGTTCTTAGTGCCCGTTGAGATGATCACTCGACCATTTCCAGCCAGCGCAGAGGAGACGGCAGGAACCAGATAGGCAAGCGTCTTTCCAGTACCGGTTCCGGCTTCAACGATCAGATGGCGCTTTTCTTCAAAGGCACGCATGACGGCGCGTGCCATTTCGATCTGGCCGGGACGATATTCATATTCGGGATGCGCCTGGGCGATGAGACCCTCAGGGCCGAAGATTTCCTGCATGATGAAACTAATAGAATACTTTTGGTCGGAGCTCGCGTCGCGTAGCGACGACTGAATTAATGATTACGAAAATCGTGATTAATGCTCCGACGTCGCGTAGCGACTCAGGAGCGAATACTTACTGCGCGCGTGGTCAATACTTCGCATATTAACCCCAAAGATAGCGTTCGTCATATTCAATATCATTGAGCCGCAGAAGCTCCAAATATTCCGTCTGAAATGTCCTGGCGCGATGAAGGTCGCGTTGGTCTTTGATGTAGCGCACAACATCAGCTACTTTTGATTTGCTGACTGTGAATGCCGCATAACCATCCTGCCAACTGAACCTGTGAAGCCAGGGAAACTCTTCATGAATCCAGAGCGACGATTCGCCTTTCAGCCACTTGGCAAGTTCAAAGGGCGCAACCGTTGGGGGCGCCATTACGAGACCATGGATGTGATCCTCCACGCCGCCAATTTGAACTGGATTCATTTTGTGTTCTCGCGCAATTTCAGCAATCGCTGCCCACACTCTTTGCTCAATTTCGAGTGTCAGCCAAGGGAAGCGAAACTTAGTCGAAAAGACAATATGGTAATAGAGTGAGGTATACGTGTTTGCCATAGTGAGGTCCTTTCATTTGTGAGGTTAAAAACCAATGCACACGTCGCTACGCGACGCAATACGATCACCAAGCCATTCTTCAGAACAAGCAAACGTCGCTACGCGACGCGAGCTCCGGTTCAGTTTCCTGGCCGCAGGTTCATAGCGTCGCTACGCGACTATTTCCGCAGACTCAATGATAATCCGAGGCACTTTTCTTCCTTAGATTAAGCACTAAAGCGACTGTTGCATTTTCCTCGTCGGTCTTAAAGGAAAAGTCCCTATCCGGATCGATACGCTCAAACAAATCAGCTTTATTAATCCGCGCCACACTCTCCTCAAGGAGCCGTTGGTTAAAACAGTCTCCTACCTTCAAGACAAAAAAATCGGCCAGTTGTTTCTGCGAGAGATTCTCTCCTTCGGTAGTCAGAGACCTCAGGGTGAATCGCTTGCCCTCCTCGATCTGGACTTCAAAATCAACGACTCCCTCTTCAGGATTGCGAGGATTGTTCTTGAAGAGCGGAACAGGCTCAGCTGTGTATTGGATGAATCCTTTCTCACCGTAGAGTCGCTTTACGTCTTCAAATAGCCAGTCGCCGATTTTTTCTCCGTTTACTATGTCGCCCTTTGTCATCGGCAAGAGTGATCTAACCTCGGCAAGACTCATTGCCTCAACCCCGGCAATCCTGAGAGAACCAAGCCGGTACAGCGGACCTTCCGTTAGAGGAAGTATGACTCTCAGTCCAGCGCCCACAACACGGATTCGCGGCTCCTGGAATTGAGACTGCAGATATCCCTGGCTCCTCATGTAATTGGAAAGTTGACGAAGACAGTAATCAAATCTCTCGCGGTCATAGCCTTCGCTTAAATACTTCGCCAGATCTTCATTAAGACGCCCGTCTAGATCGTAGGAGGTAAAATGCTTGTTGCCGACAAATTCGATCGCGTTGATTTCGTATCTCATCCCCTCATCTACGACAAATCGAACGCCATTCGAGTCGCCAATCCGCAAACCAACCACACTCGCGTCCATGTATCCTTTGTCAGTCAACATACCTTTCAATGCTTTTGCGGCTTCGTTGATGTTCTTTTCGGATGGAGTTGAATCCTTTCGCATCAATTGACGTCGTTGTTCTCGCAAAATTTTCAAGACGTCCGAGGTATCGAGTGCGTTTAAGCCCTGAAAATCAAAGCTAATTCGACTCTGAGAATCGACCGACGGACAAGGGGTCGGAGTGTTTTCTGTAGAAGTGGTCCTTGTGGATTTTGGGCACGGTTGAGTCTGATTTGTTTGACCGTTTACGACATTGAGAATAAGTAAGGACAGGAACCCTGGTATGAGAATTCGCAATGAACGCATCATGTCAACCTCCTTAATGCTGGAAGCGCACATGTCCTGCGCTCGCAGCCTGAAAAATTTGGCCCTATGGGTCGACTAGGTCCTATCTCAGGAAAAATTTAGTCTTAATCTGCCCCAACCGTTCCATGCTCCGCCTCGAATCGTTTCAGTCGATTCGGATATAACGGAAAGCGCGCGGTCAAATCAGCAACGCCGCGAATCACTTTGTTTCGAACTTCATCAGACTGCGGTGCATGAATAACTTCCGCGATCAACCTGCCAATCTCTCGCATCTCAGGTTCTTTCATTCCTCGCGTCGTAACTGCGGGTGTGCCGATACGTAAACCTGATGCAACAAATGGTTTGTTTTGATCGAACGGAATTGTGTTCTTGTTTACAGTGATCAGCGCGGCTTCAAGTGCTTTCTCAGCGTCTTTGCCGGTGATGCCGTTGCCATCCATCCAAACATCGACAAGCATCAGGTGATTGTCTGTCCCGCCCGAGACCAAACGAAGTCCCTGCTCTTGCAACTCGGCCGCAAGCGCTTTCGCATTTTTCAGGATTTGCTTCTGATACTCCTTGAACTCCTCACGTAATGCTTCACCAAATGCGACCGCTTTTGCAGCGATGATGTGGACCAGTGGTCCACCCTGCACTCCTGGAAATAACTTTCGATCGATCTCCCTGGCATGCTCTTCTTTGCAAAGGATCAAGCCGCCTCGCGGACCACGCAGAGTTTTATGCGTGGTCGTCGTTACGTAGTCAGCGTGCGGAACTGGAGAGGGATGTAGACCCGCGGCAATGGGGCCGGCGATATGCGCAATATCAGCAAACATTCGCGCACCAACGCCACGTGAGATCTCGCCTATGCGTTCAAAGTCAATAGTCCTTGGGTACGCCGAGGCACCACAAACCAGAAGTTTTGGCCGGTGTGTCTCGGCAAGTTTCTGCAATTCGTCATAATCGATCTGTTCTGTTTCCCGCGATACGCCATAATCTGCGACTTTGTAACTGATGCCTGAAAAGTTCATTGGGTGCCCATGCGTCAGGTGACCACCGTGCGAGAGATTCATTCCCAGAATTTGATCTCCATACTGAATCGCCGCGAGATACACCGACATGTTTGCCTGAGCGCCGCTGTGGGGCTGAACATTGGCATGATCTGCTCCAAACAATTCCTTCGCTCGATCGATCGCAGTCTGCTCGACGACATCAGTCCATTCACAACCTCCGTAATACCGTTTTCCCGGATAACCTTCAGCGTACTTATTGGTAAAAACGGATCCTGCAGCTTCAAGAACGGCTTCACTAACAAAATTCTCCGAAGCGATCAGCTCCAGACCGTTTGCCTGGCGAGCGACCTCGTGATCGATCGCATTGGCAATTAAGGGATCAACTTCAGAAAGAGATGCATTTCGAGAATCGGACATTGGTGTTTGGCCTTTTGTTTTGGACTTTGGTCTTTCGACTTTCGACTTTCGACTCAATTACGCATTTGCTTTCTGTTCCAACGCCTTGATCTTCGCGACTCGTTTATCGTGCCGTCCCCCTTCGAATTGCGCATCAAACCACGCGCGCACAATCTTAGGAATGTCTTGTTGCGGGGTAGTGAGCGCTCCAATCGCCAGAACATTGGCATCGTTATGTTGCCGTGCGAGCCGGGCGGTTTCTTCTGACCATCCAACTGCTGCACGCACGCCGGGAACCTTATTAGCACTGATCGCCATTCCCGTTCCTGAGGCACACACCAACAAGCCCTGCTCGACATCACCATGCGCGACCTGCTCCGCTACTTTTGCTGCATAATCAGGATAGTCAACTGATTGTTCCGAAATAGTTCCGAGGTCGGAAAAGTCGATTCCCAGCTCTTGCAACAAGGGTTTTAACTTTTCTTTCTCTGGGTAACCTGCGTGGTCGCTTGCTAGAGCGATTTTCATGAGGGCGCCTTTCATTTTTGGAGTTGAAAAGAGAAACGCGATGGTACATCACTCTTTTGGGGGCAGCAAAGCTGTATGTTTGTTCTTTGTTCAAGAGGTCGAATAGGTCCTATAGGTCGTATAGGTCCTATACAAAGAACAAAGCCCCAGCACAAAGCGCCGAAGGTTTGCGTTCGCCGCCAAAGCTAAGCGAGAATGCAGGACATTTATTTTTCAAGGTCCGTTTGAATCGAAACTATGCGCTGGTCAGAATACTTCATCCCAACTCTTCGAGAAGATCCTGCTGACGCTGAGATCATCTCACACAGATTGCTATTACGCGCGGGCGTGATTCGTCAGCTCTCTGCCGGTATTTATTCATTTCTACCCTTGGGTCAAAGAATAGCCATCAAGATCATGCAGATCCTTCGCGAAGAAATGAACGCTATCGGTGGTCAGGAGTTTTTTCTGCCCGCTCTCCACCCCGCGGAAATATGGCAGGAATCAGGACGCTGGAGCGCAATCGGCGATGAGATGTTTCGATTCAAGGATCGTAAAGGCACAGACATGTGCCTGGGAATGACTCATGAAGAAGTGTTCACGGGCATCGCTCGAAACGAACTGCGTTCATATAAACAACTACCTCAATGCTGGTACCAAATCCAGATCAAGTTTCGCGATGAGGCAAGACCTAAATCAGGCCTGATGCGGCTGCGTACCTTTATCATGAAGGACGCCTACTCTTTCGATATCGATCATGCAGGTCTTGATAAATCGTTTAGCGAACAGCGGGAAGCCTACAAAAAGATCTTTACGCGTTGTGGCCTTGAGTTTCTGATCGTTGAGGCTTCATCCGGAGCTATGGGCGGTTCGGAGTCGAACGAATTCATGGCGCGGACTCCAGCCGGCGAAGATTTGATAGTTCACTGCTCCAATTGTGGCTATTCCGCTAACCTCGAGAAAGCCACATCCAGATTGTCCGTCATTCAAGATGAAGCAGGGCCTGCTTCACCTGAAGAATTTCCAACACCTGGTGTGCGAACGATCGAAGATCTGACGACTTTTCCAGGCGGAGCGGAAGCATCGCGTCAGATTAAGTCGCTTGTCTATGTCGCGACGCGGGAAGGAGAATCCCGGCCGGTGCTTGTTCTTCTACGCGGTGACCATCAGCTACACGAAACAAAGCTCGCTGATAGTTTGCGCGCAACTGCAGTTCGTCCCGCACAGCCTGAAGAGATTCGCGACCTGCTCGGAGCAAGTGCTGGTAGTCTTGGTGGTGTTGGCGCAAAAGAAAATGCGAAAGCGTCAAAGATAGATCTGCAGATCGTGGCCGATTCTTCACTGAAGAACCGGAAAAACATGACTACCGGTGCTAATAAGGACGATCACCATCTTCGCGGCGTAGACATTGCCCGCGACATCCCTGTTGATGAGTGGATGGAGATTCGAACAGTCGAGCCTGGCGAAGGCTGTCCACGCTGCGAAACAGGAATCCTTGAAATCTTCAAAGGCATGGAGATTGGACACATCTTCAAACTCGGAACCAAGTATTCCGAATCGATGGGCGCAACCGTCCTTACTCAAGATGGTAAGTCGGTTCCAATCGTCATGGGCAGCTATGGCATTGGCGTTGAGCGAATTATGACTGCCGCGGTTGAGCAACAGCACGACGAAGACGGTATCATCTGGCCCAAATCTCTCGCGCCGTTCGACGTTATAGTCACGATCACCAACATGAAACAAGATGATCTGCGAGCTACAGGCGAGCAACTCTACTCTGAACTTCAGCAGGGTGGCTTCGAAGTGTTGCTCGATGATCGAGATGAGCGAGCCGGCGTCAAGTTCAAAGATGCAGATCTGATCGGCATCCCTTATCGCGTGACTATCGGGAAAAAAGCCTCGGACGGAGTCGTCGAGTTATTCGATCGCAAAGGCAAAACAAATACGGATGTGAAGATTGCTGACGTGGTTGAGATGATTCGTAGGCTGGTATAGTCCAAACGTCGAAAGTCGAAAGCCCAAAGTCCTTCGTATAAAGGGCGGTCGAAAATGGATGGGTCTTCATACGTTCGACTTTGGAGTTTCGACTTTCGACTTTTTGCTATACTGAAATTGCATGAAGCAGCGCGTTATCGTTTCAGCCCTCTGTGTTCTTTCCTCCATAATCACGGCAAACTTGCTGTCGAAGGGACAGGATCTCCTTCCAGAACTCGTCCGCCGCATAAAACCCTCAGCCGTCGCGATCGAGACGTACGACTCTCATGGGGAAAAATTGTCCAGAGGCAGCGGGTTCTTCATTGAAAGCGATCGGATCGTTACCAATCGACACGTGATAGAAGGCGCTTACCGCGCCGAGATCCACTCCTCAACAGGCGCCGTCTACCCTGTCAAAGGCGTGCTGGCTGTTGACGCGGAAGGTGATATAGCAGTTCTTAAGATCGATAACCCGGTTAGTTACGTTCGACCGCTCCCGCTTGATAAAACATCTCCGCAGGAAGGCGAAAGCGTTGTAGTGATCGGCAACCCTCTTGGATTGGAGGGAAGCGTTACAAACGGTATCGTTTCCGCGGTTCGCGACATCCCGACATTTGGTCGAATAATTCAGATCACAGCACCGATTTCTGCCGGCTCAAGCGGAAGTCCAGTTGTGAACATGCAGGGACAAGTCATCGGCATCGCGACGCTCCAGATTACGGGTGGGCAGAGTGTCAATTTCGCAATTCCTTCAGAGCGCATATCTCAACTGCAAATGTCCGCGCCAATGTCTCTATCCGATCTTGTTGTTGCCACAGGAAGGAACAAGCGCGCAAAAGCAGTCCAGTATTTTCGTGATGGTTTGAGTTTTCTATCAAAGGACGATTGCGAAAAGGCTCTCACCGCATTTGAGAAGGCGGTCGAGTCAGACAGTAACTACGCTGAGGCCTGGGCGCAGAGTGGTTTCTGCAACGAAAAGTTGGGCAGGCACGTTGAGGCACTTGAAGCTTCGAAGAGGGCGGTAAATCTGCGGCCTTCAGCTGAATCCTATTTCAATATCGGACTCGCCAGCTTTTACCTGAAGCAGTACAAAGAGGCTGTAGATGGTTATCGTCAGTCAATCAAGCTCGATCCCTTCAACTCCGCCGACACCTACTATGCGCTTGGTCTCGTTTATCGCGACTGGGGGAAAGCCGACGAGGAAGTCCAGGCCTATAAGCAGGCGATCAAGCTTCGCCCCGATTACGTTGTCGCTTACGAGCGACTCGGCTCACGCTATTTGAAGTCGAAGAAGTTTGCTGAAGCTGTTGAGATCTTCAAACAGCTGTCAGCGCTGAAGCCCGGCGACGCTGTTGCACCAAACAACATGGGAGAAGCCTACCTTGAATTAAACAAGCTCAACGAAGCGCAGGAAGCGTTCCGTCAGGCAATTCGATTGAAACCTGATTATGGCAGGGCTTTCTTCAATCTCGGCAAATGTCTGCTCGCCCTGGGCAACCGCGACGCCGCACTCGAGCAATACAACATTCTGCAAAATATTGATCCTGATTGGGCGGAGAAATTGAATGGCTTGATCAATCCGTAGAGGAGCAGGAGCAGGAGCAGCCAAGGCTAACTAAGAGCGTCCGCTACAATCAACTATAATTTGTACTCACGACAAATTATTTCTTCGAAAGGAAAAACTTATGCCAACCTCACCGGGCTTTCGCGGCCTACGGGTGTACCAGCTCACTTTCAAACTTGCGATGGAGATTTCCACGAATCAACACCGTCATTTCATCGCTTCCCCAACCAAAGCCGTCAACGCATTATCCTGAAGCGTCTTATTTCTCTGAAGCTGCCCATGCAAGTCGCAACCAAAGACTGCGTAGGTTAAGGGTAGGTGAACCTGAGTCGCCTGGCCCGCTACACTCACGATCGTTTCGCCCAGCAACGATTTTCTTGTCACCCGACCGTCACCGGGAGCATACATCGCTTCAGTGACCCGCTCCTTTGACAGCTTCATTCCAGCGGCGTTTCTAAACTCATGCGGACGAATCAGTGTTGACCATCGATTGTCTTTTGCATGGCGAATAATAAGTGGCGCGTTTAATGTCTCTTCACAATCGCCGCCGATTGCAAGCAAAGTGACCGGCTGATTTATGTTGATTCCCGCATCAAGGGCCCGATGAAACTGGCGCGTTCGTCTTAAAGTTGCGGCCAGGTATTCATCCAGATCTCCATCGCGAACCGGTTGTGAATCGTTGGAAACACTCAGGCGATTCGTATTCTGCCGTCGAAAAGAATCGCTAAAGATCGGTGTCCACGAATACTTCTTCCACACTGCGGGATCGTAAAGATCCACCGCCACCACATCCAGATTCTCGTCGAGGAATTTGGCTGTACCTTCATGTGGCAGGAGTTGAAAAACCGATGGTGTTCGCACTGCATCTTCGGCTGTTAGTTTGTTCAAAAGCGGAACGCGGCGCCGCAGTCCTTCTGTGATTGAATATCCTTCTACAAGCGTTGCGAAAGCATCTGCGGAACCTTCGTTTGGCACCCCTATCATCACAATCTTGCTGATATGTCGAGCGCCGGACCAGTTCAATTGTGGCAAAGAATCATCTGAAGGTAGATCCTGATCTCCATACATTGCCGCATATCGCGCAATCAAGCCTCCCATCGAATGCGCAATCACATTGAACTTCAAATCGGGTTCGCGAAGACTCTGTTTTAAGTGCTCGATCCTTCGCATTAGTTCCATCGCATTTGCGACGTTGTCTTTTCTCCAATCGTAAGCGAACACGTAGAACGTATCCCGACTGCCGTCGCTACCGGGATTATTCCAATCACCCTCACGATAACCCGCATAGTGTCGTAGCGCTTCGAGCAAGTCTCTGTAAACGTATACCTCTGGCAGAACGCGAGCCAGTCGCACAGTTTCAATTATTTTTCCAGGCACGAGATCGTCGCGGTTTGCGGACAAGTTTGGGTTCATCGGCAAACCCTCTTCCGACGTCCGAAACGCAGATGGCCAAACCTTCTCGCCTGTTTTTGAATTTATTAGCTCAGAACCGAGAATTCCTGGAATGACTATCACCGGCGGTTTTCCTGTCCGCATTCTCGCTTCAGTGAAAATACGTTCGAGGTTGGGAGTACGATGTGCTGAGATGCACCCCGCAGAAACAGTGGCCAGCAGGACGACGAGAATTAGTCCTGGACATACAAGAGCTTTGTGTCTGATGGTCAGAAAAATAATTAGTAACAATTCGGGGCTCGAGTCAGTTATGAGACTTTGGACTTTGGACTTTCGACCTTGGGCTTTCTTCCGCCTCCCACTGACGATTAATCAAGCTCGCTACAAATCCAGCTCCAAAGCCGTTGTCGATGTTAACTACGGTGACGTTGGAGGAGCATGAGTTCAACATCCCTAACAGCGCTGCAACGCCACCGAACGACGCTCCATAACCAATACTGGTGGGCACGGCTACGACCGGAACACTTACCAGTCCACCGACAACTGACGGAAGCGCACCTTCCATTCCTGCAGCAACAACAACTACACGGGATCGACGTAACAACGCGCGCTCGGCCATTACACGATGAATGCCCGCAACGCCAACATCCCAGACTCGTTCGACACGGTTTCCCATCGCTTCAGCTGTTAACGCAGCCTCTTCGGCAACAGGAATATCACTTGTCCCCGCCGTGACAACAGCAATACTACCAACACCGAGCTCTGTAGTGTCACGCATGACTCGAATGAGGCGGGCAGCCTCATGCCATTCGGCACCCGTTGCAATATTCCTTATTTCACCAAACGTATCAGAATCGGTGTGAGTAACAAGCAGGTTTGAATTTGAATTCTTCAGTAACCGTTCAACTATCCCAACAACGTGAGATCGTGGCTTGCCCTTTCCGAATACCACTTCAGGGAAACCCTGCCTCGCGGCTCGAGCATGGTCTACCCGCGCGTACCCTATATCTTCATAAAGTGACTCTTGAACTCGACGCGCAGCTTCACGCGCGTCGAGATCGCTTTTTCTGAGTGTTTCAATGAGTTTTTCGAGTCGATCCAGATCCATTAGACGGCATTCTAGCACCTAGTTAAGGATGAAGGCGGAACGATTAAGGCTAAAGGACGGGCTGCGTGGACGGAAAACATTTATTTATCATTGGCGATTTTCCATCTTTTATTTTCCATTGCTCATACCTATCGCTGCGGCTATGCGATTCAGCGGTCATTAGAAGATGAACAGAAATTGAAAATGAGAAATAGCAAATGATCAATGACAAATAGATGCCTTTCCCTCGTAAATCTTCGGCCTTTTCATTCACTTGCGGATCAGCCGACCTCCCAAGTAAGATGCCGGTCATATTGATGCGAGAGATTGTCCTCGGTTTTTCGTACCTAAATGAGGTGCGATCATGCCCCTGAATGAAGCTTCGGAACGTCCCGCCGTGTCGACCGTAATCAGGAATACACGTCTCACGCTCGAGATGATCAAGATCGAGCACACGCTCTTCGCTCTGCCGTTCGCTTTTCTGGGTGCGGTTCTAGGAGCGAATGGCCTTCCAACGGTGCGCCAGGTTATTTGGATAATCGTAGCAATGGTCGGCGCTCGCTCCACGGCAATGGCATTTAATCGGCTGGCCGACCGTAAGATTGACGCGCGAAACCCACGAACTGCAATGCGCGCATTGCCGGCTGGAACCTTATCGGTTGGATTTGTTTGGCTGTTCACAATCGTATCTGCGTTGCTGTTCCTTTTGGCGGCAGCAATGTTAAATAGATTGACGCTGATACTTGCGCCGGTTGCACTCGGCAGCGTTCTTCTGTATTCGTTCACCAAGCGCTGGACTCAGCTTTCACACATCGTTTTGGGCTGGTGCTTATCAATCGCGCCCACCGGGGCATGGATAGCTGTTCGGGGTCAAATTGGAAGTCCAGTACCGCTGCTGCTGTCGTTGGTGGTTTTGCTGTGGACAGCTGGATTCGACGTTTTGTATGCATGTCAGGACTATGAATTCGACCGCGCTGAGCGGCTTCATTCGATCCCGGCGCGATTTGGGATTGAACGCGCTCTCTGGATTTCCCGAGGTCTACATGCCGGTGCTTTCCTGGCTTTGATCGGGCTCTATCTAATAGCGGGTTTAGGACCGCTCGCAATTGTTGGCGTCGCAATTACAGGAGCGTTACTCGTTTACCAGCATCGACTCGTTCGCGCAGACGATTTGAGCCGTTTAAATGCGGCCTTTTTTACTACCAACGCGTTTGTCAGCGTGATATTGCTTGTGACATTTGGCTCGGCTGTTTTTGTGCACAGATAGGAAAATCACTATGGATTTTTCGCACGATGAAAAACTGGTTGGCATCGCGGACCGGGCTCTAAGCGGCGAGCGATTGACGTTTGTTGATGGTGTAAATCTGTATGCCACTAACGATCTTCCTGCGCTCGGCAAACTCGCTGATATGATTCGGCGCCGACGACATGGTCGGATCACTTACTTCAACGTCAACCGGCATCTCAATCCAACCAATATCTGTTACGCCGATTGCAAGTTCTGTGGGTTTTTCAGAACTCCGCGAGAAGCCGATGCCTACACTCACAACATCGAAGATAGTTTGCGAATTGCCGGGCAAGCGGTCTCTGAAGGCGCGACCGAGTTGCATATAACCGGCGGTCTAAACACAAAGCTACCGTTCAGCTATTTCACCGATCTCCTGTCGTCACTTAAAAAGCATTATCCGCAATTACATTTGAAGGCCTTCACCATGGTCGAGTTTGACCATTTTGCGCACTTCTACAAAATGAGCGACGAAGAAGTAATTCAGAAACTCATCAACGCCGGCCTGGATTCATGTCCCGGTGGTGGAGCAGAGATTTTTCGCGAACCGACTCGTTCGATGATCTGTGCACACAAATGTGACGCAGAACGGTGGCTTGAGTTACAGGGCAAAGTACATGCGGCAGGATTAAAAACCAATGCGACGATGTTGTACGGTCATATCGAATCGATTGAGGACCGCGTGGATCATCTTGTTAGACTGCGTGAACAGCAGGACAAGTCTCACGGATTCCAATGCTTCATACCGTTGGCGTTCTATCCTCCTGAAACTCAACTGGCCCATTTACCCGGGCCATCTGGAGTTGATTCACTAAAAACAATGGCAGTATCGCGTTTGATTTTGGATAACTTCGACCACATTAAAGCGTACTGGGTAATGCTTGGAAAGCGACTGGCCCAGGTCGCACTTCATTTCGGCGCCAATGACGTCGATGGCACGATCACCGACGGAGGAGAATTGACCACCAGCTACTCAGTAGAAACAAACAATGAAGTGAAGATGACAAAAACTGAATTAATCAACTTGATTGAAGATGCGGGATACGAGGCCGTTGAACGCGACACGGTTTACAATCGAGTTGAAAGTAACGTTAGCCTGGTCTAAAACATAGATTTCCTAAAAAATTCCAATGTCAGCAAAGACATCACAACGAAAAATCACGCTCGCACATTCACCAGATTCTGATGACGCGTTCATGTTTTATGGGTTGGCAACGAATAAACTCGATACTGGCGACCTTCAGTTTCAGCATTTACTGAAAGACATTCAGACACTCAATGAGGAAGCCACTCGCGGTACCTATGATGTGACAGCCATAAGTTTTCATGCTTATGCTTACGTCGCAGACAAGTATGCCTTGCTGCCTCACGGTGCTTCGATCGGTGATAAATATGGGCCCGTAGTAGTTGCACGTGAGGCCGCCAAACCCGAAGACATAGCAGGATTGAAGATTGCTATTCCCGGAAAACTTACAAGCGCATTCCTCGCGCTTCGAATCTTCAACTCCGATTTTCAGTATATCGTTGTGCCGTTCGACAAAATAATAGATGCCGTGAAAGATGGCACTTGCGACGCAGGACTCCTTATTCATGAGGGTCAGCTCTTCTATGAGTCACTGGGCCTGCGTAAAGTCCTTGACCTCGGTGAATGGTGGCACGAAAGACACGGGTTGCCTTTGCCTATGGGCGGCAACGTCATCCGCCGCGATCTCGGTACGGAGTTGATCAAGGAAGTTTCGGACCTACTGCGGAAAAGCATCAGTTATTCCCTGGCAAATCGGGAGGACGCGCTGCAATACGCCCTCCAGTTTGCCAGAGACATGGAGCCCGAACTCGCCGATCGGTTCGTGGCACTTTGGGTAAACGATCTGACGCTGGATTACACTGAACGTGGTCGCGAAGCAGTCCGCAGGCTGCTCAGTGAGGGCTACGAAAAGGGGATTATTCCGAACCGCGTATCAGTGGATTTTGTTGGGGAATAAGACATCCAGCGACAGAGATACAAATTAGAACGGTTACGTAGCTGGGGTGTGCGCGGTGGTTTTAAAAGCCACCCCGCCCAGAAGGAGTAGCTAACCACCGCGCACATCATCGGCCGCAGATATTGTGAAATCAAGCTCCTCCCAAAGCTTGATTTTCGCCTAACCGTGTGAGCAACGCCGCCGCTCGGCGTCACGTCTGCGCTCCCGCGCCGTTAAGCTCAACGGAATTAGGGCTAGTACCTGTTGCCGACATGAGGACCTTGAGAATCTTGCCTTTTTAAATGCGGTTGGGCCACGTTGCTTGATTCTGTCAGATTTCAATAAGCTATAAGTCGCCTGTAGGCCCATCTAACTTATTCTAATATCGGCACTTTACACTAGATGCAGGAAATTTTGCAATAGCTAAATCGGAATTATCAGGAGCCATCGGGGCTTCTGGCAACATCGGTTTTTTTCACCGCATCTGAAGTATTGCTCTCGACGGAGAAATCAACCAACCCAGTGTTCAGGTAAACGATGAAGAATCCTATGTTTCGAAAAGTTCTATCAACGTCCGCGCTCGTTTTGTTGTTTTCCGGGGCGGCTGCATCCAAACTTGCAGCCCAGACTGATGGGGGAGCGCTCAGTCAGACCGAGTCCGACAGAATCATCAGCCGTTTCACCGCCAAAGAAGCACAATTTCGCCGTGCACTTAATTCCTATTCGTTCAAGCGCGACGCTCTAATACAAAGTATCGGCATGGGTGGGCAGGTAATTGGCGAATACCATCGAGTTTCTACCTTCACTTTTGATGACCAGGGTAATCGCTACGAGAAGATCAGCTTCTTTCCAATGTCGTCCATGCCGGAGATAACAGCTGAGGACGTCGAAGACCTCGGCGGAGTAGAACCATTTGCACTTGAGCCTTCCAAGATTGGTTTGTACAACATCCGGTATGCGGGTAAAGAGAAGATTGATGAACTAAACCTGTATATCTTTGATGTGCAGCCGAAAGTCATGCCCGACCCCAAGAAAACGAAGGAGCGCCTGTTCTCCGGCAGAATTTGGGTAGATGATCAAGACCTTCAGATTGTGAAAACCAAGGGCAAAGGCGTCCCTGAAACCAAAAAGAACAAGTTTCCAACGGTCGAAACTTATCGCGAACACATTGATGGGCGCTTTTGGTTTCCCACCTATTCATATGCAGATGAAGAACTGGTGTTCGATAATGGTGGCTCTCTTCACGTCCGGATGAAGGTGAGGTATATGGACTTCTCTCCGACTTCTGCGACCTTGAAGATAACGGAGATTGGGGAAAATGAAGAGCCCACCGGAAAAGACAGCATCACTAAACCTGTCGAACTTGGTGACCTTAACGCAAAGGCGATCAATTTGCCGCAGCCGGTTTTGTCTGAGGAAGCGAAGCGAGTTAAAGCCACCGGGCGCGTCAATGTTCGCGTAATTGTCGACGAAGAGGGCAAGGTTGTTTCTGCAATTGCTTTAAACAATGTTGCTGCGTTGCGAGATGCTGCTCAGACAGCGGCGCGTCAAGCCTTGTTCAAGCCGTTGGTAATGGACGGTATAACCGTGAGGTTTACTGGAATACTGACGTACGATTTTCGTTAACCGCATAGCGTCGGGTCTGTTCGATGACTAAAGACCCGACGCTACTGTCTTGTCTCAAGCTCATTCGCAATTAAGTTTCTTACCTGCGTTATGAACTCATTCATGCCGTCATCCGTCTGAATGCCTGCGGTACTTATTGGCTGAAGAATAACCACCTCAAGAATTCCGGATCTGGCTTCACCAGTTCCCTTGCCCATCAGGACATCCGAGTTCCTAATGGCTATCGGAACAACGCACACTCCTGCCTGCTTCGCCATGTAGAAGGCTCCTTTTTTGAATGGCAATAGCTCACCGGGTTTCGCTCGCGTCCCTTCAACAAAGACCGCAAAAGATCTTCCAGACTGAACACGTCTCGCGGCAGCATCCGTGGTTCGGATTGCACTCTCTCTATTAGTGCGATCGATAGCCATCACATTAACGAAGCCCATTCCAACTCCCAGAACCGGCACCTTCAGCAATTCTTTCTTGGCTAACAAGCCGATCCGTCGTCCGGTGTGAATAAACAACGTTGCTGTGTCGAGGTACGACCGGTGATTCGAAACGAAGACATAGGTCTCGTTCGGATTCAACAGATTGAGTCCGCGCACGTGCACCTTAACTCCACTCAACCGTAGCCACGCACGTCCCCCGAACATTGCCACCGGGTAAACGAGGTCATGTTTTCTCAACAACCAGGCAACAAAGAGAATAGGTGGACCAAGAATTCCTAACAGTGCACCAGCAACGAACAATGACCACCAATAATGTAGCCGTCGAACAAAGCGAGGCTTCACTGTGCTAGACTCACCAGCCGCAGTTTTATCGATCGCAGCAGTCTCTTCCATCAAATCTCTAGGCAAAGGAATCGTTAAATGGTTCGTTATCGAATAGCCGTAATCGGCATTTATGCGTACCTCAGTCTGTTCGCGCTTCCCAATTCAATCTGCGGTCAAAGGCCAATCGATCGTGTTACTCGGACAGCAGCGGTTCCCTCTCCCAAATCAGTTCTAGGCTTTGAGCCTGGCGACGATCGAACGATTGCCGATTGGAGTCAGATAACGAACTACTTCAACTTGCTCGATAAGTCTTCTGATCGCGTGCTGGTCCAGAACCTGGGTCAATCTACCTTAAAGAGACCCTTGATTGTCGCCTTTATTAGCGCGAGAGAGAATATACTCGCGCTAAACAAATATAAAGAAATTCAGCAGCAACTCGCCGATCCTCGAAAGATCCCTAACGCTGTTCAACGCGATCGACTCATTGCAAATGGCAAGGCCGTCATCGCAATTTCCTGCTCGATTCACTCGAGTGAGATTGTCGCGTCTCAGATGTCAATGCAGTTGGCTTACGAACTGGCCACCGCTCAGGACGCAGACACTAGAGAGATCCTTCAAAACACGATCGTGCTTCTAATTCCCTCACCTAATCCCGACGGAATCGATATTGTTGCTAATTGGTATCGCAAGAGTCTTGGAACACCCTACGAGGGTCGAGAGCCTCCGGAGTTGTATCACCACTACGCAGGCCATGATGACAATCGTGACTGGTTCATGTTGAATTTGAAAGAGACAAAGATTATCACCAAACTTCTTTGGCGAGAGTGGTTCCCCGAAATTGTTTACGACGTTCATCAACAAGGCTCAAATGGTTCACGTTTCTTCATTCCTCCGTTCTTTGATCCGCCAAACCCGAACATCGATCCGCTACTACTTCGCCAGGTCGGCCTGATTGGACACAAAGTTGCCGCTGATCTGCAAAGCGCGGGATTCAAAGGCGTGCTGACAAACGCACTGTACGACACCTGGTGGCACGGAGGGTTTCGCACTGCTCCTTACTTCCATAACTCAATTGGTATTTTGTCCGAAGCTGCCAGCGCTCAGCTCATGACTCCGTCGACTGTAACCGCTGAACAACTAGTTCGCTCCACTACTCGCGGAATGCGAAGCGCTGCTGAAGCAACAACGAACTTTCCCGATCCATGGCCGGCCGGCATTTGGCGTCCGCGAAACATCCGAGATATGGAGTTGATTGCTGCGCGAGGGATATTGTCTTTAGCGTCGAAATATCGTTCAACCTACTTGCGAAATTTTTATGAACTTTCCCGCAGGAGCGTTGAAGATTTGATACCGCCTAACCAACCCATCGCTTACTTGATTCCGGCGGGGTTATCGCGAGATGAGCCAGTCGCGAAACTTGTGGGAACTTTGATTGAACAAGGCGTGGAAGTCTATCGACTCGATAACGAACTGCATGTGTCTTATGGTCCACAACTCTTACAAAGAACAAATTCAGCATCAGAAAAACTAGGCACATATCGCTCAATCATTGCCAGTACTACCTCCGCACAAGAGGTACCCGCGGGCAGCTACATTGTCTTCCTTGCTCAACCTCAACGCAAAAATGTGCTCGCGCTGTTTGAGCCACAGATCTATCCGAATCGTTTAACCGGCACGGGAGAAGCCGAACGACCTTATGACGTTGCTGGATGGACACTGCCGCTACAACTCGGCGTGGAAGCTCCTGCCGTTTTATCGATTCAGGAACCAGCAACCGAACGCAAATTGACGCTGCTCAAAGACGAGAACGAAGTAAGGGCCGATCTCGCGTTGCCTCTTCGGACAAAAGAAGCCTCACCAATCAAGAACCCAGTACGACAAAATGTGCGCATCGCAATCTATAAAGGTTGGATCGGAAATATGGATGAGGGATGGACCAGGTTTGTCTTCGATACTTTCAATGTTCCTTATTCATCTTTGAGAGACAGCGAAGTAAAACAGGGCAACCTCAACTCCAAGTACGACGTGGTTCTTCTGCCATCGGAGCGTAGTCGGGAGATAATTGAAGGAAATCCAAACAGCAATCTGCCCGAAGAATATCGAGGCGGCATCGGCGAGACCGGTGTTTCGAATTTGAAAGACTTTGCTACAAACGGCGGAACAATCATGTGCTTCGACGCGGCATGCGAACTCTTGATCAAGCAATTCAAACTTCCGATCGCGAATGTACTCGACGGCGTCAAATCATCAGACTTTTACTGTCCGGGTTCTATTGTTTCGATAACTCTCGATCACAAGAGTCCTCTCGCGGCAACTTTGCCGGCAACAATTCCCGCCTACTTCATCAACAGCTCTGCGTTTAGCACAACTGACCAGAGCGTGCGAGTTATTGCGAGATATGCCAAAGAGAATGTGCTGCGATCCGGATGGCTGCTCGGTGAAGATAAACTGCGAAACCAGATCGCTCTAGCCGAAATGCCTCTTGGGAAAGGCCGTCTGATTCTCTTCGGATTCCGTCCCCAACATCGAGGACAAGCCTGGGCAACACTGCCTTTGATCTGGAATTCAATATCGACAAGCGGGAGTGGGTTTTGATCTCATCTCTCTGAGCTTCGACGCCGTTATCTTCATTTCTGCTCGTCTTTACGCCGAGACCCAACAGAACACCGAGTAGGTGTGTGCAGAGGGTTTTTGAGAATCAATCGCTCCAGACCTTGCCTGCTTAAACAAGGAGAGGGTATCTTAATCCTGCTAAGGTTTTTCTCTTCCCTGAATCACTCAAAAACCGCAAGCATCCATTTCAACTAGTCTGCATCCAAGCGAGGTCGCCGCCTGTCCAAACGCGGTGTGCCACCATATGGAGCTAAAGATGAAGAAGTATGGCCTTTTGTTGACGCTCCTCTCCCTTTTGTCGTTCACGGTAGCGATTCAGGCCCAAACAAGCCGCCCCAGACGGGTCGGTGACGACAGTGCGGCCCAAACACCCGTAACTCAGCCAAGTCGTCCACCGACGCTCGGCGGAGCCAACTATCCCAACAACCGGCAGCCGACTGCTCCGCCAGCAACACAACAGCCGACCGGGCCCGAAGAAGTTGACGCAGGCGACATCATCAAGGTCAACACCACGCTCGTCACTATCCCGGTAAGCGTGATGGACAGGGACGGTCGCTATGTTCCAAATCTTCAAAAAGAGGATTTCCGTTTGTGGGAAGATGGCGTTGAGCAGCAAGTTGCATTCTTCTCATCCGTGGACAAACCCTTCTCAGTTGTCCTGATGCTGGATACTAGTCCGTCAACTCAGTTTCGTCTTGAAGATATTCAGGACGCAGCCATCAGCTTTGTCAATCAGCTTCGCGCAGACGACAAAGTCATGGTGGTCTCTTTCAATGACGACATCAATGTCCTATGTGATTTGACTACGGATCGGTCGAAGCTTGAACGTGCTATTCGACGCGCGCATACGGGTGATGGCACCCGTTTATACGACGCGGTAGATATGGTGATTAATCGACAGCTGAGCCGCATTCAAGGACGAAAGGCGATCGTGCTCTTTACTGACGGCGTCGATACCACGAGCCGGCGGGCGTCTTACGAAAGCAATGTGATGGATGCGCAGGAACTGGACGCCCTCATCTACCCAGTTCAGTATGACACGTCGCACGATGTTGCCTCCCAGGGTCCGTTTCCAAGTAATCCCGATGACATCTTTGGACAAATTCTCGGTGGCATATTTGGCGGCGGTCGCCGCGGCGGTCGACGTGGTGGAGGCGGTGGGTATCCGCGAGGTGGCGGTGGTTATCCAGGCGGACGAGGGAACGGCAGGAACGATTATGAACTGGCGGGTCGGTATCTTCGTGAGTTGGCTGATAACACGGGCGGCCGGGAATACCACGCCGACACGCTACAGAACATGACGTCAGCATTCGCCAATGTTGCCGAGGAACTTCGGCGTCAATACAGTATTGGCTACTACCCTAAGAATGCCGGTCAAGCTGGCCAGCGTCGCCAAATAACGGTACGAGCCAACCAACCTAATCTCGCGGTTCGAGCTCGCGATAGTTATATCTTCAATCCTTCAGGTGGAGCCGTAGCTGACGGCAACCCACAAAGCCCTCCAGTGCTGAAGAAAATGGCGGAGGGGCAGCACAGCTCAACCAGGTTCTAATCTCACGTAAAACTTTAGGTAGGCACAAAAAAGCGCGGCGGTTTTTGCCGTCCGCCGCGCCAACTATACCCACAGGAGGAAAGGGGTATTCAACGCTGCAAATGATACCACGCCACCACCTTTATCTCCCAGCCGGAACCAGCGTTCCCCATGATTGCCTCCGTTTGTCCTGGCCCGGATGTCCTGAATTACCCTTATCTGGAGGTTCGCAATCGTACAGACGAAGCATTTCTCAGAGTCTAGAGTTGTTCGTAAACAACAAGCAGGGTGGCCGCAGCCGCCGTGTCCTTCCCGACTGACCTTGAGAACAACACGTCGGCTCGGCCTGTTATCTTCAAAATAATTCCCGATATTCATAGAGGTACCACTGGGATTGTCCTGGTTGAATTCCCCTCGTAGCGAGTTTTTTGCTATGCAACTGAGAAATCGCCGCATTCTCTACATCGAAGATCACGAGGATACTCGGGAACTCGTGACTATAATTCTTCGTCAAAACGACTATGACGTAATCACTGGTTCGACTATCCAGGCGGGTATTCATCTCGCGAGGTCTGACCGCTTTGACCTCTATCTTCTGGACTCGTGGCTGCCTGACGGCTCTGGTCTGGATCTTTGCAGGCAGATTCGCGAGTTCGATCCACTAACGCCGATACTTTTCTATTCGGCAGCAGCCTATGAGGCAGATCGTGAGGATGCGTTAAAGTCAGGCGCTCAGGGATATCTCATCAAGCCCAGTCAGACAGCCGAACTTTGCTCCCTTGTGTCGACACTGATTGAGGCTCCTTCTCGAAATGTTGCAATCAGGCATGCGTAACTTCTTGTTGTGCCATTCTCACCGGCCATAACCAGCGAAACAACACCTCCACTAGCCATAAAGTGCAAGCAGTCACAATCGTAAGTACGGCCCAGAACTGCCAGTACGATCCAAATCGCTGATCCCAACCCGGTTGAATTCTATGTGCAAGATTGACATTGAGATCTATAGATGTGAACAGGCGCGAAAGGAACTGGATAATGAGATACCAGACGAATGCGTAAATCCAGGAGCGTCGATCCATGCCGATCCGCCGCAACACAAACAAGCCAACTACCAACCCGCCGACATGTGCCAGTATTGATGTGATAAAGACTCCCCATGCCAACACGACATAGAGCAGCCATACAAGCAGACCCGGAATAGTCCAGATAATTGCAATACGCATTAGCCGCCGATTGTCGAGGAACAAGCCAACTGCGAAAAGTAGATTTCCGATATTACACATCCACAGCATGTGTCCCAGCTGGTGAATGAGCCAGTAATGAATGCCCTGTCCGAAGAAAAATATAAGGGGAAGAATCCCTAGAAGTCGAAACTTATTTTCGAGTGTTTCGTCTGGTGTCAAAGCGGGGAATCCTTTTCAGTAGTTCCTCTTTGGAGTGCGACGGCCTGCCGTCGCTTTGTTACAGGGCTTTACTCTGGGTCCGCAAGCATAGCACTCTCACGCAGACTTACCGGAAAAAACCGGTGCGTGTCTTGACATTACAACTTCAGAAAAAGAGACTTATCAACGTTTGTGAGAAGTGTGAACTTAGGGCAGTAATAATTAACTCATGCCGTCTCTCGACGATTTGCTTCGACAATCAATTCCCGAATTGAGTGACCGTTTCCTCGGTCGTCAACGTCCCGTACCTAAAGGTTTACTTGAAGCCTTAGATACCGATCCGCGGCAAGGCGCACAACAACTCGCTAAGCGAATTCGCGAACGCTACCGCAGTAATCGCGCTGAAGGCCAGCGTCTCCATACTCTACTTCGATTTGAAATTGAACTCTGGGGACAAGGTTACGGCATGATCGCTGGGGTTGACGAAGCTGGAATGGCGCCTTTAGCCGGACCAGTCGTTGCAGGCGCAGTCATCCTTCCACAAAACTACAAGCTGCGCGGTCTTAACGATTCCAAGAAGATTCTCGATCCCGAGAAGCGCGATGAACTGGCAGTACAGATCAAAGAGGATGCACTCTGCTGGTCAGCAGGTTTCGCTGAGGTTGAAGAGATCGACAAGATCAATATCTATCACGCTGGACTTCTGGCAATGCAGCGCGCCGTTGAAGGTCTCAGGTCCCAACCCGACTTCATACTGGTTGATGCCAGGAAGATCCCGAATTGTTTCACTCCTCAACGTGGAATCATAAAAGGCGACGCTCTGTCGGCAAGCATTGCAGCGGCATCAATCATCGCCAAGACAACTCGAGATGCACATATGCTGGAACTCGACGGTGTTTATTCCGGGTATGGATTCGCCTCGCATAAGGGTTATCCAACGCCGGAGCATTGTCGCGCTCTCAAAGAGCTGGGTGCACTGCCGATCCATCGTCGGAGTTTCGCAAGGGTGCGGCAGGCTCTGGGCCTGGATCCGATCCAATCGGAGCTCTTCCCTGAACCTAATATTGATGCGAACGTGTCAGAAGATCTCTTCGATGAAGCTCAAATACTGAGAGAGCTGGCAGCTTCTCAGGGAATCTGAGCAGAGATTGAATCTCCACTTTTTCATCAAACTTAAGGAATCACTTTAAGCTTCATTCATTCAATGGCATCACTGGCAGAGTACAAGAAGAAACGCAAGTTCGATAAGACTCCGGAGCCCGGCCCAACGAAGAAGCGGACACGCACCGGCCGAATGTTCGTAATTCAAAAACATCGGGCTACGCAACTCCATTACGATTTCCGCCTGGAGGCAGATGGAGTGCTCAAATCGTGGGCAGTCCCGAAAGGGCCATCACTGGACCCAGCTGTTAAGAGATTGGCAATGGAAGTTGAAGACCATCCCGTGGATTATGCAAAGTTCGAAGGAGTTATACCCGAAGGTGAATACGGCGGAGGCACTGTGATGGTTTGGGACTATGGAACTTACCAGCCTGAGAATAAAGCTGAAGACGTTTCCGCGGCACTGAACAAAGGCGAACTGAAATTTTCGCTCGATGGTGAGAAATTAAAAGGCTCCTGGGTGCTTGTACGCACGAGAGGGAGACAGTGGTTGTTACTTAAACATCGCGACTATTACACAACTACTGAAGACGTTACTGAGCTCGCGCCAGTATCGATCCTTACTCGTCGGACACTTTCGGAAATTGCGGAAGACGAAGGCGGCAATGTCAGAAAAGCTTCAACGGGCGACCCGAAGACGATACCGAAAAGGACCGGAGTGAAACGTCGGAAGAAAGGCGCGAAGCCGAAGGTGTGGCACAGCAAGGTACGTTCTAGTTAAAGAAAAGTCTTAAGTGTCTTCTTGAAGCAAACCTCGATACGATAACTCTCCATTAACAATGCTTGCGGCGGAAGTGAATGGATGCAGTTCAGTCTTCCTTTCATCAAGAATGTGAATCACTACTGCGCCGTTTGTCTTCAAATAATCTGCGATCAGACTTCGATGACAGCGCCACCAAAGCGATTCCGCACACATGATTGCTGTTGGTTCCTTCTGTGCAACCGTGATCAAGTCTCGGATTCCCTCCTTGAATTCTTCAGTCTCCATGTAATAGGCATATGCGCGGAATGAGGCATTCTTCCAGGCAGTGTTATGCGATTTACCAGTTGGTTTGCGGCGGCCTCCAAGTTTAGGCGCGTGCACGTACTCTATCTTAATCGTGGCCAGAAACTGATGCAGTGAGCTCTTGTTGAATTGAGGATAGCGCCGTGATCCAGGAAAGCTGCGCACATCGACCAGTGTCTTAATGTTATGCGCGGCCAGCAGTTGCCCTAAGCTCTCGGCTGATCGCGTCGAATGGCCAACAGTCCAAAGCTGAACTTCACCGTTCAAAGATTTCATGGTCGTGACACCCAGCGAACTGCTGAACAAAGTTAACACTTAACATCAATTGTGTGCCTGCCGACCGTTCAAGTTTTACTTAACTTACGAGAGACTTCTACGAGTTGAAGTTAAAGGTAAGCTTCAAGTCTGAAGCGTCCCTTTTTTGCTACAAGCGGCTTGAACAAATCACCTAAACGACGAACTCGCGCAGGCACGTTGTCAATACGAAAGTCGTCCAGCGCGACGCCGCGTTCCAACTCACTCCACTTCAAAGGCGTCGACACTGTCGGGCGATCTTTTGGCCGAACCGAGTAAACCGATGCAAGCGTTCTTCCCCACGCATTCTGGTTGTAGTCCACCAGTACTCTTCCCTTTGGACGTTTCGAGACCTGATAGATCGCCGTCAACAGCTTTGGCGCTTCACCGGCTACAGCATGGGAAAACTGCTTAGCAAATGTCCAGACTTGTTTTTGAGTCGGTCCATATTCAAGAGGAATGTAGATATGAATGCCCTTTGAACCAGTCGTCTTCGGATAACTTGGAATCTTTAACGAATCAAGCGCGACCTTTAGAAACAAAGCTGCTTCAATCACCTTCTCGAAAGAGGCTCCGGGGACGGGATCAAGATCGAAGTGCAAATAATCAGGCCGATCGACGTCGTCACAACGCGCATACCATTGGTTTAGATCAATGCAGCCAAGGTTAATAACCCACATCAAAGACGCGAGATCCTGAATCATCGGAAAGTTAATTACATTTCCTGAGGAGTGTTCGATGCTACAGATTTCAATCCAACTCGGTCTCGGCGAAGGCGCACGCTTCATGAAGAAGAAATCTCCCGCCGCGCCGTTTGGATAGCGCTTCATCACCATTGCCCTATCCTTTAGATGAGGAAGCAGAACGGGCGCCACGTCAATGTAGTACTGAATCAGGTCTCGTTTGGTAACTGCGCGCTTGGGCCAGAACAATTTGTCGAGATTCGTGAGCTTCACCACACGACCGTTTACGTCGACTTCCAGATTCTTTTGGTTCCTAGGAAGTTTTATCTGTGGAATGTGAGAAGTTCGTTTACTTCCCGGGTCTTTGCTTCGACTAACTATGGCGGGATGATATTCGCGAGTAGGAACCTTGATCATTTCGGATTGAAGATTTCAGATTTGCGGTCTCACCTCTTCTTTTACTTTAACAATTTACTTAATGTTTCACTTTAATAGTACTCTGTCCAGGTAAGTCTGAAATCTCTTCAATCTCTTTCTCCACTGCTCGCAGTCCATTCAGGAGAACTTGACGATGCGCCGCATGCCGCGCGTGGTCCAACTGATCGAGCAATCGGGCCTTAGACAATTGAAGTGATGACAAACGATTCTGACGTTCTCGTTCCTCTGCTGTGACTGTAGATCGGGGATCAGTCGAGGTTTCAGTGTGCTTCCGTTCCTCGATTTGATCCGCAACTGCTTTGCTCTCCCACCCGCGCGCCATAGTTAGTCGTCAGCGCATTCGTCCTATGTGACCTATAGGACCTATAGGACCCATTTACCTGGTCAATCTTCAATTTGAAATCTTAAAACTTGAATTGCTCTAGATCACCGTTCCATCTTTTATCACTGCGTTCTTCGGAACGATGATAATCCCGTCACGAATGTAATAAGACTTGTCTGAACTGTCAGCTTCAGTGACGCCGTCTTCATTTAGCAATCGGGTGCTATTTCCAATCCGCGCGTTCTTGTCGATGATCGCATGCCTGATAACACTTCCCTCACCAATTCCTAGTCGAGGAATTCCCTTGGTGAGATCCTGCCGCATGTCTTCGAAAGTTTGATAGTAATCTGCGCCCATCATATAGGCGGCCTCCATCTGCACGCCCTTTGAAATACGACTCCTGATTCCAATCACAGAGTTTGTAAGCCTTGCGCCATTTATGATGCAGCCATCGCCAATGATCGAATCGTTGATCTGCGAGTCTTCCACTTTGGAAGGAGGCAGGTAACGAGCACGCGTATAAACCGGCGCTTCAGCATCGAAGAGGTTGAACTTAGGAACCTTGTTCGTTAGATCCAGATTCGCTCGATAGAACGCTCCGATAGTTCCAATATCTTCCCAGTAACCATCAAACATGTGTGCTTGAACATGTCCACGATCGATCGCAGCTGGAATTATCTCACGCCCAAAATCAACCCAGTTGGGATCCTCAGCTAACAAACTTTCGAGTCGATCGTACTTGAACACATAGATTCCCATCGACGCGAGAAAGGGACGTCGCGCTGCCTCAGCAGGGTCGAGGCCGAGTTTCATCGTATCGACTTGCATGGACAACAACTCATCGCCTTTTGGTTTTTCTTTGAACTCGATAATGCGTCCACTCTCATCTGTCTTTAGTAGACCAAACTCGCTAGCCGGTTTCGCCTCACAAGGAATCACTGAAACTGTGACGTCTGCATTTGAGTTGTGATGCCTCGCCAGAAAATGGCGATAGTCCATGTGGTAAAGATGATCGCCCGAAAGAATTAAGAGTGTATCCGTACCCCAATCGCGAATATGCGGCAACACTTGACGCACGGCATCTGCCGTACCCTGAAACCACTGCGGACTTTCTGGAGTTTGTTCAGCTGCGATGATTTCTACAAAGCCGTTTGAGAAATGTGAAAAGCGATATGTCTGCGCAATGTGACGATTGAGTGAGGCTGAGTTGTATTGAGTAAGAACAAACGTTCGCAGGACGTCTGAGTTGATACAGTTTGAGAGCGCGATATCGACGAGTCTGTATTTCCCACCCAACGGCACTGCTGGTTTCGATCTTTGTTGCGTCAGTGGGAAGAGTCGATTACCCGCACCTCCACCGAGAATTATCGCCAAGAGTTTTGAGTTCGCAGGCATTATTCTTCACCGCACGAATATTTTGTAATCAGGCTGGATGCAGGCAGTAGGTTCATAGGTCGAATAGGACCCATAGGACCTATGAACCTGGCGACTCGATCCAAGCTGCTTTGGGATTGCAGGGGGAAGAATAGACGCAAAGCGAGGAGTCTATCAAGAATTAGTATGCTGAAGTCGAGGTTTGTGAAGGCGATCTGCCGGCAGCTTCCTGAGCAATCTTTACACCTACGCTGGCGCCAATTCGAGTCGCGCCGGCTTCAACCATTTTTCGCGCATCTTCAAGACCCTTTACGCCGCCCGAAGCTTTAACGCCCAGTTCTGAGCCAACTGTCCTCCGCATTAATGCAACGTCTGCGACTGTTGCTCCCCCCTTGGAAAACCCTGTTGAAGTCTTGACGAAGTCTGCGCCTGCCTCTTTAGCAGACTGACAGGCACGGACTTTTTCGTCATCCGTCAGCAAGGCAGTTTCTATAATGACCTTACAAATTGCGTTGTATTCGTGCGCGACCTCAACCACTGAATGTATATCGTGTTCGACCAAACAGTCGTCGCCACTTTTTAACGCACCAACATTGATCACCATATCCACTTCGCGAGCGCCATCGAGAATCGATCTGCGTGCTTCGTAAGCTTTCACATCGGACAGTGTTGCTCCGAGCGGAAAACCAATCACTGTGCAAACTGGAATGCCGGTTCCCTGAAGATTGCAAGCGGCTGCTCGTACCCAGGTTGGATTCACGCACACAGACGCAAAGCGATAGGTCGCAGCTTCCTGGCACAGCTTCTTGATATCTTCATCAGTCGCTTCCGGTTTCAGAAGGGTATGATCAACCAGACTCGCCCAATCGCGTGCAGAAGCAGTTTGTCCTAACACCAGACCGATGCGCGATGCACCTGCATCAACGATGCGATGCATGCGTTCAGTGCAACGATTGAAACATTCAGACGTGCAACCACACATTGCCGCCTGATCGCCACCGTCTCCGTTAAGGCGGGCAACGATTTCGTCGGTGATCTGCTCGATCAATAACTCGTAGTCGCCGTTTCTTGAGTAGGACATGATATGCGGGTGAATTCTACCACCGCCCAACTACAAACGCTTGGTTAAGAGCTTAGAAGGCTAAACTCAAGCCAGAAATCGAAGGGCGGTTTACCCGCGCTGTTTCCAGATCACTAATCTCGCGGAACAGGCGGGGGTGAACCGCCCTTCCTTGTTCGATTCTAGTTGCATCCGCTTGTTTCTATACAAGTAGGATAGTCAAGCAGTCACTAGCGTTGATACTGTTTCTGGACAGCGTCAATCTTCGCAACACGCTTGCGGTGGCGCTCCTCAGTGAGATCTGTTGCTAACCAGGCGGCCACGATCTCACGCATCTCTTTACTACTGATCGTTTTGCTCCCAAGACTTAGAACGTTTGCCCCATTATGTTCGCGTGAATTTTTTGCAACCGCGACGGAGTAACAGGCCGCCGCTCGTACACCAGGAACCTTGTTTGCAGTCATTGCACTGCCGACGCCGGCCCCGTCGATTACGATCCCAACATCGCAAGTACCATTGGCAACTGCCCGAGCAACTGCATGTGCGAAGTCAGGATAATCCACTGCTGCTTCAGAGTCGGTACCAAAGTCCTGAACCCGATGCCCTAGCTCACCGAGAAAGCGCTTGAGTTCCTCTTTCATGTGAAACCCGCCGTGATCACCACCTACGGCGATTATCTTTGAAGCTTTTGGACCGCGGCGTGCAGGACGTCGAACAATTTCGATTGACCTGTCTTTAACAATGTCGGCAGCAAGTGGAGTGAGGCGAGCTTGTTCACCGATTCGAAGCACGGCACCGTTCTCAAGGCCACGAACATCGTCTTCAGTGATAACGTTCTTTGCAGATTCGTCGCGCGTCACATTCTGGGTTTCGATACTGTCAGGCGCGACTTGTACAAACCGGCTTGCTGGACCAGGCGCGGACGGACCGGATTCAGGTCCGGCTTTGTCCAATACTTCTCGAACCAACGCTCGTATTCGATCTCGAGTTTCGTCTGACATACAAGATCTAAACTTCCCTCAAATCGATCAGTTGACCTTCAGTCTTCACTACTTTGCCATCGCTAAGTGTGAAATCAACTCGCCCCACGTAGATTCCACTCTTGCCAACCTGAAAAATCGCGGTCTTTTGTCCACATGGCTGTTGTTGCATTATTGGCTTTTCCTTGTCGACTAACTTTACGCTAATCACTTCTGTTCGGTTTTGCGCATTCCAACGATACTGAATTCGCGTACCAGCTCTGGGATCGCGTACTCCAGTCTGGAGGATCTTGAGGATTTGCGCTCCGCTCAAATCCACGACGAGCAAAGCATTTTCAAACGGCAATAGTTCGAAGATGTCACTTACGTGCAATTGACCAGCCGCAATTTCGGCCTTTCGCAAACCACCTGCGTTCGACAGGGCAAGCACTACGTTCTTCCCGCTCTTCTGAATGGCCTCACGCAGCATCGCGTCCGTTACAAAATTACCGAGAGGTCCGGCACCAATCGACTCCCTCTTCAAATCACTTTCCAGTTTGCCTATTACCACGCTCAATGCCGCTACCTTCTCCCGATATGGCGCCAACATTTCTCTGACCGCAGGATCATCGCTGATCGCCGAATCAATGACGGTCTCGCTGACCTTTACATCAACCTTTGCGGGAACACTGGCACTCCCTGTGGCCGCAGGCGTTTGCGCGGGGCATGGCTCAATAACGGTCGAAGACTGAGCAACGACTGCTGTAGAAGAAATGACAAGACTAGTTAGAATAAAGAAGGTGCGAAGCAGACAACTTAACCCAAACACCTGTGTTTTATCTCCGTGAATTTCGCGGTTGAGCATTGACCTTAAAGGAAGAGCTTGAATAGTATGTCGCACCGCACGGCACATACGCAAACAGATTAGCTTTCGAAAAATCCAGCGCTAAGGAGAAACAAGTTGGCTACTTCTTCCGCTCAGCTGACCTCGGAGTTTAGCAATCCAAACATTGAAATTCTTATTTCGGAAGAGCAAATTCGCGATCGTATCAGGGAACTCGGCGCGCAGATTACTCGAGACTACGCCGGACTCAATCCGTTGCTTATCGGAGTGTTGAAGGGCGCATGTTTTTTTCTCAGCGACCTGATGCGCGCCGTGGATACGCGGTTGAGCATTGAATTCATGGCTATTTCAAGTTACGGGTCGTCAACGCGAACGTCAGGAGAAGTTCGCATCATGAAAGATCTGGACGTTCCCATCGAGGGGCGTCACATTTTGGTGATCGAGGACATAGTAGATACCGGACTGACCCTGTCCTACCTACTCGCAAATCTCAAATCTCGAGGCGCTGCCAGTGTTAAGCTCGCTGCATTGCTTGATAAGTTCGAACGTCGCCAAAAAGATGTGACAATCGACTATCTCGGTTTCAAGATTCCTGATGAATTCGTAGTTGGATATGGACTCGATTTCGCCGAGCGATATCGAAATCTTCCCTATATTGGCGTGTTGAAGAATCCTGAAGCGTAAGACACCAAGCCGATTCTCACTTAAGAGGATCTATAGGACTTATAGGCCAATAAGACTACATGGAGGAATAAAAGTGAAATTCCTTTTCACGCTTGTTGCCCTGCTGACATTTGCTTCCGTTGCTGCCGCTCAAACCGACTTTTCCAAAGTCGAAATTAAAGCCACGAAAATAAACGGCAACGTGTATATGCTCGAGGGAGCGGGTGGAAACATCGGTGTTTCTGTCGGTGAAGATGGAATCCTGATTGTCGATGATCAATTCGCTCCGCTAGCCGATAAAATTAAAGCGGCACTTAAGAACCTCGGCGAAGGTAAGTTGAAGTTTATCCTCAACACTCATTGGCATGGCGACCACACAGGAGGCAATGCACCGCTGGGACGTGACGCGCCAATCATTGCACATGACAATGTGCGGAAACGTCTTTCGACTGAACAACGATCCGAGTTCTTTAAGACAACCACTCCTGCTTCTCCCAAAGAGGCACTTCCGGTAATCACGTTCGATCAATCTTTGTCCGTCCATTTCAACGGTGAAGAGATTCGCGTGATTCACTTCCCTCATGGCCATACGGATGGTGATAGCGTCATCTTCTTCACTAAGTCCAACGTCGTACACATGGGCGACGACTTTTTTGCCGGACGTTTTCCGTTTGTCGATCTCGAGAGTGGCGGCAGCGTCCAGGGGTTGACTAAGAATATCGGTGAAATCATCCCCAAGTTACCCGAAGGCGCGAAGCTTATTCCCGGCCATGGTCCGATCTCCACAATCGATGATCTAAACGCGTATCATCGAATGCTGTTGGAAACTACGGAGATTGTTCGCAAAGGGATCGCAGCCAAGAAAACGGTGGATCAGATCAAGAAGGAAGGTTTGCCCACCGAGTGGAAATCGTGGGGTGAAGGGTTTATCAAGACCGATCAATGGATCGAGTTGGTGTATAGAAGTTTGCAATCTCCGACCACGCCTTGACACCACGACTTTAACCGTAGGCTTCAATTTCAAACCGTCGAACAGAGGT
>JADMIO011614216.1_pt1 | contig 32806 bp, 19 predicted proteins | sample 8958161 | NCBI WGS metagenome assembly JADMIO01 (sample SAMN16585339, study PRJNA669376) | soil metagenome | isolation source: Crop rotation soil | place: USA: Cullars Rotation, Alabama | collected 2011
CGTACCCAGGTCCGCGGCGCCCAAGCCGGAAATCACCGCCGCGCCGCTTCCGCCAGTGACGCTGCCCAAACCCGCACCCGCCGAACAACTGCAACCGGTGGTCGCCGCCGCGGAGCCGCCGCAGGTGACCCTCGAGACGCCGGCCGTCGATAAGCCCGCGCCACCGAAGTTCCAGCCCGAACCCATTCGCAAGCCGCAGGCGGAAGGCAACCAGCCGGTGCAGCCGCCGGCGTCGCTAGCCGTTGTGGAGGTGCCGCCGCAATCCGCGCCGGTGGTGACGCCGCCCAGCATCGCGATGGACAAGGCCGTGCCCGCGATCGCGCCGCCCAGCATCGCGCCGGTGCCACGCCCCGAGGCGCCGGCATCGCCACCCGAGCCGGAGCTTCAGTCCGTGCCCTTGCCGGCGCAGGCCGCGCCCACCGTGAACCTGCAGCCGCAGGACCATCCGGTGGCCCCGGTGGTGCCGCGCGAACAGCCGAGCATCCAATCGCCGGCCATCCGTGTCGCGGAAGAGCCGCAACTGGAAGCCGTGCCGTTGCCGCCCAATCCGCAGCCATCGCTCGAGCGCCCGCAGGCGCCGCGCCTGGAAGTGGCGGCGCCCAAGGCGATCGCGCTGGACAACGCGCCATCGATCGAACGGCCGCAGTTGTCCGAGACGCCCTCGGAAGCGACGCCCACCCAGAACGCAGCGCCCTCGTCGGCAGCCAGCGCGTCGACGCAGAGCGCCGCCAGCGCGGCGTCGAACACGGCCAGCAGCGAGTCGAACCCCTCGTCCAGCGAGAGCGGCGAAAGCAGTGCGCCGAACGCCACGCCGCAGGGCAGCCGCACCGGCTCGCCCGGCCAGGCCAATGGCGTGAACCAATCGCCGAATGTGGCCGGCGGCAAGGGGCTCAACCTCTCGTTGCCGCCCGGTCAGGGCAACGGCACGAGCCAGGGCAAGGGCGGCAAGGAAGGGAAGGGCGGGCAGGAAGGTGTCGTCGGCACCTACGTGCAGCTCAAGCCACACGGCAATACCGAAGTGATGTCGCATGGCACGCCCAACATCGGCTACGCGCCGACGCGATTCGAAAAGGACTGGACGCCCGAGGGCGAAAGCTCGATCGACACCGCACTGCGTCACGCGGTGGAAAAGACCACCATGCGTCATACCTTCCATCTGCCCCGCGGCGTGCGTGTGGAATGCGTAGTGATGCCGCTGTTGCCGATGGCCCTGTTCGGCTGCGGCAGCGGCGATCCGCCGCCGCAGCCGGTGGACGATGTGGTCTACGAGCGGATGAAGCTGGCGCCGACCAATCCTCTGGTGCCGCCCGCGCCCGTCACTGCCGCGCCTGCGGTGGCCACGGTGAAGCTCGACAACAGCGCCGAGTGCGCCGCCGCGCGCGTGGCCGGCGGCCCGATGCCGCCGAACTGCCCTGCGGACGTGACCCTTCCCACCGGCCCCGCGCGCAGCAGCAGTAGCTGGATTCCGGCGAGCGATCAGTTCCACTGAGCCGACCGGCAACGCCGCCAGGTGTCTGCGTGGGTGCCGTCACCCACGCAGCCCTTGTCTTGCTCAGCGCAGGATGCCGTCGGTCTTGAGTTTCGGGATCAGCGTCTGTGCCAGTTCGGTGGTGGCCTTGGGAATGTTGTTGCTGCCGATGCCTTCGGTGGTCACCGTCCACACCAGTTTTTCGGTACGCGGATCCCACACGCTGGTCTCCAGCGTCACCACGTCGTATTGCTGCACGTCGGGTACCGAGGCCCACGCGCCGCCGTACCAACCGTAGAAGCCGCCGTACATCGGCCCGCTGGGCGTCACGCTCACACGCTGCTCCACGCGCTGCACGCGGGTCACCAGCACGGCTTGTGCGCCGCTGGATTTGACTAGGTCGCGCAGTCCGATCGCGCCGGTGGTGCCCGCGGGAATCTGCGTATAGCTGGGTGCGGCCTGGATGCCTGCCGCCTGCAGCTGCTGCGAGAAGGTGTCTTCGAAGATGTGGCGCATCGCGTCGCTGCGCGAAATGCCCACCACCACCACATGGGATGCCGGCGGTCCCGGCCACGACGGATCGCGCCACTGGTTGGTGATGCTGATGGTGGAACACGCACTCAGCACGAGGCCGGCAACGATGACGAGCAGACGCAACGCTTTCATGGCGATGGCTCCTGGTGAAAGGCCCACCCCGACGGGTGGGGGCAGCGCGATTGTGCGGCGGCGATCGTGCAGACTTCGCGATAACCGCTGCACGCCTTCTTCATCCGATCAGGGCGACGGCCGCAACAGCGAGCCGAAGGTGAGGTAGACCGAGTTGTGGCCGCCCTGGGCATAGCCGTAGCCCAGGAACAGCGGCCCCAGCGGCGTCTGGATACCCAGGAACAGGCTGCTCGCATAGATCAGCGAATCGAGTCGCACCTGGCTCTTGCTCTGCCAGGTGTTGCCCGCTTCCAGGCTGGCGCCGATGTAGATGGGCGTGGAGAACAGCGCATCCATCTTGCCGGTGCGCCGGTACAGCACCGCGCGCGCCAACGCCGACTGGTTGCCGTTCAACGAACGCTCGGGGTAACCGGACAGATCGAGGAAGCCACCCAGAAAGCCCTGGGTCTCGAAGAAATTCTCGTTGTTGAGCGTGCTGGACGCGCGCAGGCCCAGCAGCAGGTGATAGCGGCTGTCGGCCATGCCGAAGTCCGGCACCCAATCGGCATTGAGCTTGACCACATCCGCATTCACGTTGCCGCCCAGCCACGGCCGGTACCACTCGTAGTCGAGGTTGATATGTGCGCCGCGCGAGGGGAATTGCGCGTTGTCGAGGCTGTCCCAGTCGATGCCGACCTTGGCCATCGAGTATTCGGCCGTCTGGCTGGGTGGAAATTCGGTGGGGCTGCCAATGCGCAGGTCGCCGCTGTCGCGGCCGCGCTGGAAGGCGGTGAGCACACGCCAATAGGTCGAGGGCGACCAACCCGTTTCGACGCCCAGGTAACGACGCTTGATGCGGTACTCGGCCAGTTGCCGATCGCCGTCGCTGGTGAATACCGGGTAGTCCTCGTTGCGCAGCAGCGCATAAGGCATCACATAGCCGCCCGCGCCTTGCCAGAACGGCTGGTAGAACTCGGTGGCGGCGCCGCCGATGCGGCCGGCCCACAGGGTGCTGCGCCATTCCGCGCCGAGCGTGTTGATATTGGTGGCGGTGATCTCGCCGGAGAGGAGGTATTCGCTGCGACCGGCAAAATCGTCGTCCAACTCGAAACCGATCTTGCCGTAGACCGGTCCCCACGGCTTGTCGCGCGGAATGATCAGCAAGCCGCGATCGTTGCCCTGCTGCTGCAGGCGATAGTCGATCTGCTGGTAATTGCCGCGCCCGTAGATGCTGCCGATCTGCTCTTCCAGCTTCTTCGGATCGAACGGCTCGCCCACGTCCTTGGCCAGGCGCTGATCGACGAACTCCGCCGTGTCCGTGTGTTTGGCGTCGACCTTGAGGAAGGCCACCAGCCCTGGGTCGAACTGGCGCTGGCGATGCTGGGCTTCGAACTGCGCCCACTCGTCCGGCGTGACGGACAGCGCCTTCAGCCGGGGCAGCGCCGCTTCCGCGGCCGCACGGCCGATCGCGATCGCCTCGGGGCCGCGATTGAACTCGGCTGCGGTGATGTTGCCGAGCGGCGGCGTGATCAGGATGTCGTTCGGCCCGAGCGTGGCGAGCTGGCGCTGGGTCTTTTCCTCCATCAACGCACTCACCATCTGGTTGAGCACGGCTACGGGATTGCTCAACTCCTCGCGCACCGCCAGCGGCGAGCCCACGTTCACCACGATCAACTGGGTGGCACCCATGCTGCGCGCCACGTCCATCGGAACGTTGTCCATCAAGCCGCCGTCGACCAGCAACTGATCGTCCACGTTGGTGGGCGCGAAGGCACCGGGCACCGACATGCTGGAGCGGATCGACAAGGCCAGGTCGCCCGAACCGAACACCACCGGCTTGCCCGCCACGATGTCGGTGGCCACCGCGCGGAACGGAATCGACAGCTGGTCGAAGTCGTGCACGTCCCAGGTGGAAATCAGCAGGCGGCGCAACAACAGCAGCAGCTTCTGTCCTTGCACCACGCCGGCCGGCGTGATGATGCGCCCCTTCTTGTAGCCCACCTCGAAATTGAGCAGGTAACGGTAGTCCGCATCCTTTCGGCGCATCGGCATTTCACCGCGCGCGGGGTTGTCGGAGAACAGGTCGTTCCAGTCCAGCGTGGTGATGATCTGGTGCATTTCCTGCGGCGAATAACCCGCCGCATACATGCCGCCCACGATCGAACCCATGCTGGTGCCGGAAATGCGACAGACGGGAATGTGCTCGCGTTCGAGCACTTCGAGCACGCCGATGTGCGCGGCGCCGCGTGCGCCACCGCCGCCAAGCACGAGACCGATGCATCGTGCCGGTGCCGGTGCGGACTGCGCCCAGGCCGGCATGACGAGGCACAGGCACAGCAAGGCGATCAACGCGAACCAACGGTGCATTCCCACCCCCGCGCAAGAAAACGGCGTTACTTGAAGTAGCGCCGGTTCAGGGCATCCTAAGGCAGAACGCAAGGCTGCGCGTCCGTGAAATTACTCAAATCCCCGGGGCAGAATGCCCCAGGTTTGTACACGCATTCCTCACAAAGCTGTCTGCACATCCGGGCTTTGCCCGATGTGCGGGGCAGGGCCTGCGCCCTGCCGGTTACAGCATGCGGAGCATTTCCTTCAGCAGCGGCAAACGACGCACGCGCACGGCGCTGACCCGGAACACCGCATTGGCCAGCGCCGGTGCCGCCGTGGGCATGCCCAGGAAGCTTGCGCCGGTGGGATCGCGGTCGCCGGGCACGATGATCACTTCGGTGGTATCCGGCAGCTGCGCCATGCTCGCCAGCGGATAGTCCTTCCAGCCGCGCTGCTGCACTTCGCTGTCCTTGTAGCTCACCGACAGGTTCAGTGCGGTGGAGAGCGCATCGAGCGTGGCGCCGGCGACCTGGCCTTCGAGGCCGGTCGGGTTGATCACGCGGCCCACGTCGACCGCGCACACGACGCGTTCGATGTTGAGCTTGTTGCCCTGCAGCGATGTTTCCACCGCATGTGCCACGTACGCACCATCGACGTGCCAGCAGGCGATGCCCAGGCCATTCACCGTGCGCAACCAGTTCTTCCACTCGATGCGGTCGGCGACCAGCTTGAGCACGTTGATCAGGCGCGCGGTATCGAGCGTGTGGCCGTCGCCCAGCGGGATCTGGCGCGGTTCGCCGAGCAGGCGCAGGCGCGTGACCAGCGGATCTTCCTTCAGCGACTGCGCGATTTCATCGACGAAGCTTTCGACGGCGAACGCGTTGTTGACGTGCGGCATGCCGCGCGACGGTCCGCGCAACATCGCCGACGGCAGCGAATACCAGTCGTTGCGCAGGTTCGGCACCAGGCCGGCCGGCAGCTGGTGGGCATCCACTTCGGACGTCCACAGGCGATTGTCGGGAACGCCACGCTGCGCCAGCGCGGACGCACTGGCCATGCGCTGATTCCAGCTGGTGACCTGCCGCTTGCCGTCGAGCGTGGCGCTGAACTTGTGCACCGTGGCCGAGCGGTAGTAGTCCTGCGTCATGTCCTCGTCGCGCGTCCACATCAGCTTGACCGGCTTTTCGACCGCCTTGGCGAGCATCACGGCTTCGGCCACATAATCGTGGTCCAGGCGACGGCCGTAGCCACCGCCGACGCGCGGCACGCGGATATCGATCTGCGCCGGCGCGAGGCCGGTGAGTCGCTGCACCACTTTCCACGCCTGCTGCGGTGCCTGCGTGGGCACCACGAGCACGGCAGCGTCCTTGTCGATCCGCGCCAGGCAGTTCATCGGCTCGGGCGTGGCATGGGCCAGCCACGGTTGCACATAGGTCGCCTCGACGCGGCGAGCGGCTTTCCTGGCGACCGCATCGATATCGCCGTCGTTGCGCACGCGCATCGCGGGCTGGGCGTTCTTATCGTTGACGACGTCGGCGGCCTGCTGCTCGAACCAGGCGCTGCTTTCGCTCTGCGCGCCGGCCTTCCACTGCAGCTTGAGCTTGGCGCGGCCCTGCAGCGCGGCCCAGGTGTTTTCAGCCAATACGGCGACGGCCGGCGAGCGCACGGTCTGGCCGAGCGGAATGCCCGCCTCGGGTTTGATCTGCAGCACCTTCACCACGCCCTTCACTTTCAAGGTTTCGGTGGTGTCGAGGCTTTCCACGCTGCCGTCGGGCCAGGGGCAATGCGACAGCACGGCAATCAGCGCTTCGGCGGTGTAGCTGTCGAATGCGTACGCCGCCTGGCCGGTGACGATGGCGCGCGCATCGATATCGCCTGCGCCTTGGCCGATCAGCGTGTAATGCTCCGGCGACTTGGGCGGCACAGGTGTAGTGGGCGGCGCGATCTTGGCGGCGGCATCGGCCAGCGAACCATAGCCGAAGCGGCGGCCGTCCGGGGCAACCACGCTGCCTTCTTCGCACCGCAGGCGATCAGCGGGAACGCCAAGGCGACGCGCCGCGGCCTGCATCAGCAGCCAGCGTGCGAGTGCGCCGGCACCGCGAAGATCGGCCCATGCCGCGGGAATGGAATCGCCCAGGCCACTGGTCTGATGGCCGTAGATCCAGCGCGGCTGGCCGTTGTCGTCTTCCACTCCAAGGCCGAGCGAAACCACGCTGACCCGCGTCCAGTCCGCATCGAGTTCGTCGGCGATGATGCGAGCGAGCGAGGTGGAGGTGCCCGTGCCGGTATCCGGATCGCGCACGCCGATCACGATGTTGCCGTCCGCATCGATGCGCACATAGGCGCCCAGGCCGTACAGCGTGTCGCCCAGCATGGCGGCGGGCACCGGCGCGTCGGCGGCGTCGACGGCATCCACGAAGGGAATGCCCACGATCAACGCGCCGGCCGTGCCCGCGAGCACCTTGAGGAAACGGCGACGCGAAAGCGGCACGGTGTTGTCGTTCGCGTGGCTCATGCGCGGGCTCCCTTGGCGACGCGCTTGATGGCGCGACGCACACGGGTCTGGCAGCCGCATCGGCAGAGGTTGGGCAACTGGTCGATGTCGTTGTCGCTCGGTTGCGAGTGACGATTGAGCAGATCGAGCGAAGCCATCAGCCAGCCGGGCGTGCAATAGCCGCAGCCGATGGCGTCTTCGTCCACGAACGCCTGCTGCAGCGGATGCAGCGTGCCGTCGGCAGCGGCCAGGCCCTCGACGGTAGTCACCGTCTTGCCGGCCAGCTTGGCCACCGGCAGGCTGGTGGCCGAGGCGAGCTTGCCGTCGACCAGCACCAGGTCGTAGCCGCCTTCGCCATGATCGCCGCTGTACTTGGTGCCGGTGAGGCGCAGCACATCTCGCAGATACCACAGCAAGGGCATCTGGTCGTCACCGGTGTGGCGATAGCTCCTGCCGTTGATCTCCAGGTCGACTCCCTCGCGCACCTTCTCGGGCACGATGGTGTTGCTAGTTCCGGGTGTCGGTAACTGGTCTTGCGCCTGCGCCATCGCCTGAGAGCTCCTTCGGATATCCGCTCATTGTGGCATCGCAGAGGGATGCTTAGGAGGTAACCCGGCTGAACAGGCGTCGCCACACCAGGTAAACCGGGATGCCAGCGGCCATGATCAGCAGGCCGATACCGGTGTTCAGGGGGCTGGTGCGCAGGCTCTGCACCATCACCAGGCCGATGGTGGCGATGAAGATCAGCGGCAGCAGCGGGTAGCCGGGTACGCGGAAGCTGGCCTGATCGCCTTCGCGGCGGCGATACCAGAACAATGTGCCGACGCCAAAGGCGCAGGCGAGCCAATCGCCGAAAGTGGCGTAATCGAGCAGCTGGCCGTAACTGCCCGACCATACCAGCACGATTGCCCAGCCCGAGAGCAGCAACAGCGCGACATTGGGCGTGCGGTGCTTCGGATGCAGCCGGGCCACGCTGCGGAAGAACAAGCCGTCTTCGCCCATCACCTGGAGCACGCGGGCTCCCGCCACCAGGGTGATGTTGCAGAAGCCCAGCGCGGAAATCGCCACGCCGACGGCGATCAGCTTGGCACCCGCCGTGCCGAAGACACGCTGCATCACATCGGCGGCCGGCGCGCGGCTGGCGGCAAGCCCGGCGTGGCCCAGCACGGCGAGATAGGCCAGGTTGACCAGCGCGTAGGCCGCAATGACCAGCAGCATGCCGATGAACAAGGCGCGGGGCAGGGTGCGTTGCGGCTCGCTGACCTCGCCCGCGAGATTGTTGAGATAGGTGAAGCCGGAATAGGCAAACAGCACCGGCAGCGCGGCGCCCATGAAACCCACGTCCGCCGTCTGTGGATCGGTGGCCAGCATGCCGTGACCACTCACGCCGGCCAGGAACAGGCCACAGACCACCAGTACCGCCACGGCCAGCAGCTTGAGCAAGGTGAACAGGTTCTGCACCTGGGCACCCAGGCGCAGGCCGAACAGGTTGATCAGCGCCACGAAGACCAGCGCGCCGATGGCCAGCGGCGTGGCGGCGCTGGCGGGCAGGCCGAACAGGGAAGCGGCATAGCTGGCGAAAATGGTGGCCACCGCCGCCGTTGATCCCGAATAGATCACCAGCAACATGCTCCAGCCGAACAGGAATCCGGCCAGTGGGCCAAACGCCTCGCGCAGGTACACGTAGCTGCCGCCGGCATGCGGACGCCGCGCACCGAGTTCCGCATAGCAGAGTGCGCCGATCAGGGTCAGCAGGCCCGCGCCGATCCACATCAGCAGCAGCGACAAACCCGACGATGTACGCATCGCCACGACGTACGGATTGAGAAAAATGCCGCCGCCGATGATGCCGCCGACCACGATCATGGCCGCGTCCCACGGGCGGAGGCGACGGACGTAGCCGCCGGACGTCGAGGTTTCGCTCATGAATGCTTCGCTGCCGGAAAGTGCAGCGAGCATGGCAACTGGGGACGCCGGCAGCAAGCCCTTGCGGGGACCTGCGGAAAAAGGAAGGGCCGGCATGGGCCGGCCCTTCGTCGACAATCATCTGCCGATCATCAGAACACCGTCATGAACAACGCCAGGTTGGTCACGTTGAGCGTGCCCAGGCCCGCGCCGGGTTCATACCCGGAGACACCCTTGTAGAACCAGTTGTCGCCCGCCTTGACGTCGTTGAACGGCGAGAAGGCGCCGTAGCGGAAGATGTTCTGGAACGCATACAGCTGAGGGTTCCACAGGCCTTGCCGGCCATGCGTGGCCTGCGTCAGCAGCGCGGAAATGCCGTTGAGCTGCGGCGCTACGAAGCTGGTGCCGCCTTGTCCGGTCAGCACGCCGCTGCCGTCTTCCGACGACACGAACGCATAGCCCGTTTCCGGGTCGGCGTTCAACGAGATGTCCGGCACGTTGCGACCCTTGAAGTTCGCCGGCAACGTGTAGTTGATGTCGAACTGCGGGAGCAACCAGGTCTGCTTCTTCTCGCTCTTGCGGATGCCCGGGGTGAACGCCTGGTAGGTCGGCAACGGCCAGAACACGCTCACGCCGCCGCCCGCACCAACCGAGAACACTTCGTCGGTGATGTCCACGCCGAAGTTCTTCTGGAAGTAGCTGGAGATGTAATCCCAGCCCCAGACGCTCTCCTGCGTGATCGAGGCCTTCGGGCCGCCGCTGAAGCTGAAGCTCCAGGGCACCGTGGTGCCGCCCGCCGTGGTGATGAACGGGTCGGATCCCGGGGCGTCCGCGGTGAGCGGCGGCGGCACCGGATCGGTCAGCGAACCGCCGAACCCGCGCACGGTGTCGTAGGCACCCGAGTCTCCCGAGGTGGCGAACATCGAGATGCCCTGGACCGCGGCTTCCAGGAACACCTGGTGGAAGGCGCGCAACTCGTCGGTGTAGTCGACGCCGCCTTCGGTCTGCGGGAAATACAGGATTTCCGGCTGGCCCCAGCTCACCGACAGACTGTCGACCTTGTTGTCGGACACGGCCTGGTTGAACACATCGAAGAAGCCTGCGTCGGTGTTCGGCGCGTCATAGACGATGATGTCCGCCCACGGCGCCAGACCGCCGGACTGCTCCACATCCAGCGAGGTTTCGCCCGAGCCTTCCACGCTGCCCAGCGGTCCGCCGCCATCCACATGCACCTGGGTGATGCGGTTGGGCTTCACCGGCAGGCCGATGGCGCTCCAGTACGCATAGGCGTCCGCCGGCAGGAAGTTCGCCAGCGTGGCGATGCCGATGGTGGACCCCTTGCCGTTCACGCCCGCCTTGTAGAGCGGATTGATGTTGTAGCGGTTGGCCACGTCGCCCACGGTGAACGCACCGGGCGTGCAGGTGGCGGTCGAGTTGCCCGTGCAGGCGGGCGCCGCCGGAGCGGGTGCCGCCGCGGTCTTGGCCATCGGACTCATGGTGGCGGCCGCGGCGGGTGAGGTCGAGCTGAAGGAGGAAACGCGGTGCGAGCGATACTTCGCTTCCGAGCTGAGGCCCGAGGCCACGACCAGCGTGCTCGACAGCGTAGACGGCAATTTCGGCGTCGCGTTCGGACGATGGTAGGTCGTGCCGTCGGCGTTGCGGTAATCGTGGATGGACGTCTGGAAGGCCTGGTTGAACTGCCCGATCGTGCCGCTCACCTTGAGCGCCAGATGATTGGGCAGCAGTTCGACCTGGGTCAGCCCTTGCTGCTTGACGAAGGCCTGTACCTTGGCGATGTCGGCGGCCGTGGCGCCGAAGCGATCCGCGAACTGCGCGGTGGTGAGGAAGCGGTGATAGGACGGACTACCCTGGGTCACCGTGCTGTAGACAAGGCTTTCCAACGCGTCCTGATTGCGAAGTCCCAGCACCAGCGTGACATTCACTTTCGTGTTCGTATTGCTAGGACCGAGATCGGCCGGTGACTGACTGCCCGCAGCCATCGCTACCGAAGTAGCGCCACCAAAGAGCAGAAGGCCGAGAGAGACCGCGAGCGACTTGCGATGCAACGTCGAGAGCATGTTGTTTCTCCAGGGTAGATACAGCCGACGCTGCGCATCGACGACGCCCCTGCGCGCCGCCGCGCCTCTCAGCGTGGCCGTAAAACGGACGTAATCGCTTTCCCCAAAATCCCAGCCCGCCCCCTGGAAATACATCCGCGCTGGTCGCCCGAAACTAGCGCTGATGGCTGTAGTCGTGAAGTGCCTAGCGAATCGCATGAAAATACGAAATCCGCATGTGGCCTGGGGTTGAATGCGCAATATATTGCGGATATGCCGTTTGGCCGATACCCGGATGAGATTCCGGTCTCGAAACGCGGATGGTCTTAGGGCTAGGTCCCCTGTAACTTGCCGCCTTCACCGCGGATCGATTGACGCCCGCGGTTCATCAGGCAGGGAAGCTCGCATGAAAAAGTTTGGCTTTGCCGCGGCTGCGGCCATCGCGTTTGCAACGATTTCGACGTCCGCAGTGGCGGCGGATGGGCAGTTCTTCGTCGCCGGAAGTCTGGGGCAGTCCAACTTCAATAGCAGCTTTGCCGATTCCACAGGCAGTCACGACAGGACCGATACGCAAGGCGCACTACGACTGGGCTACGCCTGGCACAGCGGTTCGCTCGATTACGGAGTGGAGGCTGGTTACGCTGACCTGGGCAAGACGTCGACACAAGGAAGCTACGTGGCCCTTATTAGGGGGCTCCTCTTGGTTGAGCGCGTCGACTACCGCGATCAGTTTTCGGCGAAAGGTGGGATGGTGGGTGGCAATCTGAAATACAGTTTCAGATCGTGGTACGTGTCTGGGCACGCGGGGTGGTTCAACTCGAAAGTAGCCAGCGAAAACAACCAGATCTTTACCCCCGTCTATTTTCCTGCAAATACCTTTCCATCGAATACCAGGTATTCGCATGTTCGCGATTCGGTCACGTCGACTAACGAATACGTCGGGGTTGGAGCAGGCTACAACGTTTCCAGATCCTGGAGCATTGGCGTCGGTTACGACTACTACGATCTTGGAAGCGACTACGGTCACGTGAATGCCTATTCGGCTACGGCGGAATTTCGTTTCTGAGAATCGATCCTCGAAGTACGGTTCCATCGGAAATTTATGGCCTCAAGCGCTCTGAACTTGTCAGGGCAACGAGGGCTAACCTTAAAGACGCAAAGAAGCAGTTCCATGGGTAAGTATCCTTTTTTCGCTGCACTGTTCGCTGCGATGGTCTCTACCTCGGCCGTGGCGCAGGCCGGACAGTTCTTCATGGATGGCGGCATCGGACGATCCAGTTACTCCCTCTCCACCGGCCAGTACGACAACGACAAGACCGACTGGGCAACGTCGATCCGCGCGGGCTACATGTGGCACGGATTCGTGGACTACGGTGTGGAGCTGGGTTATGCGGACCTGGGTCAGGAGGTGGATCGAAACGTCCAATTTCACAACAGCGGATCGGATTATGTGCGTTATTCAACGGCCACCAATGGGTGGCTGTTTGGGGGGAGGCTGGAATATCTGCTGGGCCAATCCTGGTTTGTAATGGCGCGGGGAGGATGGTTTCGGCCGCGCGTCATTGAAGAGAGCGCAGACTGGACCCTTACGAGGGGAGGGCCTGTCCATACGGTTCCGGCGTCCAGTTACTTCCACTATCAGGACTCAGTCGACACGGGCACTCAAACCTATTTCGGCGTCGGCGTCGGCTATTGCCTGACACCGGATTGGCGAGTGGGCCTGAACTATGACTATTACGACCTGGGTTCGCTGTTTTCTATTCCGGGATACCGTCAGCGCTCGTCTCACGTGAAAACCTATTCGGCATCGGTCCAGTTCAGATTTTGATTTTGCGCTGGTAATGGCTCGCGATCGGGCCAGTTCGTGGCCCCGACGGCTGTCTTTTGGGCCCCGAGAGCCATTTGCGGCACAATAGGAGGGTTGTGCGTCGTGGACATCCCCGTTTTCGACGCCCTGATCCCCCGGAGTCGAAGCAGCCGCCATGACCACCATCAAGCAAGACGATTTGATCCAGTCCGTCGCCGACGCCCTGCAGTACATCAGCTACTACCATCCCGTCGACTACATCAAGAACCTCGCCGCCGCCTATGAGCGCGAGGAGTCGCCGGCCGCGAAGGACGCGATGGCGCAGATCCTGATCAACTCGCGCATGGCCGCCGAAGGCCATCGCCCGCTGTGCCAGGACACCGGCATCGTCACGGTATTCCTGAAAGTGGGCATGAACGTGCGCTGGGACGCCACGATGTCGCTGGAGGACATGGTGAACGAGGGCGTGCGCCGCGCCTATAACGATCCGGACAACAAGTTGCGCGCCAGCGTGCTGGCCGATCCGGCGGGCAAGCGCAGCAACACCAAGGACAACACGCCGGCGGTGATCAACGTCTCGATCGTGCCGGGCGACACCGTCGAGGTGATCGTGGCAGCGAAGGGCGGCGGCTCTGAGGCCAAATCCAAGTTCGCGATGTTGAATCCGTCCGATTCCATCGTGGACTGGGTGCTCAAGACCGTGCCAACCATGGGCGCCGGCTGGTGCCCGCCGGGCATGCTGGGCATCGGTATTGGCGGCACCGCCGAAAAGGCGATGCTGCTGGCTAAGGAATCGTTGATGGAGCACATCGACATCCAGGAACTGATCGCTCGCGGCCCGCAGAACCGCATCGAGGAACTGCGCGTCGAGCTGTACGAGAAGGTCAACGCGCTGGGCATCGGCGCGCAGGGCCTGGGTGGCCTTACCACCGTGCTCGACATCAAGATCAAGGATTACCCGACCCATGCGGCGAACCTGCCGGTAGCGTTGATTCCGAATTGCGCCGCCACGCGCCATGCGCACTTCACGCTGGATGGCACGGGCCCGGTCGCGCTTGATCCGCCGTCGCTGGAAGACTGGCCGAAACTCACCTACGACTCCAGCAAGGGTCGCCGTGTGAATCTGGACACGGTCACCCGCGAAGACGTCGCCAGCTGGAAGCCCGGCGAAGTGCTGCTGCTCAACGGCAAGCTGCTCACCGGCCGCGACGCCGCGCACAAGCGCATGGTCGACATGCTCAACAAGGGCGAGCCGTTGCCGGTCGATTTCAAGAATCGCTTCATCTACTACGTGGGCCCGGTCGATCCGGTGCGCGACGAAGTGGTGGGCCCGGCCGGTCCCACCACCGCCACGCGCATGGACAAGTTCACCGAGCAGGTGCTGGCGCAGACCGGTTTGTTGGGCATGGTCGGCAAGGCCGAGCGCGGTCCGGCGGCGATCGAGGCGATCAAGCAGCATCAGTCGGTGTATCTGATGGCCGTCGGTGGCGCGGCCTATCTCGTGTCCAAGGCGATCAAGGCATCCCGCGTGGTCGGTTTTGCCGACCTGGGCATGGAAGCGATCTACGAGTTCACGGTTGAGGACATGCCGGTGACCGTGGCCGTGGATTCCGCTGGTACATCCGTGCATCAGACGGGGCCGAAGGAATGGCAGGGGCGGATTGGCAAGATTCCGGTGGTGGTGGCGTAACACATCACTTCTCCTTCTCCCCGCCGGGGAGAAGGCCGGGATGAGGGGCGGGTGCTCGTCCGAACGTTTCTAAGGCGAGCTTTCGTTTCGTTCGAAACCGAGGCTAGATTGGCCCCTCACCCCAACCCTCTCCCCGAAGGGGAGAGGGAGCTGACGGTGGTGCTCCCCTGTCTCTGCGCGTTTAGCCATCCAAACGCCTACCGCTTTGAGCGGTTGCATTCCGCCTGCTGCGGCGCAACACTCACCCAATTGCCTTTTTCCAACCGCCACCACCGAAGGTACTCGTGAACCCGCAAAGCCCCGCGTCGCTCACCAACGACGCTCCCTGGATCGTGATGAAGTTTGGCGGCACCAGTGTCGCCACCCTGCCGCGCTGGCAGAACATTCTGGAGCTGGTAGCCAGCCGCCGCGCCGAAGGCGCCCGTGTGCTGGTTGTCGTTTCGGCGCTCTCCGGCATCACCGACGCACTCAAACAACTGTGCGCACAGGAAGACAAGGGCAAACGCATCGAGGCTGCCAAGGCGATCGAGCAGCGTCACTACGACTTGCTCGGTCACATGCAGCTGGCGGTTCCGGACACCCTCGGCGCTCGCCTCGCCGAACTCGCGCAGTTGGCCGTAGACGGCCCGTCGCTGTTGGGCGAGCTGGCCTGGTCGGCGCGTGTGCAGGCGCATGGCGAGCTGATGTCCAGCGCGCTGGGTTCGGCGTTCCTCACCCATAGCGGACTGGATACACAATGGGTCGATGCACGCGACTGCCTGGCGGCGATTGCGCTGCCCAACCAGAACGAGCGCACCAAGCTGCTTTCGGCGATGGTGGAAACCAAACCCGATCCGGCGCTCAATGCGCGTCTTGCGGCGCTGGGCGAGGTGTTCATCACGCAGGGTTTCATTGCGCGTGAAGCGCAGGGCCGCACGGTGCTGCTCGGCCGCGGCGGCTCGGACACCTCGGCGTCGTATTTCGGTGCCCTGCTGAAAGCGCAGAGGGTGGAAATCTGGACCGACGTGGCCGGCATGTTCACCGCCAATCCCCGCCAGGTGCCCAGCGCGCGTCTGTTGCAGCGCCTGGATTACGAGGAAGCCCAGGAAATCGCATCGACGGGCGCCAAGGTGCTGCATCCACGCTGCCTGTCGCCGCTGCGCGAGCCGCGCGTGCCGCTGTTGATCAAGGACACCAATCGACCCGAGCTGGAAGGCACGCTGATCGGTCCGGAAGTGCGCGAGCACGCACCCAGCGTCAAGGCCATCAGCGCACGCAAAGGCATCACGCTGGTGTCGATGGAATCGGTCGGCATGTGGCAGCAGGTCGGCTTTCTCGCCGACGTGTTCGCGCAATTCAAACAGCACGGCCTGTCGGTGGACATGATCGGTTCGGCCGAGACCAACGTGACGGTGTCGCTCGATCCCACCGAGAATCTGCTCGATTCCGATGCGCTTGCTGCGCTGGCCAGCGACCTGGCCAAGGTCTGCCGCGTGAAGGTGATTGCGCCGTGCGCGGCGATCACGCTGGTGGGCCGCGGCATGCGTTCGATGCTGCATACGCTGTCCAGCGTGCTGGCCGAGTTCGGCCAGCTGCGCGTGCACATGATTTCGCAGTCGTCCAACAACTTGAACCTCACCTTCGTGGTGGACGAGAACGTCGTCGACGAACTCCTGCCGCATCTGCACGAACTGTTGATCACGGCGGGCGCGCTGCGTACCGACGACAGCGCCTTGTTCGGGCCGAGCTGGCAGGCGTTGTATGGAACAGGCGAGGTCGTGTTGCCGACGGCGTCATGGTGGCGCGAAGAGCGCCGTGCAGACCTGTTGAAGATCGGCGCGGGCGCCACGCCGCGCTACGTCTATCACCTGCCCACCGTGCGCCAGCAGGCGCGCGAGCTCAAGACGCTGGGTGCGGTGGATCGCCTGCATTACGCCGTGAAGGCCAATACGCATCCGGCCATCCTCAAGGCGCTTGCCGACGAGGGCTTCGGTTTCGAATGCGTGTCGCCGGGCGAGCTGAGGGCCGTGATGGCGGTCGTGCCCGAGTCGGCACCGCTGTTGTTCACGCCCAACTTTGCACCGCGCGAAGACTACGAGTGGGCGCTCGCCACGCGCGCCACGCTGTCACTGGATTCGCTCTATCAGCTGGAAAACTGGGGCGAGCTGTTCCGTGGCCGCGAAGTGGTGCTTCGTCTGGACTTGGGCCGCGGCCTGGGTCATCACGAAAAGGTGCGCACGGGAGGCAGCGGCAGCAAGTTCGGTCTGCCGGTGGAACAGCTCGATGCGTTCCTTCGTCTTGCCGACGCTCACGGCGTCACCGTTCGCGGCCTGCATGCGCACTTGGGCTCCGGCATCCTGGACGACAGCCATTGGGGCGAGGTCTATGGCCAGCTGGCCAGTCTGGCTGAGCGCATCGGCAGCGTCACCTTCCTGGACATCGGCGGTGGCCTCGGCGTGCCGTCCCACCCCGGTGAGGCGCGCCTGGACATCGCCGCGCTCGACAAGGTGCTGCGCGAGGTGAAGGCCGCCTATCCGCACTACAAGCTGTGGATGGAGCCGGGCCGTTATCTCGTTGCCGATGCCGGCGTGCTGATCGCCAAGGTCACCCAGACCAAGGGCAAGGGCCACGGGCAGATCCGCTACCTCGGCGTGGACACCGGCATGAACAGCCTGATCCGTCCCGCGCTGTACGAGGCCTGGCATGAGATCGTGAATCTCACGCGGCTGGACGAGCCGGCGACCTCGCTGTTCCAGGTGGTGGGTCCGATCTGCGAAAGCGGCGACGTGCTGGGCACGGATCGCCGCCTGCCGGAGCCCCAGGAAGGTGATGTGGTGCTGGTGGCCCAGGCGGGTGCATACGGCAAGGTGATGTCCTCGCCGTACAACCTGCGCGATGAGGCGGAGGAGATCATCCTCGAATAACGCCCCAGTCCCACACTTCTCCCTCTCCCCTCCGGGGAGAGGGCCGGGGTGAGGGGCGGGTGCTCGCGGTAACCTTTCAAAAAGGACGCTCACGGATGAAGCGTTTGAATGTAGATAGAGCACGCAGCCTGCGCGTCGATCAGACAGATGCCGAACAATTGCTTTGGCACCATTTGCGAAGCCGACGTCTTCAAGGTTGGAAGTTCCGACGCCAGCACGAAATTGGTCGATACATCGCCGATTTCGTCTGTCCAGATGCTGGCCTGATTGTGGAGCTTGACGGTGGCCAACATGGCGAGCAGGTGATTTACGACGAACTCCGAACCCTGGAGCTGGAAGCGATGGGCTACAGAGTCCTGCGTTTCTGGAACAATGACGTACTGAAGAATTTGGATGGGGTGATCGAAATGATCTTGGAGGCTTTGGCTAGCCCGGCCCCTCACCCCAACCCTCTCCCCGAAGGGGAAAGGGAGTAACGCTCGCGGAGACTTGAGAGTGACCATCAACATCAACCCCCGCCTGACCCAGGTATTCCGCTTCGTGCGGTGCAGCTATGCCGATGGCGTGGCCGAGCTGGTGTATGCCTTCGACCACGGCGAGGAGCTGATCGAACGCGTGCGCTTCCCGCATGCGCCGGCCATCCCGGCCAGCCACCAGGCGGCCTTCGATCAAGTGTTGAAGCTGCTGCATCTCATTGCAGGCGTCAGCTACTACAAGGCCGGCGTGCCCCCGCGCATCGAGGTCGTGGATGGTCCGCCGGACGACAGCACGGCAGGCCTGCTCGATGAGCTCTATCTGCACGGCTTGGCCGAATTTGCCTATCGCAACGGCTTGGATCTGCGCGGCCGCATCAACTTCCCGCGTGGCAGCGCGAAGCAGCCAGAAGCCAAGGCGCTGGGCCTGCCGCATCGCACGCTCGTACCCATCGGCGGCGGCAAGGACTCGCTGGTCGCGGTCGAAGCGATCAAGTCCATTGGTGGCGATGCCACGGCGGTGTGGGTCGGCAATTCGCCCTTGATCGCCGCGTGTGCCGAGCGCACCGGGCTTCCCATGCTCAACATCCAGCGCGAACTGGCGCCGGGCCTGTTCGAACTCAATCGATTGGGTGCGTGGAACGGCCATATCCCGGTGACTGCAGTGAACTCCGCCATCCTCTCGCTGGCGGCCATCCTCTACGGTTTCGACAGCATCGCCTTTGCCAACGAACGTTCCGCGTCGGCGGCCACGCTCGAGTACGACGGCCAGCAGGTGAATCATCAGTGGAGCAAGGGCTACGCGTTCGAGCAGTTGCTGGGTGAATGGCTGCAGCGGCACGTCGCCGCGGATCTCGCTTACTTCTCCTTGCTGCGTCCGTTCTCGGAATTGGCGGTGACGCGCGCGTTCGCCAAGCTCACGCCGTATTTCGACGTGTTCTCCAGCTGCAACCGCAACTTCAAGATCCTCGGCCCCAAGCCGGCGGATCGCTGGTGCGGGCAGTGCCCGAAGTGCCACTTCGTGTTTCTCGCGCTCGCCCCGTTCCTCGCCAAGCCGCGTCTGCTGTCCATCTTTGGGCGCAATCTGCTGGACGATGAAAACCTGGCGCCCGGTTTCGATGCCCTGTTGGAATACCAGGATCACAAGCCGTTCGAATGCGTCGGTGAGGGGGCCGAGGCACGTGCCGCGATGCTGGCGCTGAGTCAGCGTTCGGAATGGCAGGAAGACGCGCTGGTCGCGCGTTTCATCCGCGAGATCCTGCCGCAACTCGATGCGAAGGAACTGGCGCTGGAACCATGGCTGCAGCCATCGGCGGAGCAGCGCATTCCTGGCCGCCTGCTGCCGGCACTGGCGTTCTTCGAGTGAGTGCGTCGGCGCTGCGCATCGCCGATCTCGCCGACAAGCGGGTGGCGATCTGGGGTTTCGGGCGCGAGGGCAAGGCGGCCATCGCTGCCATTCGTTCGCGCCTGCCTGCGTTGCCGCTCACGCTGTTTTGCAGTGAGGCGGAAGTTGCGGCCGCGCAGGCTTTCGATGCATCGCTGCGCGTACGTGGCGAGGAACCCGATGCCACGGCGCTGGCGATGTTCGATGTGGTGGTGAAGTCGCCGGGCATCTCGGCCTACAAGCCTGCGCTGCTGGCCGCGAAAGAGGCTGGTATCCGGGTGACTTCGGGCACGGCGCTATGGTTTGCCGAGCAGCCCGGTGCGCGCGTCGTCGCGGTCACCGGCACCAAGGGAAAGAGCACGACCACCGCGTTGCTTGCGCATCTGGCACGCAGCCTGGGTGTACGTACGGCCCTGGCGGGCAATATCGGCATGCCATTGCTTGAACTCGTCGATCAATCGGCTGAGCTTTGGGCCGTTGAATTGTCCAGTTTCCAGACGGGTGAGGCAGGCCCTGTCGAGCTGGGCGTCGTCACCAGCCTGTATGAGGAGCACCTCGACTGGCATGGCTCGCGCGAGCGTTACATCGAGGACAAGCTCAAGCTGGCCGACGTGTCCCGCCAGCTGTTGGTCAATGCCACGCAGCCGTCGTTGCTGGAGCGCACGGCAAAGCATCCGCACCGCATCGTGTTCGGCGACGCCGCCGGTTGGCATCTTGCGGACGGCTTCATTCGTCGCGGCACTCAAGCCGTGTTCCCGATCGCGAGCTTGCGCGCACCGGGCGAACACAACGCACTCAATGCCTGCGCAGCGCTCGCTGCGTTGGAAGCCATGGGCTTCGACGCCATGAAGGCGGCGCCGTCGCTGGCCGGTTTTCGTCCCTTGCCGCACCGTTTGCAGCCGCTGGGCGAGCACGAGGGCTTCGACTGGATCAACGACTCCATCGGCACCACGCCACAGGCCACGCTGGCGGCCTTGCGCACGCTGGAGGGACGCGCCGTCACGGTGATTGTCGGTGGTCACGATCGCGGGCTCGACTGGAATGACTTCGTCGTGGCCATGAAGGCGCACGCGCCGCATGCCATCGTGGCGCAAGGCGCCAACGGCCCGCGTATCGCGCGAGCGTTGCGTGATGCCGATGTTGCCGTCGAAGAAACGGCGGATCTCGCCACGGCCGTGGCACGCGCCCGCGCGGCAACGCCTGCCGGCGGCACCATCCTGCTTTCGCCGGGCGCGCCAAGCTTCGATCAGTTTCACGACTACGCCGACCGCGGTCGGCGCTTTGCCGAGATGGCGGGCTTCGATGCCCATGACATCGTGGGTATCGAAGGGCTGGGTATTCACTGAGGGGCCGCGATGAGCAGCGCATTTGAAATCCGTGTCGACGACCTGCGCGGACCCGAAGTCGCCGCGCTGTTGCAGGAGCATCTCGACGAGATGGCCTTGTATTCGCCACCGGAAAGCATTCACGCGCTGGATCTGGGGCGGCTGCGACGCCCGGAAATCACCTTCTGGACGGTTTGGCAGAACGGTGAGCTGGTCGGCTGCGGTGCCATCCGGCAGCTGGATGCCACGCACGGCGAAATCAAATCGATGCGCACCTCTTATCGTCATCGTCGCAAGGGTGTGGCAGCAGTGATGTTGCAGCACATCCTCGATGAAGCCGTGCAGCGCAATTATCGGCGCCTGAGCCTGGAGACGGGCTCGCCAGCCGCGTTTGAACCGGCGCGACAGTTATATGCGCGGTATGGTTTTACCTATGGTCCGCCGTTCGGCGATTACGTCGAGGACGTTTACAGCGTCTTCATGACGCGGACGCTCTAGGCCGTTTGTCGGGCTTAAAAGCAGGGCCTTGCAGCATAGACTGCGGCCCTCGCTAACAGAGACGGGTGACGGTCATGAGCGACGTGCAGCGCCTCAAGCTTCTTCGCATCGCCTTGGTAGCGTTGGGCATCGTTTGCCTGCTGATCTATCCGCTGATGCAGTTGTGGCCTTCGGGCTGGAGCTGGCACGAAGGCTATTCCGACTATCCGCTGATGATCGCCGGTGTGTACGTCACGCTTGGGGTATTCCTGATCCGCGCAGCCCGCGATCCGCTGGCCAACCTCAGCCTGATCTGGTTCACCGTGTGGTCGAGCCTGGTGCACGGCGCAATCATGGCGGTGCAGTCGTTCACGCAGCCGCAACACATGGGTCATCTGGTCGGCGATGTGCCGGCGCTGTTCATCGCAGCGATCGTGCTGGCGTTGCTCACACCACGCGGCGCCGTGCGGGTGGCGTAAACGAAAAGGCCACGTCTCTCGCGAGACGTGGCCCCGGTTTCATCGTAGCGACGCTGTTACCAGATCTTCACGCGATCGGCCGGTGCGAGGTAGAGCGTCTCGCCCGCCTTCGGCTGGAACGCGTCGTACCAAGCATCCAGGTTGCGCACGGTCTGCGCGCGGAAGCGACCCGGTGCGTGCTCGTTGCCGATCACCCGCTGGCGCATTGCCGCCTCACGGATCTTCTCGCGCCAACTCTGGCCATAGGCGAGGAAGAAGCGCTGGTCGCCGGTGAGGCCGTCGATCACCGGCGCGGGCTTGCCGCCCAGCGACTTGTGATAGGCGATGTAGGCAATGGTCAGGCCGGAGACGTCGGCGATGTTTTCGCCCAGCGTCTGCTGGCCATTCACGTGCAGGCCTGGCAGCGCTTCATAGGCGTTGAACTGCTCGACCAGTTTCTGGCCGGCCGCCTTGAAATGCGCCTGGTCTTCCGGCGTCCACCAGTTCGCCAGGTTGCCTTGTGCGTCGAATTCCGCACCGAGGTTGTCGAAGCTGTGGCTGATCTCGTGGCCGATTACGGCGCCGATGGAGCCGTAGTTGGCGGCAGCGTCTGCCTTCGGATCGAAGAACGGCGCTTCGAGGATGGCCGCCGGGAAATTCAGCGCGTTCTGCAACGGCAGGTTCACCGCGTTGACGGTTTGCGGCGTCATCCACCACTCGCCGCGATCCACCGCCTGGCCGAGTTTGGCGAGCTGGTGTTCGTACTCGTACTTGGTGGCGCGCTGCTGGTTGCCCAGTGCATCGTCGGGGCGGATTTCCAGCGTGCGGTAGTCGCGCCAGGTTTCCGGATAGCCCACGCTCACGCGAATGCTGGCGATCTTGGCCTTGGCTTTTTCGCGGGTGGCGGGCGTCATCCAGTCGATGTTGTTCACGCGTTCGTCGAACGCGGCAAGGATGTTCTTCACCATCTGCTCGACCTGCTGCTTGGACGAGGCGGGGAAGTATTGCTTGACGTAGATCTGGCCCACCGCGTCGCCCAGCGCGTTGTTGGTGCTGGCGATGCCGCGCTTCCAGCGATCACGCTGCTTGGGCGTGCCCGACAGCGTCTGGCCGTAGAAGCCGAAGCTGAGATCGGCATAGGCCTTGGGCAACAGCAACGCGCTTTCGTTGAGTGCGTGGAAGGTGAGGTAGTCCTTCCATGCCTGCAACGGCTCGCTGGCGGTCAGCGCGGACAGTGCCTTGATGGCGGGCACCTGCCACACGTCGACGATCTTCTGCTGATCGAGGCCGGCGGCCTTGAAGTAGGCATTCCAGTCCAGGCCCGGCGCGTTCTTGGCGAATGCGTCCGTCGACCATGGATTGTTGGCCTTGTGAATGTCCTGGCTGTCGACGATATCGACTTGCGCCTTGGCGATCTTGGTTTCCAGCGCAAGAATGGCCTTGGCTTTCGCATCGGCATCGGCGATGCCAGCCTGCTTCAGCAGCGCAGCGATATAGGTCTGGTACTTGCCGCGCGTCTCCACCATCGCCTTGTCGTCGGACAGGTAGTAGTCGCGCGTGGGCATACCCAGGCCGCCCTGCAGCAGGTAGGGAATATTGCGCGAGGCATCTTCCAGCCCGTGCGAGACGAACAGGCCGAACAGGTGCTCGGTTTGGAAGTTGGTGGCATTCACCGGATCCACGTCGGCGCGCAGGCCTTCGCCGAGCACGCGGGCGAGATCGGCTTTGCCCTGGATGGCATCGATCTTCTTCAGCTGAGGCTGCAGCGGTTCGAGGCCACGCTTCTCGATGGTGGCCTCGTCCATGAAGGCGGTGTAGTAGTCGGCGATCCGGCGATTGTTTGTGCCCACGTCGGCCTTGGTCTTGCCCGAGGCGAGGCCCTGGATCAGGTCCGCGTTGCGCTTCTCGGTCTTCTGGAACACTTCCAGGAAGATGCCGGTACTGGAGCGGTCCGCCGGGATCTCGGCGGTCTTCTTCCAGGTGCCGTTGGCGTAATCGTCGAAATCGTTGCCGGGAAGCACGCTGTGGTCGATGCCGGCCAGGTCGATGCCGCTGGCGCCGCGTGCCGCCGCGTGGGCCGGTGCCGGCTGCGGGGCCGTGGCTGCCATGGCGCAGGTGGTAGTGAGCGCCGCGGCCGTGAAGATCCAACGAAGTTGCCGCATGAGCGGTCTCCAGGTAAGGGAAAGCGCTAACGATAGTCCCTCATCCCGCGGCCGTGGGCATGACTTCTGGGCTATGGGCGGTGGCCCACCATTTCACTGTAGGAGCGCACCCTGTGCGCGACCGCCGCCCTCGCACGGGCGGTCGCGCACAGGGTGCGCTCCTACCACCGCGTTCACCGCTCGATGCGGTAATTGAGCGACGCGCGGTTGAAGTCCGTCGCGCTTTGCGCCTCGAAATTCCAGCGCGCATTGAAGTGGTAGCGCAGGGTGATCACCTGGCCTGGGTCGAACAGGCCCACGCCGTAGCTGATGTAGAGGCGCGGCGACAGGTACTTGCCCACGGTGAAGGCCGAGCCGCCGTTCAGTGCATCGTTGCTGCTGACGCCGATATCGTCCACGCCCAGGCGCGAGCCGATGCTCTTGGCCAGCAGGTTGCCGGTGGCCGAGCCCAGTGCCTGCGCGGCCGCGCCCACCATGCTGCCTTCGCCGCCCTTCACCTGCGACAGCGGCTTGCCGGTGATGAGATAGGAGAGCGCATCGGACTGTTCCATCGGCGGCTGCGAGAACACCGTGAGCACCGGTCGTTTCGCGGTGCCCGCGATATTGAGGCCCACCTGCTGGCCGTCGTCGATGGTGGCGTTCGGATTGAGTTTGCGGATCGCGCGGATGTTCAGGCCCGGGTTGTCGATCGGCGTGCTGGCGAACAGCAGCTGTCCGCGATCGATCTGCAGGTTCTGGCCATAGGCCTTGTATGTGCCTGCCACGTCGATCTGGCCCTGGCCGGTGGTGGCGCGTCCCGGTCGTTCGCTCACCACCAGTTGGCCGCTCAGCTTGCCGTCCAGGCCCATGCCGACCAGGTGCGTCTTCCTGCCCAGGTTCACTGTGACGGTGGCCGAGAGAGGCATCTGGCTGGCCGCTTCCTCCTGCTGCTTTTCATCGACCACCACGACGTCGGGCGACGCCTGGGTGGCGCCTGCGCCTGGCAGCTTGTCGAGATTCACGTCGGCGCTGTCCAGGGTGACGCTGCCGGTGATGTCCAGGCCCTTGTCGTCATGACGCACGGCCAGATCGGGCGATATCGCCACCTTGGCCGCGGGAATGTCGACCGCCTTGAAGTTGCTGCCCTTCACCGACAACACGCTTTGCGCATCCGCGCCGAGCGCCGCCGTGCCGGCAAGCACCACATTGCCATCACCCGAATGCAACGTGCCTTCGATGCGGAAATGCTTGGCATCGGTGGTGCCGATGGTGACGCGACCCTGGTTGAGTTTCAGTCCCAGGCCGGGAATTTCCGCCGAGAAATCGGTGAGGTTGGCCTGACCGCTGATGGCCGGCTGCGACACTGTGCCAGCCAGGTTGAAGTCGCCGTTCATGGCGCCCTTGGGGTTCACCACTTCGGTGGTGAAGATCTCCAGCAGCTTGAGGTTGCTCACGTGGATGCCGACGTGCCCGCCGAGCGACTGTTGCGCCCCGCTGATGCTGACCTGGCCGTCGATGCGTCCGCTGTTGGTCAGGCCCGCGTGCAGTTCGATCTGCTGGTTCGAGGGACTCAGCTGCGCGGTGAGCGCGAGATTGTCGTAGGTCACCAGCGGCTGGTCGGCGCGGTCCGCATAGGCCACGGACCCGCGTGGCGAGGTGATCGATGCGTTGCCGGTCAACGCGCCGGCCGTATTGCGGCGAAGACTGCCGCTGCCGTCGAGCGAACCTTCCACCCGCATCGGTATCTTGCTGGTGCTCACCGCACTCATGATCAAGGCGATCGGCAGGTTGCGCAGCCGATAGTTGGCGTCGAGGTTGCCCGCCTTGTCCTGCTTGGCTGCAGCACACAGTAGCGGCTCGCCCGCGGTGAGGCAGAGCTCGGAGAGATTGAGTGCGCCATCGTTGTAGCCAAGCTGTGTCGATTGCTGCAGCCGCCAGCGGGGCAGGCCGGCAAGATCCACATTGAGCGTGGACAGCGTTCCATTCCACGCCGAACCCTTGAGGCTGCCGCTCAGTGCGAGATCCGTCGACAGCGGCGAGCCGTGCGCACTCAGCGTGAGGCTGTGCCGCTCGGCGGTACCGTCGCCTTTCACATTGACCTGGGTGAAGGCGAGGCCGCCCGCATCGACACCGGTCGTCTGCAGGTCGAGCTTGCCGCCGGGATGGCTGATGTCCGGCACGTTGGCGAGCAGGCGCAGCGTGTCGACCTTCTGCCCCGCATAGCTCAATGCGTTGCCTTGCAGGTTGGCTTCGACGGCGAGCTTGGGTTGCTTGCCGCGCACCTGGATCGTGCCCTGCAGGCGACCTGCGGCATCGGGCAGCCAATCGCCCAGCGACGCCACCGCCAGCTTGATGGTGATGTCGTTGCTGTTGCCTGGCCGTGCGTCGATCTGCGCGTCGCTGCCGCCCGAGACGAGGCGCAGCTTGCCATCGATCACGCCTTCAGGCGGAAGATGCAGCTTGCCGTCGCCATGCACGGTGCGGTCGCGCAGGCGGCCGTCGAATTTCTTGATTTCCAGCGTGACGTCGGGGTGGTCTTGCGGTAGCGTGCCTTGCGAGGCGACGTCGAAATCCAGCGAGCCGTTCCATTTCGCCAGCAGATGGCCCGGATCGAACTTGTTGGCCACGGCTTCCAGCTGCCAACCGAAAGCCGGCTGCAGGTTCAACATGCCGTTCACCTGCAGATCGCCCTGCGGCTGCTTGACGGTGAGTGCATGCAGGTTGATCAGCTTCTGCGTGCCATCCAGATCGAGCGTGACATCGGCGAGCTTGCCTGCCGGTCCGATGGCAAGCGTGCTCTGGGCGCGGAATTGTTCCACGCTGCCCTTGGCGGTGAGGCTGCCGTGGCTGAGCAGGGTTTGGCCGGCCATCTGCTCGGGCAGCACCACGTCTTTCCACTCGACGGTCAGATCGGCGGTGAGCGGTTTCGCCGCCAGCTGCACCACGCCGTGCACGCCGACGCCGCCCTTGAATTGCGGCGAGGCGATGCCGAGCTGTTCGACCGTCAACGTGTCGAGGTCCTCGCTGAAGCGCGCGGTAAGCGGCTGCAATTGCAGCTGGTAATCGTTGAGACCCAGTTGACCGTTGAGCGTGCCGCTGCGGCGGTCGCCTTTGCCGGTGAGAGCCACGGATAAGCCAGTAAGCGAACTCTCGCCGAGCCATGGCTTGGGATCGAAGCGTGGGGCATCGAGCGTGGCCGTCCACGCGTAATCGCCGCCTTGCGCCAGTTCCAGCTGAAGCCGCATGGCGGTGGGCTGGGTCAGTTGCAGGTCGACGTGCGCCTGTTTGCCGTCGCCGCGCGCGGCGAGTTCACCAGCGTATTCGGTGCCGTTCGCGGTCCAGGCAAAACTTGCCTTGCTGTCGCCCTGATATTTGCTGCCGACCACGATGTTGCCGGCGAGATCCGCGTGGCCTTCCGGTGCGCGCAGGGCGAGCTGGCGAAGTTCGATGCCGCGGCTGCCGGTCCAGCTGCCTGCGAGGTCGAGCGAATCGGAGGCGAATACGGCCTGTCCCGCCTGCGTGATCTTCACCGACCCGACGTGCGCGCGTTCGAGCAACATGTCCAGCGGCGGCTTCCACGAGAAACTGCCCTCGCTCTCGGGTTGCTCGGGTTCGCTGGGCGGCAGCGCGATATCGACCCCGTCCACGTTGAGGTCGAGCACCTGCAGTCGTTTGCGGAAGAGGGCGGGTACGCGCAGGTCCAGATGCGCCTTGGCGATCTTGACGTCGAGCCCCTTGCCATCGGCATAACGCAATCCGACAAGATCCAGCGGCCCGACCAGGCGACCTTCTGCCGACTGCACGGTCAGTTGCCCATCGGTGAAGCCTTGTGCCCGCGCCAGCGCAAAGCGCAGGCCGGGCGCCGTACCCAGCAGCCAGGCGAGGAAGCCAAGCAGCACCAGCAGCAGCGCAAGCAACGACAGCAGCGTCCAGCGCAGCCAATGGCGGCGTGGGCGTAGCGTCGGAGTGGTGGCGGTCTCAGTCATCACATCTGCTCACAGATCCGGGCCGATCACGACGTGCAGTTCCACGCCGCGCTCATCGGGGTTGTGCACCGGCGTGCCCAGGTCCACGCGGATCATGCCCACCGGCGAGAGCCAGCGTACGCCCAAACCCGCGCCGATCTTCGGTCGGTAATCGGTGCCATTGAACGCGTTGCCCGCATCGACGAATGCCGCCATGCCCCATTGCCGCGTGAAGTAGTGCTCCACCTCCGTGCTGCCCACCAGCAGGTTCTCGCCGCCGATCACGCGGCCGAACGCATTCTTGGGACCGATGCTCTGGTAGCTGTAACCGCGCACCGAGCGGTCGCCACCGGCGAAGAAGCGCAGCTGCGGCGGCAGGTCATCGAAATTGTTGGTCCAGGTGGCGCCGGCCGAGCCGCGCACGATGAAACGGTTGTTGCCCCAGAACGAGGTGATCCATTTGCCGTCCGCAGTTACCTGGCTGAAGCTCGCGTCGGAAAGCAGCGAGCCCACGGTGGAGCGCGCCGTGAACACCAGCGACCAGCCGCTGCGCACGAAGATCGGGTTGTCGCCCGATTTGCGCGACAGCGAGACTTCCGGATAGAACAGATTGCTCTGGCCATGCTCCAGACCCGGCACGTTGTCCGATTCGCCGGCCTTCTGGCCTACGGTGAACGTGCCGTCCAGCGCGTGCACGCCGATCGTTCGCACCCAGCCATGCCATTCGCGGGTCTCGTTGGCGACCAGTTCCAGCGTCTTGGATTTCGAGGTGTCGGTGTTGGAGTCGCGGTAGGTGGCGCCGTAGTTGAAGCTGCGCTGGTTAGGGCCTGGCAGTGGCACCGTATACAGCGTCGACAGCGTCTTCAGCTTCTGCGCCACGATCAGCTCGTTCTTCCACTTGTGGCCGTTGCGATTCACCCAGCGACGTTCCATGTCGGCACGCACGCCGAAGCCGGTATCCGTGCCGATGAACGGGCCTCCGCTGTAAATGGTGCGCTTGGCCGGCGACAGTTCCACCTTCACGTCGACCACGCCGTTCTTCTTGTCGTCGATGTCGGGCAGCACGTTCACCACGGAGAAGTAATCCGCGCCGTTCAAGGCCTGCTGCAGCTGCAGTAGCTTGTCCTGTGCGAAATACTCGCCCGCCTTGAAGGGCACGTAGCGCTGCAGGAAACCTTCCTTGAACTGCGAGCCCTCGAAATGCACCTCGCCGAACTTGTAGCGTTGGCCGGCCTGCCATTCGAGATGGATCACCGCGCTGCGTTCGCCTCGATTGACGTCCACCCGATGGGTGACCAGTCGCGCATCGAGGAAACCGTTGGCGGTGAGCGCGCCGCTGAGCGCGTCGCGGCTGCTGTCGTATTCGCCGTGATTGAGCGTCTGGCCCTTGAGGTTCTCGATCGCGCGCTGGGCGCGACGGATGGCGCCGATCTTCGCCGCCGTGGGATCGAGCTTGATCTCCACCCCGGTGACCTTCACCGGCTCGCCCGGCGTGACATGCAGCGTCACGCGCCAGTCGTTGCCCACGGGTTCCAGTTGTCCCTGCACCTTCGCTTCGTAGTAGCCGTAGGGCTCCAGCGACGTCTTGGCCTGGTCGAGCGATTGCTCATAGAGGCGGCGCACCTGCGCCTCGGTCACTTCGCGATTGGCGTATTCAGACAAATCCACGCCCGAACTCACGGCGAGCTTGAGCGGATCCTCCACGCCATCCACCACCAGCTGCACACCCGCGTGCGCCAGCCAGGGGGCCAGCAACAGGGGCAACAAGATGAGGCGTCGCAGTCGGCGCATGCGCTCCTGATTCCGTCCTGGAAAGTGGGCCTGCACGTGTGGGAAACACATGCAGCCCAAGCTTAGCCGATCGGTCGACGCGAACTCATGAAGGGCGCGTCGACGCGCCGGGGGTTTTTAATCAACCCGCCTTATCGCCAGCCTTGTGCGCAATCCATGCGCCAATCACCGCCGACACGTACGGGATGGACTGTGCGCCGAGGATGAACATCCACAGCGTGCCTTCGACGTAATGCGTGCCGAAGCGCATGCCCATGCCGACGATACAGCCAACCAGCGCGATCGCCATCAGAAATTCCTCGCGCACCGGTGCAAACGCGGCGAAATTGCTGCCGCCCAGGCGTCGGCTCTTGGCGGTCACCACGAACGAGGTTTTCTCTCGCGTGAGGCCGTGCAGGATGCCGCGGGCGATGGCGTGCGAGAGACTCATGCTAGCCAGCGACGCCATCAAGGTGTCGTACCAGCTGCAAGGGACACGCACGCGGTACAGCACGATGCCGAAGATCGCCTTGGCGAAGAAGAAGCCGATCACCGGGATCAGGAACAACTGCATCGGCAGGTTGAAGAGGGTAGGGAAGGCCACCATGCCCGCGGTCCAGAAGATCGCCATCATGGTGAAGATCAGGTGCAGCGCATCGGCGAACCAGCTGAACCAGCCGGTGAGGAAGTGGAAGCGCTGGCCGGAGCTTAGCGGGCCCTTTTTGGTCATCCAGCTCCAGCGACCCTTGAGGATCTGCATGGCGCCGAACGCCCAGCGATAACGCTGGCTCTTGTATGCCTTGAAGTCCGCCGGCGTGAGGCCCTTGCCCATCAGTTCGTCGACATAGACCAGCTCGTAGCCGGCGTGCATCAGGCGCAGGCCCAGCTCGGCGTCTTCGCAGATGGTCCATTCCGACCAGTTGCCGGTGCCTTCCAGCGCCGAACGACGCACCATCGTCATGGTGCCGTGCTGGATGATCGCGTTGCGCTCGTTGCGGTGGTGCATGCCGATGCGGAAGAAGCCGTCGTATTCCCACGCGGTCATGCGGCGGAAGCGGTTGTGCTCGTAGTCGCGATGCGCCTGCGGGCACTGCACCACGGCCACCTTCGGATCGTGGAAGTAACCCGTGAGCGAAGCCAGCCAGTCTTCGCGCACCACGTAGTCGGCATCGATCACCGCCACCACGTCGGCGCGCGGGTCGGTCTCCTTCAGGCCGAAATTCAGCGCGCCGGCCTTGAAGCCCGGCCACGGTTCCAGATGGAAGAAGCGGAACTTGCTGCCGAGCTTCTCGCAGTATTCCTGCACCGGCTTCCAGATCGCCGGGTCCTTGGTGTTGTTGTCGATCACCAGGACTTCGAAGTTCTCGTACTTCAGTTCGGCCAGCGAATCGAGCGTGACGAAGACCATCTCCGGCGGCTCGTTGTAGCAGGCCAGATGGATCGACACGAACGGCTGCTTCTCCACCGGATCGGGCGGCAGCAGGCCGGCATGGCGCACCCAGCCGCGGCGCCACAGCACCTCCGTGAACTCGAAGCCGTTGATCAGCAGGATGGCGAGGATCGCGATCTGGGCCGGGAACAGCAGCACCAGCATGGTCCAGTCGATCCAGCTCAGGTAGAAATTGAACGGCAGCGTGGCCGACCAGGTGACCAGGCCGCAGGCCAGCTGGATCAGTGCGCAGAAGAAGAACCGGCCGGTCAGCTTGAAGCGGCTGTAGCGACGCGCGAACCAGACCATCGGGATCAGCGCGAGCAGGCTGGCGCCGAGCGCCTTCCACGGCCACGCGGTGTCCTCGGTCACCGGGCCGGTGAACGGGAACTTCGGCTGGCGGTCGGCGTTGAACATGCCCCAGTACGCCTCGGTGCGACCCGACAGCGCCTCCTTCCAGGGCTGGTCGAACGCTTCCATCACGTAGTAGTCGATGTTGCGTTTCTTCGCTTCGTTGAACCACGTGCGCAGGAAGATCGCTTCGTTGGACACCGACGGGTCGGCATACTTGTAGCGATCGCCGTTCGACGGCCAGCCGATCTCGCCGATCACGATCGGCTTGTTCGGGAACATCTTCTTGAGTGCGTCATAGCTGCCGAGCGCATCGCTCACCGCAGGGAACGCTTCCAGCCCCTTGCCCTGGCCGGTGACCGCGATACCGTTCCAGTACGGGAACAGATGCACGGTGATGAAGTCGACGTGTTCGGCCAGCTCCGGATATTTCGCCCAGATGTGCCAGGGCTCGGCAATCGTCACCGGCTGATGGATCGCCGCGCGCACGCGGTCGGCATACGCCATCAGCTGTTCCGGCGGGATGTCGTTGCGGAACAGCACCTCGTTGCCCACGACCACGCGGTTGATCGAGTTGGGATAGCGACGCGCCTGCGCGATCAGCGTGTCGATTTCCTTTTCGTTGTTGTCCAGGCGCCGGTCGACCCATGCGCCGGCCATCACCTGCAGGCCTTCCTTCTCGGCCAGGCGATAGACCTGCGGGTTCTGCAGCGTCGAATAGGTGCGGATGCGCGGCGTGTAGCGCTTGAGCAGCTTCAGGTCGCTATCGATCTCCTCATCGGAGGGGAAATCGTTCCTCAGCGGGTTCTGGTAGCGCTGGAAGGCGGACAGGGCGAAGCCGCCGATCGGTCCGTTCCAGTTCTCGGGGCCATGCGGCAGATTGCTCCACCACCACAGACCGATGTTCATGGCCGCCACGACCAGGGCGAGCAAAATGGCTGCAAGCAGCGGGTGCCGACTGTCGTGGTTGCTTGATGCGTTGCTCAAAACGATCCCCGTGGCTGCCTCACACGAGGCCGAAAAGCATTGGAAGCTTAACCATCAGGGGCATTTGTCTCAATCAATAAGGGGACCGGATGGTCAGCGCAAGGTCAGGCCGCTGTTGGCGCGGGCGCGCTCAACGGCAGGGTGCGGCCATCCGGCACAGCGCCGCGACCAGGGTGGCCTGGCTGTGTTTGACGGTTTTCTCGAAGACGTGCTTGAGGTGATTGCGCGCCGTGCCTTCGCCCATGGCCAGCAGGCGGGCGCAATCGCGCAACTCGTGACCGTCGGCAAGCATGCCGGCCAGGGCGGCCTCGCGCGGGGTCAGGCCAAAGGCGGCGGTCAAGGCTTCCGGCGGCAAGGGGCGCAGATGTTCAGGAGTCGTGACGAGCAGCACCACCTCGGGCGACGGGCCGGGCAGCGGCGACAGGCGCAGCAGCAGGGGCGCGGCGCGGCGGGACCGGCGCGGCAGGCCGAGATAGCGGGTGAGGGCGGGGGTATCGTCGGTGTGACCCGAGGCGGCCATCAGCGCCACGGCGTGGCGCAGACGGCGGGTATGGGCGGCCGTGCCCGCCTTGAGTCCGGCCGGCGCGTCGATCAAGCCATCGTGCCGCGCCAGCAGATCGCGGGCCTGGCGGTTGACGAAGGAAAGACGGGCCTGGGCGTCCACCACGATCACGCCGATCAGCAACTCATCGAGCAAGTGCTGCAGCAGCGCGGCGCGCACGTCACCCTGGCGTACCGGCGGTACGTCA
>JADMIO011227226.1_pt1 | contig 32794 bp, 27 predicted proteins | sample 8958161 | NCBI WGS metagenome assembly JADMIO01 (sample SAMN16585339, study PRJNA669376) | soil metagenome | isolation source: Crop rotation soil | place: USA: Cullars Rotation, Alabama | collected 2011
CGCATCCCCGCCACGAACGGAAACGCCTGCCAGGTCTCGGCGATCGTGGCGCAGGAGAGCAGCTACTCGGCCAACCCGGCGGTCCCCGGCATCGGAAAGCTCATCGACGCGTGGATCGACGAGAAGCAGGCGGCGATGGGCAAGGTCCAGGGCTGGGCCTTCGCGACGGGGCTGCGCACGGTGCTCGACGGCCACGCCGAGGGCGAGTCGCGCTCGTGGAACGAGCGGTTGCACGCCGCGAAGACCGAACGGGACGTCGACCGCACCTACCGGGCGTTCGTCGCCGACAAGCGCGGACGCCTGTGGAAGCCGCTCCGGGCCGCCGAGTCCGCCGTCGCGTTCGCCGGCCTCGATCTCGAGGACTGGAACCCGATCACGACCGCCGGCTGCATGCAGGTGAAGGTCGACTTCGCCGAGGATCACGCCCGCGACGACGGCCTCGACGTCGCCGGGGTGCGCGACGCGCTCTACACCCGCGCCGGCTGCCTGCACTATGGCGCGATCCGACTGCTCGCCGAGGACGACGGCTACCCGGAGCCGCGCTACCGTTTCGCCGACTACAACGCCGGCCGCTTCAGCAGCCGCAACGCCGCGTTCCAGGACATGGTCGCGACGCTCTCCGGCGCAAAGCTCGCCCGCGACGGCGACCTGCTCCGCTACGACGGCGACAGCGTCGCCTCCGAGCCCTCGCAGACGCTCCAGGCGCTCCTCGCCCTCGCTCCGGGCCTGCAGCTGAGCGCGTGGCGCGTGGAGCACGACCTCGCTCGCGAGAAGACCGCCGCCTTCACCGAGACCGACACCTGGGCCGCCGTGGTCGCCGCCGTCACCGCGAAGACGGGCCAGGCGCCGGCCACCGCCCGCCTCCCCGACGTCACGCTGGAGTCGCTGAAGCTCAGCCGGAAGCGCACGACCGCGTGGTTCGCCGAGAGCGTGGAGCGCCGCTACGAGGCCTGCATCGCCGCACTCAAAGGGCGATGAGGCCCACCCGCGCGGGGAGTCCGCCCCGATGCGCCGTCAGGGGGGGCAGGTCGATCGACCGGCGAAAGCCGGGCGATCGAGCGGGACACCTTGTGTGCGCCCGGCGACGTGCCGGCTCTCGGTCGGCGGCGTACACCTTCGCAGTCGCGATGCCGCCGGCCGAGAGTCGGCACCTGGAGCCGGAAAGAGGCAACGCCCGGCGTCGACGCGCGAAGCGGCGACGTCCGGGCTGGCAGGCCGATCGGCAGCGCACCGCCGCTCGAGCGTCACCGCCGAACAGGGCGAGCGCCGGATGAGGGGGACCCGATAAGCCCCCGCGTGGGCCTCCTCCGCCGCGCCATCCTCACCGCCGGTGCCGAGGTCGCCTGGCGCTGGCCGGGGCGCGCGCGGCGCATGCTGGGCCGCTTCTCGCTCGCCGAGCGCGGCAGCATGGTCGACATGCTCGCCGCTGCGGAGAGCACGGAGCGCGCCGATCTGCGTCGCAAGTACTACCTGCACGCGCTCGACGAGTGGCGCCACGCCGGCATCTTCGCCGACCGGCTCCGCGCCCTCGGCGGCGGATCCCGCGCCGAGGCGGTGATCCACGACGCCGGGCTCCTCGTCGAGCACGGCGTCGTCGGCGGGAGGACGCTCTTCGAACGCCTCGGCGAGCTGGAGTTCCTCGCGTTCGTCTACGTCGCCGAGCGCGACGCCGTCGAGCAGTTCGACGTCTACGTCGACCGTCGCCTCCCGGACGAGGGCACCCTCGCCGCGCTGAAGGACATCCTCAAGGACGAGGCCTTCCACGTCTCCTACAGCCGCCAGGAGTGCGAGCGCTTCCGCAAGGCCGGGCGCGGCGCCGAGGTCGACCGGGCGCTCTTCCGCGTGCGGACGCGGCGGCTCTGGGAGGGCTGGCTGCGCTTCAGCCGCGACCTGGGCGACCTCGTCACCACCGGCTGGCTCACCGTGCTCTATTTCCTCGTCGTGAGCCCCTTCCGCCTCCTCGCCCGCCACGCCGACGGCGGCTGGGCCCCACCTCCGCCGCCGGTGCCCGCCGCCGCGGAGGGCTGATGTACGTGCTGGGTCTCAGCGGCCTCTACCACGACGCCGCGGCCGTGCTGCTGCGCGACGGCGAGGTGGTCGCCGCCGTCCAGGAGGAGCGCTTCACCGGGTTGAAGCACGACGCCGCGCTCCCCGTGCGCGCCGCGGCGTGGTGCCTGGCCCGCGAGGGCATCACCGCCGGCGAGCTCCACCGGGTCGTCTGGTACGAGAAGCCGCTGCGCAAGTTCGACCGCATCCTCAGCACGGCCGTCGCGAGCTTCCCACGTTCCTGGCGCATGTTTCCGATACACATGCGGACGTGGCTGGGAGAGCGCCTGTGGTTGAAGGGCGAGCTCTGCACGACCTTCGGGATATCTCCCGACAAGCTGCTCTTCTGTGAGCATCACCTGTCGCACGCGGCCAGCGCGTTCTACCCGTCGCCCCACCCCGAGGCTGCCGTCCTCTGCGTCGACGGGGTGGGGGAGTGGGCGACCACGTCGCTGTGGCGAGGCTCCGGCACCACCCTCACGCCGGTGGCCGAGGTCCGCTTTCCCCACTCCCTGGGGCTGTTCTACAGCACCATCACCGCGCACCTGGGCTTCGCCGTGAACGAGGGCGAGTACAAGGTCATGGGCATGGCGCCCTACGGCGAGCCCAGGTTGGAGGCGGAGGTCTCGCGGCTCGTCCGCCTCACTCCCGACGGCGGCTTCGCCCTCGACCTCGACTGGTTCGCCTTCCACTGGCACCCGACGGAGTCCGGCAGCCGGCGGCTGGCGGACCTCCTCGGCCCCGCCCGCCATCCGGCCGCCCCCTTCGACCTCGCCGATCCCGCCTGCCGCCACCACGCCGACGTCGCCGCGTCGGCCCAGCGCGTCCTCGAGTCCTCGCTGCTCCATCTCCTCCGGCATGCGCACACGGTCGTCCCCGCGCCCGCGCTCTGCTACGCCGGCGGAGTCGCCCTGAACGCGATGGCGAACCGCCGGCTCGCGGAGGAAGGCCCCTTCCCGGCGCTGTGGATCCAGCCGGCCGCGGGCGATGCCGGCGGCGCGCTCGGCGCGGCGCTCTGGGCCTGGCACGCGGTCGAGGGTCATCCCCGTCGCGCCGACCCGCCTCGGGTCGACCTGGGACGTGACTTCGCGCGGGACGAGGTCCGCGGGGTCCTCGACGACCTCGGCGCCACCTACGCAGACCTCGGTGACGCGGCGCCCGACCACGCCGCGGAGGACCTCGCCCGCGGCGAGGTGATCGGATGGATGGACGGCCGGTGCGAGTGGGGGCCGCGGGCGCTCGGCCACCGCTCCATCCTCGCCGACCCGCGCTCGGCCGCCATGCGCGATCGCGTCAACGCGAGCGTGAAGTTTCGCGAGCCCTTCCGCCCCTTCGCCCCCTCCACCCGGAACCCGGAATCCTTCGCCATCCCCGCCGGTCTCACCGAGCCGTCTCGGTGGATGCTCACCACGGTCGGCGTCAACCGCCCGGAAGAGCTGGAGGCCGTCACCCACGTCGACGGCAGCGCCCGGGTCCAGGTCGTCCGAGGCGACGGCCCCTTCGCCCGCCTCATCGACGCCTTCGGCGCGCGGACCGGCGTCTCCACCGTGCTGAACACCTCCTTCAACCTCAAGGGCGAGCCGATGGTGAGTACGCCGATCCGGGCGATGGCCACCTTCGCCCGGTCGGGGCTGGATCACCTCTACGTCCACGGCTACCGTGTGGAGCGACCGCGATGAGCGAGCCCCCCTCCCGAACCCAGGCCCTGCTGCTCCGCCTCGGCACCGCCGGCGCGCTCCTGGCGATGCTCTCCCGAGGCGGCCGCTGGTGGATGCTGCCCCTGGTGGGCGGTCTCCTGCTCGTCGCCATCCTGCTCGTGTCGCTGCAAGGCATCCACTACGTCGCGCCCTTCATCTATGTTCTCTTCTGACCTTCCCGCACCGGGAGCGTCCCGATAGTACCGCCGGCCCCGGGAGCCCCATGGCCGACGTCGACCCCCTCGTCCACCAGCACTTCACCGAGCGCGCCGCCCGGTACAACGTGTCGAGCCACTGGGTGCACGACGACGCTCTCGGCGTCCGCACCGTCGAGCTGCTCGACCCCAGGCCGCGCGACACGCTGCTCGACGTCGCGTGCGGCACCGGCATGGTCTCGAAGCACTTCCGGGGCAAGGTCGCCCGCATCGTCGGCGCCGACATCACCGAGGCCATGTTCGAACAGGCGCGCCCCTACATCGACGAGCTCGTGTGCACGCCCGCCGAGTCGCTCCCCTTCCCGGACGCGAGCTTCGACCGCGTCGTCTGCCGCCAGGGCATCCAGTTCATGCGCGACCAGGAGGCCGTCTCCGAGATGCTGCGGGTGCTGCGCCCCGGCGGCAAGGTCGCCCTGGTCCACCTCTGCGCCTACGGGGAGGACGACCGGGCCGAGTACTTCGAGATCCTCCGCCTGCGGAACTACGCCCGGAAGAACTTCTATCTCCGCGAGGACCTCGCGCGGCTCCTGACCCGTGCCGGCGCGAAGGACGTCGGGGTCCACGACTTCCTCTCCGAAGAGGACGTCGACGTCTGGTCGAACACCGGCGCCATCACGGGCGACGACCGGGAGGCCATCCGACAGGTCTACCGCGACGCCTCACCGGCCTTCCGGCGGCTCCACGCGGTCCAGGTCGGCGACCGCATCGTCGACCACATGCTCTTCGGAATCGCGCTCGGGACCCGTCAGTGATCCTCGACGGCGTCCCGGATCCAGCCGGGCAGGTCGAGCAGGTACTGGCGCACGTACTCGATGCCGGGTGAGCTGTCCGCGGCGTCACTGTCGTAGTCGGCGTAGGTGAACGACGACTTCGGGTCGCTCTGGTCCTTGCCGACGTCATCGTCGAGGATCGCCCGGAGCTCGTCGACGCGGCCGTCCCAGTCGGCCGTCTCGATCGAGTCGGCGATCTGGAGCAGCGCCGCGTCGTAGCGGTCGGCGCAGCTCGGGACGTCGAGGCAGAAGCTGAGGAGCTTGCCGCTGCCGTAGTAGTAGTTCTCGGCCCAGTCGTAGTAGTTGTCGAAGGTCAGGTCGAGCGACGACGGGATGAGCTGGATCTTCCCGGTGTGGATGTCGTACCAGATCCGGTAGTTGTGAAGGGCGTTGTAGCCGTCCCACTGGCCGATCACGTTCTCCCCGGCGAGCATGAGGAGCACGTTGTCGTAGTCGACGTACTTCTCGAGCTCCGCGAACGACGCCTCCGACGGCGACGCGTCGAGGGCCTCGATGAGCGGGTAGAGCACGGTGTTGTCGCAGGGCTGGCCCTCGGTGCAGTTCCACGACGGGATCGCGCTCTTGGTCAGGTCGCCGGAGCCCGGCTCCCACAGGTACCCGTCGTCGTGCCCGTACCAGTGGCGCAGGAAGCGGTCGTCGTAGGTCTCGAGGAAGAGGTAGTAGCCCTTCACCTCGCCGTTGGCGGTCAGGTTCATGTACGTCGCCCGCGCGGACGGGACCCCCACGTCGCGGAAGATGGCATACGAGACATATTCCCGGATGTAGCTGGAATCCCAGTGCATGTTGATGAAGGTGAAACGCTCGAGGTCGCGGTAGCGCTGGCCCTCGAGGTTCACCTTCAGCGAGGGCTTGGAGTCCCAGCTGGTGCGGGTCGACGAGCCCCGGATCCGCAGGCTCGTGGGGTCGTAGAGCACGCCGTCGATGTTCGTACCGACGGTGACGTCGCCGGAGCCCCCGTGCGAGATCTGGTTGATCGCGGCGTCGGACATGACGAGGTCGACGAGGATGGAGTCGTCGAGGAGGAAGAGATCGTCGAGCGGATCGATGCCCGTGGGCGGCGTGTCGCCGTTGGTCGCGTCGGGGGTCGGGATCTCGGACGGGTACCAGGCGCCGCCGTCCGGGAAGCGGGCCCACACGACGTCCCGGTCGAGCGCACCGAGGTCGAGGTGGTCCGTGGCGTAGCCGTCGACGCTCAGGGTCAGGCGGTCGCCCTCGGCGTTGAGCGCGAAGGGCGCGTGCATCCCGCCGTCGAGGCTCTCGTCGCAGGCCACGAGCGCCCAGCCGCCGGGCTCCAGGACCTTCCCCTTCGGGCCGTGCCACGCGAGGGGGCCGTCGTCCTGGAGGGCGACGCGGCCGAGGTCGACCCCCTCCGCGGACGCGTTGTACAGCTCGACCCAGTCCGGGAAGCTGCCGTCGTACGAGTAGGAGGATCCGTTCGACGACTCCGCCTCGTTGATGAGCACGCGCGGGGGCGCGCCGTGGGCCTCGGGCACGTCGCCGGTGTCGGTCGGCCCGGTGACCGGCGTGTGCGAGCCGCCCTCGCCGTCGTCCAACGAGGGGCGGAGGCCGGAACCGGTCTCCGGGTCGACGCAGGCGAGGAGGGAGACGAGGGGCGCCATGAGCTTGGAACGCCGCGCGACCTCACCCAGTGACGTGAACCGCGTTGACGGGGATACATGCCGCGGATGCCGATGACGTTCCCCCCCTTCACCGAGGAGCACGACCTCCTCCGCCAGACCGTGCGCGACTTCGTGCGCCGCGAGCTCCACCCCCACCGCAAGGAGTGGGACGACGCCGGCGAGTGGCCCGCCCGCGAGCTGCTCCGCAAGATGGCCGATCTCGGGCTCCTCGGCATCCGCTACCCGGAGTCGGTGGGCGGCATGGGCATGGACTGGTGGGCGCACACCGCCTTCGTCGAGGAGCTGAGCGGCGCCCGCAACGGCGGCGTCGTGATGAGCATCCTCGTCCACACCGACATCTCCACGCCCGTCATCCACGAGATCGGCACCGAGGAGCAGAAGCAGGAGTTCCTCGTCCCCGCCATCCGCGCCGAGCGCATCGGTGCGCTGGGCATCACCGAGCCCAACGCCGGGTCCGACGTGGCCTCGATGCAGACCACCGCCCGCCTCGACGGCGGCGACTGGGTGATCAACGGCGCCAAGACCTACATCACCAACGGCAGCTTCGCCGACTTCATCGTGCTCGCGGCGCGCACCGGCGGCCCCGGCTACGGCGGCATCTCGCTCTTCCTCTTCCCGACGGAGACGAAGGGCTTCTCGGTGGGGAAGAAGCTCGACAAGCTCGGCACGCGCTCGGTCGACAGCTCGCTCCTGCACTTCGACGACTGTCGTATCCCGGCGCGGTACCTGCTCGGCGACCGCGACGCGGGCTTCTACTACATCATGAAGAACTTCCAGGGGGAGCGCCTCGCCGCCGCGATCATGACCTACGCGGGGATGGAGGTGCAGATCAAGGACGCGCTGGAATACGGAGGCACCCGGAAGGCCTTCGGCCGGCCGATCGCCGGCTTCCAGGTGTGGCGGCACCGCTTCGCCGAACATCTCACGGCGTTGAAAGCGGCGAAGCTCATCACCTACCACGCGGTGGAGAAGGTGATGACCGGCGAGGACCCGACGCTCGAGGTCTCCATGGCGAAGCTCTTCGTCGGCGAGCTCGCGCAGAAGGTGGCCTACGACTGCCTCCAGTTCCACGGCGGCTACGGCTACATCGAGGAGTACGACGCGGCGCGGGCGTATCGGGACGCGCGGCTGATCACGATCGGCGGGGGGACGAGCGAGATCATGAAGGAGATCATCTGCAAGTGGTCGGGGTTGTAGCTCCCCTCACCCACCGCCCGACCGCGGCGCCGACCGCCCGCAGCACCCGGCTCCTCACCGCCTCGCGCCCTCCGCCCTCGCCGATGAAGGTCCGCGTCCCGCCGGCGATCGCCCGCGCGGCCTTGCGCCCGCCGATCGTCGCCGACTCGAGCGTGCCGATCTCGTAGCCGGTGCGGATCCAGTCCCCGGCCACGTAGAGGTTCCCGAACTCGGTGATCCACGGCTCCGGTCGGAGCCACAGCGTGTCGGGGGTGGAGAGCACGTACGCCTCGCCCGGGTGCACGTTGGCGCGCACGTAGAGCCGCTCAGGGCCGAGGGCGTCGACGTCCTCGTCGATCCATGCCCGGTGGCGGGCGGCCCAGTCCGAGAACGTCGCGCCGGCGTCGGGGTTGTCGTCTCCCGTCACCCCGCAGGCGTAGCCCAGCCGCTGTACCCGGCCCGCCCAGCGCTCCTTCGGCAGCACGTGGCTCATGTCGGCCCAGGCGACCCAGGGCGCGTCGAGCCCGCACACGACGTCGTCGGCCCAGGGCTCCGGCCGCGACGACCAGACCTGCGCCGCCAGCGTCCGCACCGTGGGCATGCCGACCATCGCGGCGAAGCGCGGGCTCGCCTCCGCCAGCGACGACGTGACCTTCGCCATCGCTCCGGGCGGGATCGCGAGCAGCACGTCGTCGAAGTCGACGCCGTCGCGAAGCTCGACGATCGGCGCTCCGACGGGCTGACCCGGCGCCTCGAAGTCGACGTCGCGGCGCCCGCCGATCTGGGCCCAGTCGGGCTCCGAAGGCCAGACGGGGACACCGTCGAGGTCGACGAGCGGCTGGTACTCCCCGGACACCTCGGCCTGGCGACGGAAGCGCAGCCGGTCGACCCGCCCGGAGGGGCCGAGGGCGACGTCGTCGAGCTGGTGGAAGAAGACGAAGCGGACGCCCCGCCTTCGGAGCGCGGCGTACAACGGGGCGAAGACGACGTCGCCCATCCCGCCTTCCATCTCCCAGAAGAGCGCGCCGCGCGACGCGAGCATGAAGCGCGTCATCGCATACAGGATGCGACCCGCGGACAGCGACGGCCGCCGATCGTCGCCGTCCCGCCAGGCGAAGAGCACGTCGTACATGCCGCGCACCACCGGACCGTCGCAGAGCTCCCGGTCGGCGCCGTGGCGGGCCAGCCAGTCCCGCCAGTCCTCGTCGTCCACCCCACCGGTGCCGCGCGTCAGGAGCTCGTCGGCCAGGACCCCGCGGAGGTGGACACGGGCGAGCCGGACGATGTGGCCGAGGCGGGGATCGCGGGGATCGACGGCCTCCAGGGGCCAGAAGTGAGGCCCTCGGCCAAAGCCGAGGGCGAACGAGGGTCCCCGTGTTTGCATCCGCCGACGCCGGCGGACGTCGGGCCCCGGGATAGAGCGCCCCCAGGCGCTCCCGGGGACGCTGTCCGCAGGCTTGGAGGCGGATAAATGGCAAAGCCCGGCGTCGACGCGCGGAGCGGCGACGTCCGGGCTGGTGGCCCGGAGTTGCGTCAGGACCTGGCGGGGGCTCGGCCACTCGCGCCCCTCACCGGGAGACGCGCCGTTGGACGGCGCCGTGAAGGTCCAGGCCGACAGTCCCCAGTCGCCGCGATGCGGCAGGGTCCACGTGTTCCGCGGCCGGAAGGCGCGCCGCCAGTCGGCCCCCGCGTCCGCGTAGGCCTCGCGGATGAGCTCGAACGCGTTCTCGTAGTAGCCGGCGAGCAGGTGGAGGCCGTGCTCCTCGATGCGGTGGCCATGGGCGGCGTTCCGGCCGCTCGCGCCCTTCCCGCCGAGGCGCCAGCCCATCTGGTAGACGGTGACCTCGTGGCCCGCTCGACGGAGATCCATCGCCGCGGCGAGCGCCGACATCCCGCCGCCGACGATGGCGACGCGTTTCGCCGTACTCACCGGTAGCTCCGGAGCCGCCTGGCGCCGGCGAGGTCGAAGGCGATGCGCGTCATCCACGCTGCCTCGACCCTCCCGCCGAGGACGTGGTCGGCGGGCAGCTCGACGCGGGCGTCGGCGCGACGGAGCTGGTCCATCGACGTGGCCCGGAAGGCGACGGACACGAGCTCGTCGGCGATCGGGCGGCCGCCGCCGACGGCGGGGACCACGCGGCGCGCGAGCATCCGGACGGGAGGGCGCGGCAGGCCGAACCGGGCCCGGATCCGCTCGACCTGGGCGCACAGGCGCCCCGGGAGCCCCGTCGTCGCCGGACCCATCTCCCCGGCCAGCTCTGCCGACGACAGCGCCGCCCCGTCGGTCCACGAGGCATGGCCCCACGAAGACGCGGTTCGCATCGACGCGCGGCCCTCCTCCACCCGCAGCTCCGCCAGCCGCTTGGGCATGCCGAAGGCCTCGCGCCCCATCACCAGCCCGCCGACGTCGTCGATGTACATCTCGGCGATCCACAGGCCGCGGCTGGTCGGTACGAACGCGCTCCATTCCTGGTACGTGCGTGTCTCGGTCACGACGCACGTGAACCGGGCGATCGCAAGGATCCACGTCCCCGGGAGGGCCGGCCGCACCCCGCGGGGCAGGACCGCGGCGGTGCGCGACGCCTCGGTCCGCATCCGCACCCAGAGCACCGGCGAGGGCTCCATGCGCATCGCCATGCCGGCGAACCCCGCCGCCGAAGGCGGAAGATCCGGGACCGCCGACGGAATCGCGCTCACGCCGCCCTCCGGTACATGCGAGCGTCGAGCTTCCGCAGCCACGAAAAGGGCGCGGGCGGCACGAACGGCCGGATCATGCAGGGGTCGGTCGTGCGCCCGGCTCGCGCCAGCAGCGCGTTCACGGCGAGGCGGGCGGCCTCGTTCGCCGCCTCCATCGTCGCGAGATCCGTCCCGGTGCGGACGTAGTCCGACGCGAGCACGAGGTTGGGGATCTCCGTCGCGGCCTCCGGTCGGTGCCGCCACGAGTCCGCGGTGTTCAGCATCAGCGGCTCGAGGCGAGCTTCTCGCGTCGCGACGTCGGCGATGCGCGGGTCGACGAGGAAGTCGACGAGGCCCGCCTCGTCGAGCGCCCGGCGCCACGCGGGCGGCAGGTGGTGCGCGATCTGCGCCCAGACCTCCGCGGCGAGCTGCTCCGGCGTGCAGGCGATCGCCGGGAGGCGCGTCGTGTGCGCGCCGGGCCTGTACCAGTCACCGATGGAGACGGAGAGCACACCGCGGATGTCGCCGGGACCCCAGTCGCGCAGGTCCGTCGAGCGCCAGAACCGCGCCTGCGAGATCGACGTCAGCGCCCAGGGCGACTCGGCGAAGTGCGAGTGCCCGGGCACCATGGGGAGGTCCCGCGCCAGGAAGAGCTGGATCCCGCCCATGAACTCGACCTTCAGCCGGTCGAGGTCCGCGAGCGACGGGGCCGCGGCTCGGAGCTCCGACCCCACCAGCGGGCGAAGGCGCTCGACCGGCAGCGCGAGGACCCACGCGTCGGCCTTCACGACCTCGTCGCCGGCTCGCACGGCGTCGACGCCGCCGGCCCGATCCAGGTGGATCCCGCGCAGGGGCCGACGCGGGTGGAACCGCACCCCGAGCGCGCGGAGATGATCGACCCAGGGATGCAGCCACCGGAGCGAGGTCGGCCCGTCCAGGACGCGGATGGCGTGGCGCTCGCCCTCGACCATGGCGAGCCACATCCGCGCCATGATGTCGCCCATCGTGCGCGTGCTGGCGGCGTGAGGCGTGAGGGAAGCGAAGGTCTGCGTCCAGCCCCGGAGGAAGGCGGTGCGGAAGCCCTCGGAGCGCTGGTCGGCGCCGAGGAAGTCCCACCAGGTCAGCTTCTCGAGGTCGGCGCGGCGCCCGTCGGAGGCCGAGATCACCCGCGCGAGCCGGGAGAAGAGCAGGCCCATCTCGGCGGGGCCGATCGCGCTCGTCTTCGAGAACGACCGGACCGTCGAGGCGTACCGGGCGAGGTCGCGCGTGCGCGCGAACGACGTGGCCATGCGCAGGGGCGGACGCCCCCCTCCGGGGAAGAACAGCGACGCCTCCGTCGGCACGAGGTTCCCGCGGACGCCGTCGGCCTTCCCCTCGAAGGGAATCCGGCCCAATGTATCAAGGAGATGGTGATAGAAAGCCGGGAAGATCCGGTGACCGTGCTCGCCGGGGAGGTCGGCGCCACCGCGGACGCGACCCGGCGCGAAGATCGAGCGCGCCTTCCCGCCGTACACGCCCTCGGCCTCGTACACGTCGACCTCGAAGCCGCGGTCGGCCAGCTCGTGCGCCGCGCTGAGCCCCGCCACGCCGCCCCCCATGACGGCGACGCGCCTCACGCCGCGGCCCGCAGGCGAACGTTCACCCCGAGCGCCGAGGCCGTCGCCACCGCCGAACGCACCGCATCCTCCTGGAAGCCGAGCCCCAGCCAGGCGCCGCACCACCACGTGCGGCGGCGACCCTGGAGTCCGAGCAGGGCCGCCTGCGCCGACCGGGTGCGCGGGGTCCACCGGAGGTGGCGGAAATCCAGCGTCTCCACCGCGTCGAAGCGATGTCCCGGGTGCAACGTGGCGAAGACGTCCGGGCCGCCGACCCCGCGGAGGCGGTTGTGCCACACCGTCGTCGACCAGCTCCCGTCGCGGTGGACGCGGTGGTTGAACGTCGCCCAGTCCCGGCGATCGGCGGGCATGGCGCTCGCGTCGTGGTGGACGACGATACGGGTCGGCTCATCGACCAGTTCGGTCAACGCCGATTTCTCCTCGGCGGACGGGTCGGTCAGGATCGCCAGGGCGTCCCGCGGAGCGGTCGCGAGGACGACGAGGTCGTGGCCGAATGTGCCCGCTTCGGTGCGCAGCTCCACCCCGGTGGGCCCCCGGCGGACCGAGCGCACGGCCACCCCCGTCCGCACGTCGAGGCCCTGGATGAGCCGCGAGGTGAAGTCGGCGACGCCGTCCTCGAACCGATGCCAGGCCCCGGCCCAGGGTCGGAGCAGCCCGTGCTCCCGCGCGTGGTGGGCCACGAGCCCGGCCGGGAGGTCGAGGAGCTCGTCGCGCTGGAACGGCCAGAACGCGTGGCACAGCGGGTAGAAGAGGCTCTGCGTCGCGGCCCCGTCGGCCCCGCGACGGGCGAGGGCGGCACCCAGCGGCTCGTCGTCCTCCGGCGGGATCGCGTCGAGCGCGGCGCGCAGGCGCATCGCTCCGGACAGCATCGGCAGCATGCGGGCGACGTCCCGCGCCGACGGACGCGCGACGGCGGCGTGCCAGCTCCTCCCGCGCTCCTCGACCCAGGAGGTCGACGCGTCCACCGGTGCCAGTCGCACCCCGAGCTGCGCCACGAGATCCAGGGCGGCGCGGTCGCGCGGCGAGCGCAGCACCTGGACGGCGGGGTCGATCCTCAGACCGCCCACCGTCACCGTGCGGCAGTTTCCGCCGGCGGCGGCGCGAGCCTCGTAGACCGTCACCGCGAAGCGGCCGGCGCGGCGCAGCTCCCGGGCGAGCGCGAGCCCGGTGGTCCCGGCGCCGACGACGGCGACGGACCACCGCCTCGCCCCACCGGGCGGGGAGAGATCTTCGTGGGGTTGCATGGGGTGTTCCCGCGCGTCCGTACGACGCAGCGGGCCGAGCGGATCGGCCGCTCCCTCCGGTCAGGCGGTCAGCCCCTCAGCGGGTCCAGGAAGCGCTCGACGGCGCGGCGCATCCGCACCACCCCGTACCCCTTGTCGAGGTGCACCCAGTCGACGTTGTTCTCCCGGCAGGCCGGCAGGATGATCTCGTCGGCGTCGTGCCCGACGAACGCGCCCAGGATCACGACGATGTCGACCTTTCCGGCGCGCACCCGCTCGCGCACGGCGAGCAGGGAATTGCGCCGGTGCTCCGCCGGCTCCCAGACCAGTTCGCTGAAGCCGAAGACCTCCTGGAGCCGGACGCGGTTGGGCTCGCGAGGGTCGCCCCCGACGAGGATGCCACGACGCCCCCGCGTGCGTCCCCACCACGCCCAGTCGGCGGGCAGGGCAGGCGGGGCCTTCTCCTCCTCGGCGTCGCTCTCCTCGGACTCCTCGCGGATGGCACGCCGCAGCGCCCGGTACTCGGTCCCGTCGAGCTCGTTGACGAAGGGCGTGGCCAGCCGCACGAGGCGCGGGTCCCGCGCCGGGACACCCCCGTCGAGGGCGGCGCGGATCACCCGGCGGAGCTGGGCCCGCACAGCCTCGAACACGTCGGGGCTGGGCGCCGACGCCAGCTCGGGGATCACCGTCTCCACGGCGGCGACGAGCTTCTCGAGGTTCGGCTTGGGCAGCGCCGCGACAGGCGCCTGGAGCCGGAGCATGAAGGCCTCGGCGTCCTCCGTCCAGCTCCCGCGAGTGGGCACGTGGCCTCGCGAGAGCCCGTTCACGTACCCGGGCTGCTCGCGCCGGGACCATCCCGACAACGTCGAAAACCCTTCGTCGAGCCGCTGGACGCTGAAGCCCCGCTCGTCCTGCAGCCGACGGAGCCGGCAGGTGCACAGGCCGACCATGTCGCGCTGGATGGTGCGCGGAAAGACCTTCCACTTGTCGATGCGGTCGAGCACCTTCAGCATGTGCTCGAGCTCGGCGTCGTCGGACTCGGCCGGGGATCCGAGCGTGCTGAGGGCCGACACCAGCTCGTCCTCCCATCCGCTCGGCGGCTCCGGCGCGAACGCCGGCGCGGTCTTGAAGTGGTTGGCGAGCTTCGAGATCGCGTCGACGCTGGCGGGCGGGCCCGTGGGCGCGGGGGGAGGCTCGGCGGCGGTGACGACCTTGATGGGTGGCGCCGGGGGTGGAGGAGGCGCCGGCAACTCCACCGGTGGTGGGGTCAGCGTGAGCTTTCCGCCCTGGTGATGCCAGGCCACCAACGCCGCGGTCAACTCGTCCGCAGCCCGGCGGAGGTCTCCCCGGAGATGCTCGCGGATGTCCTCGGGCAACGGGAGTGCCACCCACTCGCCCAGGCGCGAGCACTGCTCGACGAGTTGGACGATTCGCACGGTCTGTTCCACCATTGCCGTGCCCAGGTGATCGCGGAGTCGGTTCGGGTCGGGTCTCATGGGACTCATCCTGTCGTCCAGTCAGACGCCTATTGTGGTCCCAACCGGCGGGCGACGTTGAATCAATCCGTGGACAGATCGTCCACCGAACGCACTCCCATGAGGAACGCCATGATCCGTTCGACTCTCGCCGCCTTCGCCTCCCTCTCGCTGGGCGGCTGCCTCGTGTACGGTGGCGGCCCGCGCCAGGTCGCGGTCGACTCCACCTCGCCGTACATCTCCTATGCCGACGCCAGCTGCTACTGGGACGACGGCTACCGCGACTACGTCTGGTGGTTCGAGGCCGACGTGGACGACCCCGACGGCGACGTCCAGGCCGTCTACGCCGACGTCTACGACAACTGGGACGGGAGCCTCGCCGACTCCTTCGAGCTCTACTACGAGGGCGACGGCACCTGGTACAGCGCCTGGCAACAGTGGAGCACCTACCTCGACTGTGAGTACTACGACTACACGGTCGACATCTCCGCCCAGGACAGCTGGGACAACACCGACGTCGTCTCGTTCCAGACCTGGTAGTCCGCCTCGCCGGCGGTCGGCTCGTCGCCGGCCGCCGCGCGCTTACAAGGTCCCGCGATGCGCGAAGTGACCATCTACTCGACGGACTGGTGCCCCTACTGTGTGGCCGCCAAGCGCTTCCTGACCAGCCGCGGCGTCCCCTTCCGCGACATCGACCTCACCGGCGACGACGCCGCTCGCGAGGCCCTCGAGGAGCGCACGGGCCGCAGCACCGTGCCGCAGATCTTCGTCGGTGACACCCACGTCGGCGGCTACGACGAGCTCCGGGCGCTCGATCGCGCCGGCGGGTTCACCCCCCTGCTCCAGGGCGCGTGATCGCCGTCGCCGCCGCAGCGGCCGTCATCTACCTCGGAGGGGTGTGGGTCGGACGGGAGGGCTGGCCCAAGGTTCTTCCCGCGTTGATCCTGGCGATGACCGTCGACGCGCCCCTCGTCCGGCTCGCGATGTTGCTCTACGCCGTCGGCGACGCGTTCCTGCTCCGGAAGGACCGCTGGTTCACGCAGGGGCTCGCGGCGTTCCTCCTTGGACACCTGGCGTTCGTCGCGGCGATCCGGCCGGCCCCCACCCTCGGCGGCGCGGCCGTCGTCGCGGGCGTCGCCGCGGTCTCGCTCTTGTTCCGCTCTCATCTTCCCCCGAAGCTCCGGGTGCCGGTCGTCGCGTACGCCGCGACGCTCGGCGCGCTCCTCGTCGCCGCCGCTTCGGTCTCCGCCCTCGCGGGGGCGGGCGCGGCGACCTTCATCGCCTCCGACGCGCTCCTCGCCTGGAACCGCTTTCGCGCGCCGATCCCGAGGGCGTCGTTCCTCGTCCTGGCGACCTACTACGCGGCGCTCCTCCTCCTGGTCGCGGGACTCCCTTGACACGTCGAGTTTTTCTTTGCACTCCCGGCGGGGATCGTGCTAGTCTGCGCACACCCTCCGAGCGCAACCCCTCGCGCTCCCTCGGCGTCTCCCTCCAGGCGCCACCCCCTCCCTCCCCCACACCGCCATGTCCCTGCCCCAACCCGACGTCTCCGGGCCCCTGCCCGGCGTGCTGCCCGGGCACCAGCCGGGCCTCCAGGTGCGCTCCATCGCCGGTGGCGTGCTCGTGGTCACGCTCCCGGCCGCCCAGCGCTTCGACGCGCTCCGGCTCGCCGTACGGGAGCTCTTCGGGAACCCACCCGGCCGCTTCTCCGGGGCCCGCCTGCGCCTCGACCTGGGCCACCGGGACCTCGACATGCTGGAGATCCGTCGCCTCACCCACCTGGTGAAGGACGAGTTCGGCGCCGAGGTCGTGGGCATCCAGTGCGCCACGCCCGCGCTCCAGCGGATGGCGGAGCGCGAGCTCAAGCTGAAGGTCCACCTCCCTGACCTGGTCGAGGCGGTGCCGGAGCCGATCGCCGACGCTCCCCCCGAGGTCCCCGAGGAGAGCCCGACCGTGCTCGTCTCCTCCGCGGACGACGAGCCCCCCGTCGAGGCCAACGGCCGTGTCCACATCGCGCAGCACACGCTCCGGAGCGGCGCCGTCCTGCGCTTCCCCGGAGACATCCACGTCTACGGAGACGTCAACCCCGGCGCCCACGTCGTCGCGGGCGGGAACATCGTCGTCTTCGGCGCGCTGAAGGGCCTGGCCCACGCCGGGAACCGTGACGGCGGCGAGCACTCGCTCATCCTCGCCTTCGACCTCCGCCCCACGCAGCTTCGCGTCGGCAAGGTGATCGGTCTCTCCCCGCAGGGGGACCCCGACCGACCCGGTCGCACCTTCAACCCGGAGATCGCCTACGTCTCCGAGGGCAGCATCGTGATCGAACCGTACCGCGGCCGCCTCCCCGACGCGGTCGCCAAGGAGTCCGCATGAGCGAGTGCATCGTCGTCACCTCCGGCAAGGGCGGCGTCGGCAAGACCACCACCACCGCCAACCTCGGGGTGGCCCTGGCGCTGAGCGGGCGGAAGGTGGTCGTCGTCGACGCGGACATCGGCCTGCGCAACCTCGACGTCATCCTGGGCCTCGAGAACCGCATCGTCTACGACCTCGTCCACGTCATCGAGGGCGAGTGCCGGCTCCGGCAGGCGCTCATCAAGGACAAGCGGGTCGAGACGCTCTTCCTCCTCCCGGCCGCGCAGACGCGCGACAAGAACGCCGTGTCGCCCGACCAGATGCGGAAGCTCGTCGGCGACCTGAAGCAGGAGTTCGACTACGTCCTGATCGACTGCCCCGCCGGCATCGAGCAGGGCTTCAAGAACTCCATCGCCGGCGCCGACCGGGCGATCGTCGTCGTCACCCCCGAGGTCAGCTCGGTGCGCGACGCCGACCGGATCATCGGGCTGGTCGAGGCCGCCGAGCTCCCCGAGCCGCAGCTCATCATCAACCGCTTCCGCGCGAAGATGGTGAAGCAGGGCGACATGATGTCCAAGGAGGACATCATGGAGATCCTGGCGATCCCGGTGGTCGGGATGGTCCCCGACAGCGAGGACGTGATCGTCTCCGCGAACCGCGGGTCCCCGCCGGTCTTCGACGAGAAGTCCATCGTCGGGGAGGCCTATCGCCGCATCTCGCGGCGGATCCAGGGCGAGCTCGACGTGCCCTTCGTGGCCACGGAGGAGCCCGAGAACTGGTGGTCGGCGATGAAACGATGGATCGGCCTCGCGCCGGCCCGCGAGGTGGCGTCGTGATCGGCGGCTTCCTCGACCGGCTCTTCCAGCCCCGCCACCACGGCTCCAAGGAAGACGCGAAGGCGCGCCTGAAGGTGCTCCTGGTCCACGACCAGGTCGACCTCACGCCCTCGCAGATGGAGGCGATGAAGGCCGAGCTCGTCGAGGTGATCGCCCGCTACGCCGACGTCGACCTCGACCGCGTCGACGTGCGCCTGGAGCGCGGCTTCGACGAGGTGCGCGTCACGTCGTCCGTGCCGGTCCGCCGGGTCACCGTCCGCCCCCTCACCGGGTAGGGGGCTCCCAGAGCTGCTGCGACGGGTCCGTGTCCACGGGCCCGCGGTTCCGGAACAGGATGAGCTCCGGGCGGAGCGCCTCGATGCGGTTCGCCACCAACGGCTCGATGAGCACGACCTCCGGGTCGTCGCCGTCGACCCAGGCGATCACCAGGCGTCCGAGCCGCAGATCGCTGGCGACGTGCTCGGGGAGATCGAGCCGCCAGGCCTCCCGGCGATCGGGGCTCCAGTGCCAGAAGCGCTGGGGACCCGGGCGGTAGCGCACGCGATGCGAGCGGAGGATCTGGCGCGACGAGATGAGCTTGCGCTGTTCGGCCTCGCGAGCGTCCGCCTCGCGACGCTTGCGGATCCGGGTCTCTTCGTCGGCCCGGCGCTGCACTTCCCGAGCCTCGGCCTCCTGCCGCTCCCGGGTCGCCTTGTCGACCTGGTGCCCGGCCGCGATCTTCTCGTCCTTCCGCTTCTCGCGGCCGACCTGGTCGGCCCGCTTCTTGTCGACGAGGCCGGCCTTGAGGAGCTGGTCGCGCAGGTTCACGGAGCGATCCTACTTCGGCCGACGCCGCGCGGCGGCGAAGTCGTGGACGAGGCGCACCCAGTCGACGGCGGAAGGGGGCGACGGTGGGCGCGGCGTCCAGGCACGGTCGAGGAGCGGCAGGGCCGGCGACCAGGCCGGTGTATCACGTCGATCGTGGAATAAGCTGTGTAAAGCGTCGGCGGCGACCGCCCCGCGCTCGAGGATCTCCTCGACGTACGGCGCCAGGCCGCCGGTGGGGATGGAGCAGGTCCCGAGGACGCGGTCGAGCCCTTCGGCCTCGAGCTCGCCCGACCCGTAGAGCACGAGCGCGGCCTGGAACCAGCTGCGCACGGGGACGACCCGGGTCCCGAGCGGCTCGAAGAGGGACACCGGCGCGTTGCGATCGAGCCGGATGAAGATCCGGTCGACGGCGTCGCCGACGCTCACCCGGCGCAGCGCCGACAGCGTCCTGGCCACGTCGTCGCCATAGGCCCGGCTCGCCGACATCACGCGGCTCACCTCGGTGGCGTCGAGGCGTCCCGCCACCGCCTCGGCGTAGACGCTGTAGACGAGCGCATCGGCCTCGGCGTCGTCGCCGAAGCAGGTCTCGCGCACCGCCGGACCCAGGCCGACCCGACCCTCGACCAGCTCGGGGAGCTTGTACCCGAACTGCTCGCGCATCGCCCGGAGACGCCCGCGGCGCAGGTTCCCGAGGTTGTCTTTCAGGGTCAGCGTGTCCCAGCGCACCCCGTCGATCCGCAGCTTGTTCTCGATGACGTTGCGCATCTGCGTCGGCGAGCCGCTGACGATCGCGATGCGCGGGCGCCACCCGGGGCCTTCGCGGCCGAGCTCGCGGATCAACGCCGTGGCGCCGGGGACCGCGCGCTTCGCCCGCGCCGGCTCGATCGCCGACCGGACGAGCCCCCGGAACGAGTCGAAGTCGGTCTGCAGGTAGGTCTTGTCGAGGTCCCAGCGGTAGACGCGCACGGGGCGACCTACCCCGGCTCAGACGACCCGGCGCATCGAGCGGAGCGGCGCGGCCACCCGCGGCGCGAGCGCGGCGGCGACGGCGCCGTCGTGACCCGGGCGCTCCGCCACTCGAAACGCGAGCTTACACCGAGATCGGACGCGGGCGGTCAGGGCCGCGGCGGCGGGCCCCTGGAGCATCGACCCGCCGATCTCGACCGTCTGGATCCCGACGAGGATCGCGCTGAGCTCGTCGATCGCGGCGAGCACGCCCGTCGCGAGACCGGTGATCACCTCCTCGCCGGCAGGGTCACGCGCGTCCAGGAGCGCCCGCAGCCGCAGCCCGGCCTGGGCGGGCTCGACCGCCATGCCCGTCTGCACGGCGAGGTCGTCGGCGACGCCGACGTTGGAGAGGTAGGCCCGGGCCACGCCCGAGATCGGGAGGTAGGGGTGCCGCCGGGCGCCGGGCGACGCGTCGACCACCAGCCGGGCCATCTCTGTCGCGACGACCTCGCCGCCGGCGTCGATCCAGCAGCCGCCGAAGCTCGTGCCGATCTGCAGGCGGACGAGGCGGCGCTCGCCCGCGTCGCTGAGCTGCCGCCCCAGGTTGATGAGGTCGTTGAACATCGACACGGGCCCGTCGACGATGCCCCGGGAGATGGCCGGCGCGAGGTTGTCGAGCGCGTGCGGATCCCCGAGGCGCGCCCGCATCACCGTGGAGAGCTCGAGGACCTGCGAGCGCGCGCCCATCGGCGACGCCAGCCCGATGCCGAGCGAGCCCACCGGCGCCCCGGCGGCGACATCCAGGATCAACGCGCGGCAGCGGCGGACGAGCGAGTCGATGCCTTCCTCGCCCTCCGGCCACGTCGCCGCGCTCGCCAGTCGGAGGATCCGCCCGGAGGCGTCGACCGCGCAGGCCTTCATGCCGGTGCCGCCGATGTCGAGCCCGACGGCGATCCCCGGGCCGGCGGGTCGGCGCGGGGCCTCCTCGACCGTGGGCACGTGGCGCACGGCCCCCACGGGGAGAGGCTCGGCGCCGAGGGCGATGGGGATGTGGTGCAGCTGGGAGAGCGCCTCGATCTCCTCCGCCATGTGAGGGAGTCCGGGGGGGAAGTCGAGGCGCACCGTGGCCGGCTGCGTGAGCAGGATGGCGTTGTGGACGCGCTGGAAGACCGGGCGCACCGCGCGTCCCACCGGGGGCGCCACGCAGACGATCGGACGCTCGTCCGCCGTGGCTCCGAGCCCGGCCCGGCAACGCGCCACCCAGGGGACGGCGCGCGGATTCGCGGCCAGCGCGGCGATCACGTCGGACAGGGGGAGGGAGACAGCCATCATCCGCTCTTCGGTTCGAGCCGTTCAACACGTGAGCGGAGCTTGCGATTCTCCTCGACGAGCACCTCGAGCTCCCTCCGTACGCCCTGGAGCGCATCTTCTCCAGTCCGGCCCTCGCGGATCGCGCACAGCGCCTCCCAGGCCAGCCGACGGCAGCGACCGTCCCCGGCCGAGCCGTGGAGCCGCTCGAGCACCGGCACGGCACGCGCGTCGCGGACGACGCCGGCCGCGTTCACCGCCGCGACCTGCACGCGGAAGTTGGGGTCGTCGCAGAGCTCGACGAGGCGCTCCACGACCGCCTGGCGCACGCTCTCGACGTCATCGGCGAGCTTCGCCAGGGCCGCGCAGGCCGCGGCGCGGGCGCGGGTCGGCCGGTCGGGCGTGGTCCACGAGAGGACGAGCGACAGGACGTCGGCCTGCCGGGTCGAGCCGAGGCCCTCGAGGGCCCGCGCCCGCAGGAGGTCGAGCCAGCTGTCCTGAGCGAGGAGCCGTTCGCACCGCGCACGCGCGCCCGGCGCCTGCAGTCGACCCAGCGCCCGCGCCACCTCGCCCTCGACCGCGATCGACGGGTCCTCGGGCAGCGCCTCCAGCGCCGCGACGACCTCGGGGCGCCGGATGCCGGCCAGCGCGGCCACGACCGCGCGCCGCGCCTTCGGGTGCGGCTCGCCGAGCCGGCCGAGCAGCGCCCCCGCGTCACCGCGGGCACCGAGCAGGGCGGCGACCTCGGCCTTCACCCCCCAGAAGGGATCGGTGGCGAGGCTCACGCGCAGCCCCTCGACGGCCTCCGGGCCACCATCGTCCGCGAGCGCCTTCGCCGCCCGGATCCGGCCGACGACGCTCCCGTCCCGGAACTCGCGGAGGAGCTGGCTGCGGGAGAGCCGCAGCTTGATCTCGGCCAGGAGCCCGAAGCCGGGGTCGACCGAGACGTGAGACGGCTCAGTACCCACAAGGTGAAACCTGGACTCACGGCTGGTGACCGCGAAGCGGTGGACGCGACCGTCGATCCGGACGACCAGCGGCAGGTGGAAGGCCTCGGGCACGCCGGGCCCGGACTGCGTCTGCTTCACGACCACGGTGAGGACGCCGTCCGCGTGCTCGGTCGACACCTCCAGCACCGGGTGTCCCGGGCTGTAGAGCCAGTCGGCGAAGAAGCGGTCGAGGTTGCGGCCGCTCGCGTCCTCCATCGCACGCTGGAAGTGCCGCGTGTGCACGGTCTGGTGCGCGTGGCGCGCCAGGTAGGTCCGCGTGCCCGACCAGAAGGCCTCGTCTCCGAGCGTGGTCCGAAGCGTGTGCAGCACCAGGCCGGCCTTTTCGTAGAGGTGGCGGTCGAACACGTCGATCGGCTCGCGGAAGGCGTAGCTCACGATCGGACGGCGGTAGCGGCCGCCGTCCTCGGCGAGGTAGGCGACGAGGTTCTCCCAGTGGTGCCACTCGGCCTCGTCGGCGCCGCGATCGTGGGCGAGCCAGAGGTGCTCGGTGTAGGTCGCCCAGCCCTCGTTCAGCCAGCCCTGCGACCAGTCCTGGCAGGTCAGCAGGTCCCCGAACCACTGGTGTCCCAGCTCGTGGACCACCAGCGTGTCGAGATCATGGTCGAGCGCGGCACGGGCGTCGACGAGGACCGCCTCCAGCAGCGTGGTGCAGGCGAGGTTCTCCATGCCGCCGAAGACGAACTCGTGGACCACGACCTGGTCGTACCGGGACCAGGGGTACGGCCGGTAGAGCTCCGAGAGGAAGTCCACCATCTCCGGGGTCTTTCCGAAGGCCCGCTCGACCTCGTCGGCCGAGGCGCCGGCGGGGACGGCGTACGCGATGGGCACCCGGCCGCGCGTCGCGCGGTGCACGTCCATCCGCATGACCACCACCGAGAACAGGTAGGCCGGCATCGGCTCGGCCACCTCCCAGGCGTCTCCCGCCCGGGTGCCGTTGGACATCACGCCGTAGCCGGCCGGAGCGTTCACGCGGATCGACCACGGGTGCTTCGCGGAGGGGTGGTCGAAGCAGGGGAGGATGAACCTCGCGTCCTCGTCCTGGCACTGGGTCCACGCCTCGGGCCCGGCGGCCGCTTCGACCCAGTACAGCCCGCGGCGGGGCGAGCCGTGCCAACACACGCGGATCGTATCGCTCGGATCCACCTCCAACCGGCCGTCCCGGTGCGTCCAGCCCAGTCGACCGCCGTGCCCGTCCACGACCTCGTCGACGGTCAGCTCGTCGAGATCGAACACGTACCGGCCGCCGGCCCCGGGGAGCGGCTCGCACTTCAGGACGGCCACGCCGCGGAGCCGCTTCGCCTGGGGGTCGATGGTGAGCTCGACGTCCAGGTGGACGATCCGGCAGCTCCGGTCGGGCGCGTAGTGCGGACCCACGCCGGGCTCGGCGAATTCGCGACGCCGGCGCAGCGCCCAGCCGCCGAGGCTGGCCTCGTGCTCGAGGGACTTGTCCGCGAGGTGCGTCGACATCGGAGCTCCGCCGAAAAGACCGGCGGGCTAACGGGCCGGTGACACGCGTTCAACCCTCGGCGTCGGCGGCCTGGGCGCGATCGGGGTCCGGGAGGAGCACGTAGCCGCGTTGCAGGTCGCCCAGGAACGCGCAGGCGTTGGGGCCCCGGATGCCGAGCCACGCGGCGGTGTAGGCGCAGGTGAGCGCCTCGATCTTCTCTTCGAGCTCTCCGACGCGGGTGCCGTTGAGGTCCGGCAGGTGGGCCGTCAGGATCTGGTCGAGCTCGGGGCTGACCTCGAGCGGGGGGTCGCCGTCCATGAAGAATTCCTCGATGAGCTCGCGCAGGCGGGCGACCGCCTCCTTGCGCGAGCCGATCGGCCCGGTCTTGGTGCGGATCGGGCGGTCGAGGCCGAAGAGCATGATCTGCGCCGACTGGGAGTGGGTCTCGACGATGCGGTCGCCTTCGGCGTTCGGATCCGGGTCGAAGCCCATGCGCATGAGCCCGCCGGCCATCGTTCGCGGGTGCGACGCCGACACGATGTTGTTGGCGACCTCGTCGATCTTGAAGCGCGAGAAGTGTTCCTGGACGAGCCGGTCGCACGGGCGCGGGCCGCTCATGTTCGTCACGATGATCGGCGCGTTGACGACGAGGATGCACCCCGACCGGCCCCGGTTTCGCACGACCCAGCGGAGGACGTCCTCGTGGGCGCGCAGGCTGTCGGCGCTGACGAGGCGGACGCCGTCTTCGACTGCCTCCAGCACGACGCCGCCGGAAGAATCGCGAGGGGTCCAACCCAGATCGAGGCCGAGGAAACGCATCTCCGTCACTCCACGTTGATTCCGTCAGTTCCAACGGCCGAGCAGGCCACGGACGGCCATGCCGGCACCGCCGAGCTTCGCGCCGCCGCGGCGACCGAGCTCGACCAGGCCCCGCGACAGCGTGGTCAACGCATCGCTGTACGGGTACCACCACATCTCCCGGGCGCCCATCGCCCGATCCACGCACACGGTGCGGGGCTGGACCAGCCCGTCGAGCGCGTAGCGCGACCCCGTGACCCCGTGCCCGCTCTCGCCCCGCCCACCCCATGCGGCGCCGCCCATAGGGCCGGTGAAGCAGCAGTTGTTCACGAACGCGACGCCCACGCGGACCCGGTCCGCCACGGCGCGGGCCCGAGCCACGTCCTTGCCCCAGACCGACACCGTCAGCCCGTAGGGTGTGTCGTTCGCCCGTTCGACGGCTTCGTCCTCGGTGTCGAACGGGACGATCGGGAGGATCGGGCCGAAGCTCTCCTCCCGCATGACCCGGAGGCCGGCGTCGACGCCCGTGAGCACCGTGGGGGGGTAGAAGAAGCCCCGGTTCGCCGGGGTTCCGCCCGTGCGGGCGACCGCGCCGGCCGCCACGGCCTCGGCCACCTGGCCGGACACGCGCAGGAGCGCCGACGCCGACACCAGCGGGCCGATGTCGGTGTCGAGCCGCAGCGCCTCGGTCTTCTTGACGACCGCGTCCACGAAGGCGTCGTGGATGGAGCCATGGACGTAGACCCGCTCGACGGACGCGCAGTCCTGCCCGGCGTTGTGGAACGCGCCCCACACGATCCCGGCGGCCGCCCGCTCGAGCCGCGCATCCGGGAGGACGATCGCCGCGTCCTTGCTCCCCAGCTCCAGCGCGCACGGGATGAGGCGCTGCGCGGCCGCGGCGGCCACGGCGCGACCCCCCGCGACGCTGCCCGTGAACACCACACGGTCGACCCCGGCCTCGACGACCGCCGCGCCCTGCGCAGGCCCGCCGAGGATTGTCGCGAAGAGGCCCTCGGGCAGCACCTCGGCCGCGATGTCTCCGAGCAGCTTCCCGCACCGGAGCGCGTGCTCCGACGGCTTGAAGACGATCGCGTTCCCCGCGAGCAGCGCCGGCACGATCGTCCGCAGCGGGAGGTTCACCGGGTAGTTCCACGGCATGATCAGCCCGACGACGCCCACGGGCTCGGGGACGAGCTGGACCTCCTTGAACGGGTAGTTCACGGGGTTGAGGTTGACGGGGATGGGCTCCAGCTCGTCCTCGATGGCGCCGAGCCAGTGGTCGAACAACTCGGCGGTGACGACGATCTCGCTCGTCCACGCCTCCGGCGCCGGCTTCCCGAGCTCCTCCACCAGCGCAGCCGCCAGGTCCGCCGCACGCGAGAGGATGCGGTCTCCCAGGGTGCGGACCACCGCCATGCGCTCCGCGAGGGGGCGCAGCGCCCAGGCCCGCCCTGCCGCCCGCGCCCGCTCGACCTGCGCCGACACCGCGGCCACGGGGGTGGGCCAGACTTCACCCACCCTCTCGCCTGTCTTCGGATCGACGAGAGGAATTGGATCGTCGGCGGACATCACTGCCCTGTATCTCGATGCGCCCCCGCGGGTCCATCGAGAGCCCAGCGAACGTCCGGACGCGAGACGAACGCGTGGCGGATCCGCCCGTGGAGGGTCGGGACGATCGACCGGGTCAGGGCCTGGGCCTCCTCCCGGGCCATCGGCGTGCGGATGCGGTGCAGGATCTCGAGGAGGAGCAGCCGGTCGCCGCAGCGCCGGATCTCGGACTCGGCGCTCGGCACGAGCGCGCCATCGCCCCCGAGCACGCTCGCGGCCGCGATGAGCCTCGCGAGGTGGTGCCGGGCGCCGATGCTCCGCAGCGTGTCGAACGCGCGGTGCGTCCCCGCGACGTCCGCCGTCAGGCAGGCCACGCCCCCGAGGTGCCAGGTCTCCCGGACGAGATCCCCGGCGACGGCCGCCGCCTCTGCGCCCCGGACGTGCGTGTTCAGGAGCGCCGCCCGATCCCCGGCGGCGAGGCGGGCCGCGGCCATCACCTCGATCAGCTCGGCGCGCAGGGAGTAGGGCGCCCGCGACGAGGCGTAGGAGGCGAGCAGCGTCAGGCGCCGCGTGGCGCCGGACTCGTCGCCCAGGGCCCGGTGGACGTCGGCGTCGGCCAGGCGCAGCCAGGCCTCTACGAGCGCCGCGCCCGAAGCGACGGCGAGGCCCAGGCCGTCGCGGATGCGCTGCGCCGCGTCCGAGAGCTGGCCGAGGCGGGCCAGGATGCGCGCCGACAGGCCGAGCGTGCGGGCCTGCTCGGTCCAGAGCGGACCGCCGTGCATCTCGCGCTCGAGCCGGCCGGAGTCGAGCACGGCGGCGTCGAGCTCGCCTCGGAGCAGGCGAAGCTCGATCGCGAGGGCCCTCAGCCGCCAGGCGACGCGATCCGTCTGCGGCGACGGCGCCAGCTCGAGCCCCCGGGTGAGGATCCGCTCCGCCTCGGCGAAGCGCCCCGTCCGGAGCCCGTGCTCGGCGCGGATGGCCGCCGAGCGGGCGCTCGACTCGGCCGGCGGCAGGGCACCCACGGCGCGGCCGGCCTTGGGCGGGTCTGCGGGTACGGCGAGCGCGAGGTCGGCTCGAGCCTCGAGCGCGGCGCTCGCCAGCTCCCCCTCGAGCGGTGGGAGCGACCGCAGCGCCACCTGGGCGTCGGAGAGCCGTCCGAGCGCCACGTACGCCTCCACGCGCGCGAGGACGAGCGCGGGGGCATCCGGCGCTCCCGGGCCCAGGCGCTCCAGCGCGCTCAGCGCCTCGGGCGCCCGTCCGTGGCGAGCGATGTGGAGGCAAAGCGAGATCGCGGCCTCGGCCGCCTCGCTCCCCGGCGCCGCCGCGCCCTCGTGGATGATGGCGACGCCGGTGTCCGCGGGCCGTTCGGCTCGCCACGCCGCCGCGATCGCGACGTGCGTGGCGCAGCGGAGGTCGGCGTCCATCGCCTGGAGGAGCGGCGCCTCCATCCACGGGCGCCGGAGGGTCACCCACTCCTCGCCATCCCGCTTCTGCACCTCGGTCAGGCCGTCCATGTGCAGGCGGGCCAGCACCCCGGACCGTTCGCCGAGACCGCAGGCTGCGAGGATCACCTTCGCCGGGAGCGCCATGCCGGCGAGGGCCATCACCCGGAGCGGCGGCATCGCGACGGACTCGTTGTGTTGCGCGAGCGCGCGCTCCAGCATCCCGCGCGCGTTGTGGAGCGAGATGAAGGGCGTCGCCGGATCCCAGCTCCAGGCACCGCCCTGCTCGCGCCACAGCCCTCCACGGCGGATCAGGTCGCGGACGATGAGCACGGTAAGGCCGGCGAGGCCTCCGGTCTGGTTGCGCAGGCGGACGTCGAATCCGTTGGGGATGAGCTCGGTGTCCAGGAGCGCCGCGAGGAGCGCCCGGTGGACGTCGGCGTCCAGGGGCCGCAACCAGAGCTCCCGCCCGTGTGGCAGCGGCGGGAGGCGCACACCGCCCACGACGAGCGCGATCCCGGGGACGCGGCCGAGCTCCTCCAGCCAGGCGCTCGTCTCGAAGCCGGCCAGGTCGAGGTCCTCCACGGCGATGACGAGGCCACCGCGCTCGACGACCTCGGCCGCGGCCTCGGCGACGCCCTCCCGGGTGCCCTCGCACGGCACGCCGATGACCGTGAGCTCGCGAGCGAGGATCGTCGCGAGGTCGTCGGCGCTGATCCCGGGGTGGCAGCGCGCCGCCGCGAACTCGGCCTGCGCCTCCGCCGCGAGCTCGCGCGCCGCCCGCACCACCGCGCCCGTCCCGCTGCCGACCTCACCGTGGACCCGGAGGACGCCGCCCGAGTCGATCACCGCCGCGAGCGCCCCGATCGCGCCGCCGCGCCCGACCAGCGGGAGCGGCTGCTCCGCGGAACGGGCGCCACGGAGGAGGAAGGTGGCCGCCGTCGTGGCGGAGTGGGGCCGATCCGCAGGGTCGCGCGCCAGCAGGCGGTCGACGAGGGCCTGCAGGGGCGCCGGGACACCGGGCACCGGAGGCCCGGCGGCCGCCGCCCGCGGGTCCGGCCGCCGACCCGTCAGCGCCTCGTGGAGCGTGACGCCCAGCGAGTACAGATCGGCGCGGATGTCGGGGACGCCGCCGCTCAGGAGCTCCGGCGCCATGTACGCGCGCGTCCCGACCACGGCGCCGGCCTCGGTGGTGCGGGGATCGCCCGGGTCGGCCGCGAGTCCGAGGTCCATGAGGACGACCTCGCCGCCGGTGCGCAGCCAGACGTTCGCCGGCTTGATGTCCCGGTGGATGATGCCGTGCTGGTGGAGATGGCCGAGGGCCTCGAGCAGGGATCGCGCCAGCGAGCCGACGGCGGCCACGTCGAGCGGACCGTCCGCAAGGCGGCGTTCGAGCGTGATTCCATCGAGCAATTCGAGGACGAGCGCGGGCGCCGGCCCGTCGATGACGGCGAGGCAGCGCACGAGGCCCGGGTGCTGAAGACGCTGGAGCAGGCGGCCCTCGTGGAGGAACCGCCGGCGGAGATCGGCGCGATCCGGCCGGTCGAAGACCTTGACGGCAACCGACCGATCCTCCCAGGTCCCCCGGAAGACGCGGGCGACGCCCCCCTCCCCGATCACCTCGCCGAGGGTGCAGCCGGCGATGCTCAGCTCGCCCGCCGTCACGGGGACGCTCTCCGCGCTCATCGGGCCGCCATCCAGTCGTGCACCGGCTCCCACACCCAACGCCGCGCGTCCTTCCCCACGATGAGGTCCAGGTGACCCCAGTGCCGCCCGGTGGTCCAAGGATCGAGGATGCTCAACGTGCGGTCCGTCGAGCCGGAGGCGTCGTAGGCGGTGCGCGCGTCCTCGGGGGGCATCAGGTGGTCGAGGTCTCCAGCCACCACCATGACCGGAACGTCGGTGGCGCGCCACGCCGACTCGTACCCGACCTCTCCCCCCGCGCCCCACCGGGCCATGTCGAGCCACACCTGGAGCGAGGTCCAGTCGAAGCCGCGCTCGAGGCGCTCCGCGAGCAGGTCCGGCTCGATGCTGTCCGGGGCCCAGCCCGAGATCGGGAACGCGTAGCCGGCCACGTCGGAGATCCCGTAGAGTCGGCCGAGCACCTTGCCCACGAGGCGCGTGCGGACCGAGACGCGCCCGAGCGCGCCGGCGGGAGCCAGAGCGGACAGGCGGCACAGCCAATGGATCACCCGGTTGGCCTGGGCGAAACGGAAGAGCCCCCCGAGCCCCACGACCCCGCGCACCTTGCGACGGGTGGCCAGCGCGTAGGAGATCGCGCCGCCGAGGGAGTGGCCGATCCAGAATCCAGGTTCTCCCAACGTGTCACTGATACGTTCGGCGTCCGCGACGTAGTCCTCGAAGCGGTCGGGCCGCGCCCCCTGGGCCGAGGCGCCGTGACCCCGGAGGTCGAGCAGCACGACGTCCCACCCCCGCGCCGCGAGCCAGGCGCTCATCGACCGCCGCGACCCGTGCCAGGTGTAGCGGTTCTGGGCGAAGCCGTGGACGAGCATCACTCTGGGACGGGTCGGCCCGGCGATGGAAAACTTGCGGAGAAGCACGATCCCCCCGCCGAGATCGAGGCGCTCCTTCCGCACGCGGACGCGCTCGTCGCCGTCGGTGACCTGCTCTTCTTCGCTGACCTCGAGCACCTTGAGACCGGGATCCGTCATTCGCGGAGCACCGCCTCGATCTCGGCCACGTTCTCCGCGTTGCCGATGTACAGCGGCGTGCGCTCGTGCAACGTGCCGGGCACCTTGTCGAGGATGCGCATCCGGCCGTCGGAGGCGGCGCCGCCGGCCGCCTCCGCGAGGAACCCGAGGGGCATCGCCTCGTAGAGCATCCGGAGCTTGCCCGCGGGGGCCTTCGCGGTCGGCGGGTACATGAAGATGCCACCCTTCACGAGGTTGCGGTGGAAGTCGCCCACGAGCGAGCCGATGTATCGCGCCGACCAGCCTGCGGACGGCTCTTTCGCCCGATCGAGCCAGGCCCTGAGCCGCGGATCCCACTGCGCCGCGTAGGCCTCGTTGCAGGAGTAGGTCTTCGCCCGGGGCTGGAGGCGGAGATCCTGGTGGGACAGGAAGAACTCGCCCACGCTCGGATCGAGCGTGAAGCCATGGACCCCCTCGCCCGTGCTCAGGACCAGCACGGTGCCCGCGCCGTAGACCACGTAGCCCGCGGCCACGAGCTCCCGCGCCGGTCGGAGCACGTCCGCCAGCACGCCGGGGCCGCCCGGGCTGTTCCGCCGGAAGATCCCGAAGATCGTCCCGATCGACGCGTTGGTGTCGATGTTGCTGGAGCCGTCCAGGGGGTCCATGCAGAAGACGTAGGGGCCGACCTCGAAGGCCTCCGGGACGCCGATCGGCTCGTCCTCCTCCTCGCTCACCATCATGCAGACCACGCCGGCGTGCTCGAGCGCGCGCTTGAAGGTCTCGTTGGCGTAGACGTCGAGCTTCTGGACGAACTCGCCCTGGATGTTCATCCCGCCCGTGGCGCCGAGCATCCCCGCGAGCCCCGCGCGGCTGACGCGGGAGCTGACGAGCTTCCCGGCGAGGGAGATGCGCTCCATCAGGTGCACGAAGGTGCCCGTCGCCTCCGGGTGGGCCCGGAGGGTCTCCCGCAGGAAGCGGTCGAGCGTCGTTCCCTCTTCGAACTGCGTCATGTCGGCACCTCCGCGCACTCCTAAGCCGGCGCGGGAGCACGCGGGAGCCGGGCGCCGGGACCCCGGATAGACGGGCGCACCCAGAGGAACCCATGCCCGACGCCTACACCCTGCCGCCGCTCCCCTACGCCGACGACGCCCTCGCGCCGACGGTCTCCGCGGAGACGATCTCCTACCACTACGGGAAGCACCACAAGACCTACGTCGACAACCTGAACAAGCTCGTCCCCGGGACGGACCTCGAAGGCAAGTCCCTGGCGGAGGTCATCGCCGCCACCAACGGGAACCCGGCCCGCGCCGGCATCTTCAACAACGCGGCGCAGATCGCCCACCACACCTTCTACTGGCAGAGCATGAAGCCGGGGGGTGGGGGCGCGGCCACCGGCGCCGTCGCGGGCGCGATCACCAACAGCTTCGGCAGCTTCGACGAGTTCAAGAAGCAGTTCGCGCAGCTCGCCACCACGCTCTTCGGCGCCGGGTGGTGCTGGCTCACCGTCTCCGACGGAAAGCTCAAGATCGAGCAGACGAAGAACGCCGAGCTGCCCGCCGGGAAGCCGCTCCTGGTCATCGACGTGTGGGAGCACGCCTACTACGTCGACTACCGCAACCGCCGCGCGGACTACATCGCGGCCTGGCTCGACAAGCTCGTGAACTGGGACTGGGCGAACAGCCAGCTCGGCTGAACGTCGCAGGCGTCCGGCGTCGGCCCGCGGGCGGGCGCCGGATCCGCTACCCCGGGTCGGCCTCGGCCAGCACGTCGCGCAGGATCTCCGCCGCCTCGCTCTGCATCGCCTCGAGGCGGGTGAGCGAGCTGCGGAGCAGCCGGAGGCCCTCGTCGCGCTGGCCGGCCGCCACCAGCACCTGCCCGAGCATGCCGGCGCTGACCGCCGCCTCGTGGGGGAGCCCGAGCACCTCCTGGGTGTCGCGGGCGGTGCGGAAGTGCTTCTGCGCCTCGTCGAGGGCGCCCATGCCGGCGAGGCGGGCCGCGAGCGCGAAGTGGGCGCCGGCCTCGGCCTCGCGGTCCCCCGTGCGGCTGGCGGCGGCGAGCAGCCGGTGGGCGGCGCTGAGCGCGGCATCGGGACGCTCACGCTCCTCGGCGGTCGTCTGCATGAGCTGCAGCACCGTGATCTCCCCGACGACGTCGCCGCCGTCGGCCAACAGGCGCGCCGCGTAGTCGAAGTGCTCGAGCGCGTCGTCGATCTTGTCGACCGCGAGCTCGACGCCGGCCAGCTCGCGCAGGAGGTGGATCTTCCCCTCCTGGTCCTTCAGGAGCTCGCGGCCCACGAGCGCCTCCTGCAGGGCGCGCAGGGCCGGCGGATATTCCCCGGCGGCGGCGTGGATCACGCCGCAGGCCTGGATGGCGTCGATCTCGGCGGGCCTGTGCTTCGCGGAGCGGGCCTCGTCGAGCCCCTGGCGGGCCTGGGCGAGCGCGCGGGCGTGGTCGCCGCGGGCGAGCCAGATGTTGCCGTACAGGAGCCGGAGCGCCGACCGCGCGCGGGCCCAGCTCGGCTCGGCGAGGTTGAAGAGCGCGTCCTGCACGGTGGCCTCGGCGGCGTCGAGGTCGCCGAGTTGGAGGAGGAGCTGAGCGAGCTGGTGGTGAGCGTGCGCGCTGCCCTCGCGATCGCTCGTGCGGGCCCAGGCGGCGACCTGCATCTCCGCGGCCTTGCGCGCGTCGTCGAGCTCGCCGAGGCGGAGGCAGAGCTCCATGCGCTCCTGCCAGAGCGCGGCGACCCCCTCGATGTCGCCCGAGCTCTCCCGCAACGGCAGCGCCGCGTCGACGTGGCCCAGGGCCTCCTCGAAGCGACCCTGCGCCACCGCCACGATCGCGAGGATCTGCAGGGCTGCGGCCGCGCCCGTGCGGTCGGTCTCGCCGCCGAAGGCGTGGAGCGCCTCCATCGCGGCGTCGTGCGCGGCGGGTGAATCTCCGGCGTTCAACGCTGCCAGCGCGCGGTGGAGATGCTGCGCACCGATTCCAGCGTCGGACACCTGACCCTCGGGAAGTCGGGCCGTTAACAGGGGCCGGTGGAAGACGTGCTCGCCGCGCTGCGCCTCCGCTGCCAGCGGCTCGCGGCACCGCCCGCC
>JADMIO010814545.1_pt1 | contig 32791 bp, 27 predicted proteins | sample 8958161 | NCBI WGS metagenome assembly JADMIO01 (sample SAMN16585339, study PRJNA669376) | soil metagenome | isolation source: Crop rotation soil | place: USA: Cullars Rotation, Alabama | collected 2011
CTTTCCCGCTGCCGCGGCGAGCCACGGCCAACGCGGCGGCGCGCGCCGCGGCGGCGGCGTCTCCTCGGCCATGTGCACGATCTGCCGGTCCATCGAGCGCACCGTCGTCTTCAGCTCCGGCTGCGTCGGCGCGTGCACGTCGACGGCGGGCTGCGTCGGCTCGATCGTCAGCTCGTTGGCGGTCGGCAGCACCGGCAGCGCGCCGGCGGTGTCGCTCAGCGTCGGCAGCAGCGCCTCGATGGCCTTGGCGAAGTCGCGCGCCGAGGGGAAGCGCTTGCTGCGGTCCTTCTCCAGCGCGCGGAAGATCAGCGCCTCCAGCTCCGGCGACGCCGTCGTCGTGGCATTCGTGTCGCGCAGCGGCTTCGGCGGCTGCGACGCGTGCATCATCAGATAGCGGTGCGGCGTGTCGGCCTGGAACGGCGGGACGCCGGTGAGCATCTCGTACAGCACGATGCCGAACGAGTAGACGTCGGCGCGGCCGTCGATGCGCTCGCCCTCGTTCATGATGCCGAGGTGCTCGGGCGAGCAGTACTTCCACTTGCCGACGAACATCCCGGTCTTGGTCTTGTTCTCCGTCGTGTCGCCGCCCTGCTTGGCGATGCCGAGGTCGATGACCTTGACGACTTCGTTCCCTTCGTCGTCGCGCGTCACCATCAAGTTCTCCGGACTGACGTCGCGGTGCACGATGCCGGCGCGGTGGATGGCCTCGAGCCCCATCAGCGCCTGGATGGCCAGCGTCGCGGCGTAGCGCGGCGACAGCGGCCCGCGCTCGTTGATCAGCTCGTGGAGGTTGATGCCCTCGATGTACTCCGAGACCATGTAGCGCGTGCCGTCGTCGAGCGTGGCGAAGTCGTAGATCGCGGCGACGTTGGGGTGATGGATGCGCGTGGCCAGGCGGGCCTCGCGGAGGAAGCGCTCGTGCGCGCCGTGGTCGTTCTTGACGGCCGAGCGCATCAGCTTGATGACGCGCAGGGCGTTGAGGTGGATGTGCAGCGCCTTGTAGACCTCGCCCATGCCGCCGACGCCGAGGCGCGACAAGATCTGGTATTTGGAATCGAGCGGCGTGTCGGCGTAGCGCCGCATGAACTCGGTGACCGCTTCACCGCAGAACGGGCAGGCTTTGTACTTCGGATCGATCTCGGATCTGCAGTGAATGCAATGGGCCATGGAAGTGCTGAGTGCTGCGTGCTTTTCTTGAGATTATACCGGGCGTGCAAGAGTCGACCTTCAGCGTGAAGACGTCCGCGCGCGAGCAAATCGTCATCATCACGGACGAGGTCAACCGCGCCCTGGCGTCGATGACGAAGGGGGACGGCCTCTGTACGATCATCGTCCCGCACACGACGTGTGCGATCTCCGTGAACGAGAACGCCGATCCCGACGTGCCCGCCGACCTGACGAAGGCGTTGCGCGCGCTCGTGCCGAACGTGCGATTCGAGCACGGCGAGGGCAACTCCGACGCGCACTTTCTCTCCACGCTGATCGGCACGTCGCTGACGTGGCCGTATCGCGGAGGGAAGCTGGTCCTCGGCACGTGGCAGGGCGTCTACTTCATCGAGCTCGATGGACCGCGGACGCGGAAGGTGAGCGTGTATGTCTGAATCGAGGGCGCAGGGCGCAGGGGGCGGGGCGCAGGTGGTTGATGCCGTCGACGCACGCGCATCCGCCGGAACATCACCTGCGCCCCGCGACCTGCGTTCTGCGCCCTCGTCCTATGACGTCCTCGTGATCGGCGGCGGCACCGCCGGCCTCGTCACCGCCTCCGGCTGCGCGCGCCTCGGGCGCCGCGTCGCGCTGATCGAGCGCGCGGCGCTCGGCGGCGACTGTCTCTGGACCGGCTGCGTTCCGACGAAGGCGCTCGTCGCCTCGGCCAAGCTGCTCCATCAGATCCGCAACGCCACGGCGTTCGGCCTCGAGCCGCTGCACACGCGCGTGTCGCCGCGCGCCATCATGGAGTCGATGCGCGAGCGGCGCCGCCTCATCAGCCGCCACGACGCTCCGGAGAAGTTCCGCGAGCTCGGCATCGAGGTGATCGAAGGCAACGCCACGCTGACGGCGGCGAACGTCGTCGTCGTTGATGGGCGCGAGCTCACCGCAAAAGACATCGTCCTCGCCACCGGCTCGCGCACCGCGGTGCCGCCGGTCGACGGGCTCGAGGAGCACCGCTATCTCGATCACGCCTCCTTCCTCGACCGCGACGACTTCCCCCGCTCGCTCCTCATCCTAGGCGGCGGCGCGATCGGCATCGAGTTCGCGCAGCTCTTCCGCCGCTTCGGCTGCGACGTCGTGGTCGTGGAGATGGCGGACGAGATCATCGCCAAGGAAGACGCCGACGTCGTCGCCGCCGTGCGCGCCATCCTGCGCGAGGAAGGCGTCGAGATCCGCACCGGCTGGGGCGCGAAGTCGGTGCGCGTCGAGGACGGGAAAAAAGTCGTGCGCATCGAGACGCAGCGCGGCGACTCGGCAGAGCTCCGCGTCGACGAGATCTTCGTCGCCTCCGGCCGGCGCGGGAACACCGAAGGCTTCGCGGGATTGAAAATGAACAAGTCGTACGTCGCCGTCGACAAATACCTGCAGACCTCGCAGCCGCGCGTCTGGGCCTGCGGCGACGTGCACGGCGGCCTGCAGTTCACGCACGTCGCCGCGTACGAGGCGGTGAAGCTCGTGCGCAACATGCTCTTTCCCGGTAGGTCCGCCGTCAGCTACGAGCACGTGCCGTGGGCGCTCTACACCGACCCCGAGGTGGGGCACATCGGGATGACGGAGGCGGAGGCGCGGGAGACGGTCGGCGGCGTGCGCGTCTACCGAGTGGACATGGACGACGTCGACCGCGCCGTCGTCGACCGCGCAGCGCGCGGCTTCGTCAAGTTCGTCTGCGACAAGCGCGGCCGCATCCTCGGCGCGCACGCGCTGGCCACGCACGCCTCGACGCTCATCGAGGAGATCGTCGTGGCGCGCAAGAAGGAGATGAAGATCGGCCAGCTGGCGTCGCTCGTGTCGTCGTATCCGTCGCTCGCCGACGCCGTGCAGAAGTCCGCCGCGCTCTACTACCAGGGCGTCGCCGGCGGATGGCTGGGGTCGCTGGCGCGGCGCGTCGCGCGGTGGTCTCAGTGATATCGTTCCCGCTCATGAAGAAACTTGCACTCGTCTCGATCCTGCTCCTCGTAATCTTCGCGTGCCGTTCGGCGCAGCCCGGACCGATGGCGATGGCCATGCTCCATCCCACCAGCGGCAGCCACGCCGTCGGCATGGTGCACTTCCAGCAGATGTCCGACGGCAGCGTGGAGGTGAAGGTCGACCTCACGAACGTGCCGCCGGGCGTGCACGGCTTCCACATTCACGACAAGGGCGACTGCGGTGACAACGGCAACGCCGCCGGCGGGCACTTCAACCCGACGTCGATGCCGCACGGCGCGCCCGACGCGGTGTCGCATCACGCCGGCGACTTCGGCAACGTCACCGCCGACGCCAACGGCACCGTGAACACGACCTTCACCACACACTCGATCACGGTGGCGGCGGGTCCGAATTCAGTCGTCGGCCACGCGGTGATCCTGCACGGAAATCCGGACGACCTCACGTCCCAGCCGAGCGGCAACGCCGGCCCGCGCATCGCCTGCGGCGTCGTGCAGGAAATGGCAGGCGAGATGCACCACTGAGGTGCATGAAGCACGCTGTTTTTGCCTTTGCCGCAACCGCCCTGCTCGTCTGCGCCTGCTCGTCGGGAACGCCCGGCGCGACGCGGACGAGCAACGTCCCCGGCCACGGTGCGATCTCGTTCTCCGTCGTGCCGAACCCGATCGTCGCGCAGAAAGTCAGCGGGAGCACGTATGACTTCCCGTTCGACGTGGTCGTGCGCGAGACGGGCGGACATCCGGTGTCGATCAATCGCGTGAGCGCCGACATCTACGCGCCGGTGGGCGGCATCAAGGTCGGCAGCGAGAGCTACGACGCCGCCAAGATCCAATCCCTCGGCTACTCGACGAGCATCCCCGCGAACGGCGAGCTGCGCTACCACTTCGCCCCGCGCAAGAACGTGCAGGACGAGCGCCTCTTCGGCGGCGTCTACGGCGACGTGCGCGTCGACGCCACGGACGAGACGGGGACGGCGACGAGTGCCACGGTGCGCGTGACGGTCACACGCTGACTCCGCCGCCCGTCTTCCAGACGGACAGCAGGAGGAACGCGCATGCGGCTCGGCGTCGTTGCAGTCGTTGTCTCTCTACTCGTGCCCGCGCTTCACGCCCAAGAGACGAAACCGCCCAAGCAACCCTTCTTCGAGCCGGCGGAGCACCACCACGCCAAGCGCGCCATGCGGGCACCGGCGCCGGCGCCCTACCGCACCGGGCAATGGACGACGGTCGGCACGGAGATGCCGATCAACCCGGTCCACGTGGCGCTGATGCACAACGGCAAGGTGCTGGTGATCGCCGGCTCCGGCACCGATCCGGACAACAAGGACTGGCAGGCGCTGGTCTGGAACCCGGTGACGCACGCGATCGAGAAGACGATCACGCTGAAGTACGACATGTTCTGCAACGGCATGATCGTGCTCCCCGACGGCCAGCCGCTCGTCCTCGGCGGCACGCTGCAGTACCCCGAGCCCTGGAAGGGCGAGAAGAGGATCTCGACGTTCAACCCGTCCACGGCCTCGTTCACGCAAAAGGCCTCGATGAGCGCCGGCCGCTGGTACCCGACCGGAACCGTGCTCGCCGAGGGCACGGTGCTGACGATCTCCGGCCTCGCCGGCGACGGCAACATCAACGACAGCATCGACATCTATCGCCCGTCGTCGAACAGGTGGACGCACTCCGGCAGCGGCTTCACCGGCATGCCGCTCTATCCGCGCATGACGCTGCTGCCCAACGGCAAGGTATTCGAGTCGGGCTCGAACCCAAACACGATGACCTACACGCCGTCGACCGGCAAATGGACGGACGTGGCCAGGACGCGCTTCGACCGATATCGCGAGTACGGGACGACGGTGCTCCTCCCGCTGACGCCCTCGCGCAACTTCGCCGCCCGGGTGATGATCCTCGGCGGCGGGCCCGACGACGATACGAAGGCCGCCTGCCCTCCCCCGCCGGACCGTCCGGGGCTGAGAGTTCAAGCGACCAACACGACGGAGATCATCGATCTCTCCGCGTCCGCGCCGGCGTGGACCGCCGGGCCGAACATGGCCGCGCCGCGCACCCAGCTCAACGCCACGCTGCTGCCCGGCGGCCGCGTGCTGGTCTCCGGCGGCTCGTCCATCGATGAATGCGATTCGACGGCCGTGAAGGCAGCGGAGCTGTACGACCCGGAGACGAACACGTTCAGCCCGGCGGAAACGATGGAGTTCGAGCGCCTCTATCACTCCAACACGCTGCTGCTTCCCGACGCTACCGTGATGGCGGTCGGCGGCAACCCTGCGCGCGGCGAGTACGAGAACCACGTCGAGATCTACTGGCCGCCGTACCTGTTCAAGTCCGACGGCACGCGCGCGGCGCGGCCTTCGATCGCGCCGGCGACGACGAGCGCCATCCGCTATGGCGCGTCCTTCGGCATTCACACGAGCAACGCGAAGGCCATCCGCCGCGTCGACCTGATCCGCGCCGGCGCCGCGACGCACGCCTTCGACATGGACCAGCGCCTGATCGAGCTGACGTTCAAGCGAGGCCGCGGCGTGCTGCAGGCGAAGGCGCCGGCGACGCCGAACCTCGCGCCGCCGGGGTGGTATCTCCTCTTCATCATCGACGAGAACGGCGTGCCGTCGAAGGCGCACTGGGTGCAGTTGACCGCGTCTGCGTCCTCACTGTGACCCGAGGATGATCAGGTAGATCGCGCAGAGGACCAGTCCGGCCACGAAGCCGATCACGCTCCACATCTTCGCCTGCTTCGACGCGAGCAGGGCGCCGGCGGTGTCGCCGGCGGCGAGCTTCGTGTTCACTTGCGAGGCGTAGACGATGGCCACGATGCCGAAGATCGGGCAGCAGCCGATCGTCACCAGCACCGCCGGAATCATGAAGCTGGCCACGGCCGCGGTTGCGGGCGATACAGACACCGGCGGACGCTGCGGCGGTGCTTGCTGGGGCAGTGGTTGCTGTGGCTGTGGCTGTGGCTGCGGTTGCGGTGCGGGCTGGCGCGGCATCGCCACCTCCGCGGTTCGCCGCACCAGGCGCTCGATGGCGGCGAGGCAGGCGTCGAAGTCAGGGCCGCCGAAGCCGCTCTGCCAGTTGAACAGGTCCGCGGCCTGGATGCGCCGGAACTCGAACGGCGGCGTGACGTTCTCGATGCGCACCGGCACGAGCGCCCGCCGCGCCGCCGCCTCGGCGGCCTCATTCTTCACCCAATCGGAATTGAGAGAGTTGCGCGACCAGAGCACGATCACGCAGCGCGCCGCACCGAGCTCGCGCTCGATCACCTCGGAGAAGGTCTGCCCGGGAGGGATGCGCCGGTCCCACCACACCGTCCAGCCACGGTTGTACAGCGCGCGCGCCAGCGCCTCCGCCGCGTCGCGATCCTCCCGTGCATAACTGAGGAAGAGGTCGGCCATGTCAGTCCACCCACTTGGCGATGAAGAGATTCATCTCATGGCTGTCCGGCTTGGCCCGGCTGCTGGCCCACACCAGGTACTTGCCGTCGGGGCTGAAGACGCAGAAGCCGTCGAAGCCGGGCGCGGTCGTGACGCGCTCGAGATTCTGCCCGTCCTTGCCGACGAGCCAGAGGTCGAAGTCGAAGCCTTTCGCATTCACGTTCGAGGCGAAGAGGATGCGCTTCCCATCGGGCACGAAGTAGGGGCAGAAATTCGCGGCGCCGTTCGACGTGACTTGGCGCTGGTTCGTGCCGTCGGCGTTCATGAGAAACAGCTCCATGTGCAGCGGGCGCACGAGATCCTTCGCCAAGAGGGCCTTGTACTCCGCGAGCGCGTCGCCCGTCGGATGCAGCGCGCGCCAGACGATCTCCGAGCAGTCGGCGTTGTAGAACGCGCCGCCGTCGTAGCCGGGCGCGCTGGTCAGGCGCTTCGTCCGGCCGGTCGCGGCGTCCCACTCGTAGAGATCGAGATCGCCGTCGCGCATCGAGGTGAAGACCGCCTTCCCGCCCTTGTGGCACCACGTCATCTCCGCGTCGTAGCCGGGCGTACTGGTGATGCGCTTGGCGTCGCTGCCGTCCGGATTGGCCTCGTAGATCTCGAACGACGAGTAGACCGGCCAGACGTAGCCCTTCGAGTAATCGGGCTTTGGCGGGCACTCCGCGCCGCCGCTCTCGGTCGACGCGTAGACGATGCGGTCGCCCTTTGGATAAGTGAAGTAGCCGCACGTCGTGCGTCCCTTGCCGTCCGAGACGAGCTTGTTCTCGCCCGTGCCGAGGTCCATGACGTATTGCTGATCGCAGCCGGCGCCGGGGACGGTGGCTTGGTAGATGATCTTCGTCCCGTCCGGCGAGAAATACGCCTCGGCGTTCTCGCCGCCGAAGGTGAGCTGGCGGACGTCTTTGAGGTGCTTCTCGCCGTCGAACGTTTTCTCGACCGGCTTGCCGGCTTTGATCTCGAACGCCTTCGCCTCGGGCGGCGGCGCGCCGCGCGTGCCGAGCGTCGCGCGCAGCTTGACCGGCTGTTCGTTGCGGATGACCACGACCTCGATCGTCTCGCCCGGACGGTGGTCCTGCAACGCGTAGGTCATGTCGTAGAGGTTCTCGATCTTCGTCCCGGCCATCTCCACGATGCGGTCGCCGCCGCGGATGCCGGCCTTGTCGGCCGGGCCGCCGGCGCGGACGTCGGCGAGAAGCACGCCGCCCTTCTCCGCCTCCATGGCCCGGTAGTCGGGCACCGTGCCGAGGTAGGCGCCGTAGCCGCGGGAGTCGCCTTCCATCGCCGGAGCGCTCGCCGTCGTGCGCGCGTACGCGGGCGTGACGCGGCCGAGCGCGATCTCGTCGGCGACGGCAGCCGTGAGCTCGACCACCTTCGCCGCCCCCGCGTAGTTCAGAAACTCCGCATCATCCTCGGGTGCGTGATAGCGCTCGTGCGTGCCGGTGAAGAAGTGGATGACCGGCACCTGCTTGGCGTAGAAGCTGGTCTGGTCGGAGGGGCCGTAGCCGTCGCCGCGCTCGGTGAGCTTGAGCTTGAGCGGCTCGGCCTGTTTTTCGAGCAGCGCGCGCCACTGCGGCGCGGAGTCGGCGCCGAACGCGATGAGCTCGTCGTTGCGCAGCATGCCGACCATGTCGAGGTTGATCATGGTCACGACGTTTTTCATCGGCCTGGGGCTGTGGTCGACCATCCATCCCGAGCCGGCCAAGCCCATCTCCTCGCCGGAGAAGAGGGCGAAGAGGACCGTGCGCCGCTCCGGCGCGTCTTTGAGCAGCTCGCTCATGCGCTGGGCGATGAGGAGCACCGAGACCGTGCCGGAGCCGTTGTCGTCGGCGCCGTTGTGGATGGCGTGCACGTTCGGCTTCATGGAGTGCTCGCCGCCGTAGCCGAGGTGGTCGTAGTGCGCGCCGATGACGACGACGTCGTTGGCGAGCTTGCCGCGGCCGGGGAGGATCGCGGCGACGTTCGACGTCGTCGCGTACGCCGCCTTCACGTTGACGTTGCCGTCGAGGGTGAGCGGCAGCACGCGCGAGCGCGGCTTGAGGTCTTTGTCGACCGCGTCCTGGAACTCCTTTAGATTCACGCCCCACGCTTCGGCGACGCTCGGCTTCACCTGGATGACGGGAATGCCGGCGGCGCTCTGCGGGCCGTCGTTCTTGAGCGCGGGGATGCGGTCTTTCCCTTCGTCCTGCTGCGGGCCGGTGGTGAAGACGACGGCGACGGCGCCGCGCTCGCGGGCCTGCAGGACTTTGTAGCGCATGGCCGACCAACGGCTCGGCCTGCGGCCGTCGAAGACCGACTTGTCGTCCTTCTCCTGCGGCTCGTAGCGGAGCATGAGCGCGACTTTGCCTTTGAGGTCGACGCCGGCGTAGTCGTCGTAGCCGAGCGGCGGCGCGGCAATGCCGTAGCCGACGAAGACGACCGGCGCGTGGAACTTGCCGGAGCTGGAGAAGCCGAGCGGCGTCCAGGCATCGCCGGCCACGTTCGAGAGCCGATTCCCCTCCCCCATCTCCACGCCGATCTTGACGTCGAACGGCTGCCGGTAGGAGTTGCCGAAGGCCGGCTGGAGCTTCAGATCGCGCAGGCGCTGCTCGAGGAACGCGGCGGCGCGGTCGATGCCTTTGGTGCCGAGGCCGCGGCCTTCCATGTCGTCGGCGGCGACGATCTTGATGTCGTGCTCGAACTGTTTGGCGAGATCGGCAGGTGCGCCGAGGGCTAGCGCGAGGAGGATCTGGACGATCATCCGCCTAGGCTATCATTCGCGCCGCCATGCCATCACCAATCACCGATTTCATCAAGCACCACTACCGTCATTTCAACGCCGCGGCGCTGATCGCGGCGGCCGAGGACTACGTCAAGCACTTGGGCCGCGGCAACCCGATGCTGCTGACGATGGCGGGCGCGATGTCGACGGCGGAGATCGGCCTGTCGCTCGCGGAGATGATCCGTCAGGAGAAGGTGCACGCCATCGTCTGCACCGGCGCGAATCTCGAGGAAGACATCTTCAACCTCGTCGCGCACGACCACTACGAGCGCGTGCCGCACTACCGCGAGCTCAGCGCCGCCGATGAGCAAGCGCTGCTCGAGCGGCACATGAACCGCGTGACCGACACGTGTATCCCCGAGGGGGAAGCCATGCGGCGGATCGAGGCGGCGGTGCTGCGGCACTGGGTGGAGAAGGACAAGGCCGGCAAGCGCCTCTTCCCGCACGAGTTCATGTACGAGATCCTGCGCGACGGCTCGATCAAGGAGTTCTATCAAATCGATCCGAAGAACTCGTGGATGATCGCCGCGGCGGAGAAGAACCTGCCGATGTTCGTGCCGGGGTGGGAGGACTCGACGCTCGGCAACATGTACACGGGGCACTGCATCAGCGGCGACGTTCGCAATGTGCACACGGTGCGCACCGGCATCGAGTACATGATCGAGCTGGCCGACTACTACACGAAGACGTCGGTCGACGGCCGGACGATCGGCTTTTTCCAGATCGGCGGCGGCATCGCCGGCGACTTCCCGATCTGCGTCGTGCCGATGCTGCACCAGGACCTGCAGCGCACGAACGTCCCTCTGTGGGGCTACTTCTGCCAGATCTCCGACTCGACGACGAGTTACGGCTCGTACTCCGGCGCCGTGCCGAACGAGAAGATCACCTGGGGCAAGCTCGGCATCGACACGCCGAAGCACATCATCGAGTCGGACGCGTCGATCGTGGCGCCGCTGGTGTTTGCGTACGTGTTGGGGTGGTAGTCGCGCCGCCGTCCCGGCGGCCGGCGAGGCGGCGTCTCGCCGCCTCGAGTGGCTAGGTGGTCAAATGGAATACGTCGCGATCATTGATCAGGGTGACCATTCCTTCGGGGCTTACGTTCCCGATCTTCCCGGCTGCGCTGCGGTCGGCGAGACTCGCGAAGAGGCTATGCAACTCATTCGCGAGGCCGTCGATCTGCACATCGAGAGTCTGCGGGAGAACGGCGAGCCGGTGCCGCTGCCTCACTGATACCCCCCCCTCCCCCGACCGGCAGGCGAGACGCCTGCGGGCCGGCCGGCGGGGACGCCGGCTGCGACTACTGAATGCTCGCCCGCTGCAGCACCGCCCCATTCCTCTTCACCGTCACCTCCGTCGGCTTGTCGACCTGCACGACCACGGTCACGCCGCCGCCGGAGCTGGTCTTGCCGAGGACCGTCGCGCCTTCCACGGCGATCTCCTCGGGCTGCGCGCCGACGACGTAGAGCGCGACCTTGCCGCCCGTCGTCGTCGTGCAGGGGACGAACTTCTGCGTGCCGACCATGAACGGATACGTCTCGCTGTCGGTGCGCGGCGCCTTCACCAGCACCGCCTTCGGCGCCTCGTCGATCGGGATCGGCGTCAGCACCGCGGCCTCGCCGGCCTTCGGCACCACCAGCGACGTGCGGGCGAAGCCGTTGCGCTCGTCGCGGTTGTGCACCAGCGTCTTGATCGTGTAGCGGCCGGGCGGCAGCGACAGCGTGCCGTAGTAGCGCACGCCGCCGGCGCGGAGGCGCTCCTTCAACTTCTTCAGATCGAACGACAGCGGCTGGAAGAGGCGATCGCGAATGGCGCCGTCTTCGGCGAACGCGTAGACGTACACCTGCGCGTAGGCACGGTCGTCCTTGGCCGCCTCGATCAGCGCGGCGGCGTCGATGTCGACGAGCACCGGCACCGCGGCCTTCCCCTCCGCCGCCGGGAACGCCGCGGCGAGCGTGGAGATCCGCACGCCCGTCTGCGGCACGTCGTTCATCACGATCTCGGAGGTCGACAGCAGGCGCTCGTTGACGTCGGCGCCGCCGGCGTCGTAGTAGCCGCTGCGGTGCGCCACCGTCACGCGCCCCGACGTCCCCGTCACCTTCACCTGCAACGGATGGAACGCGCTCGCCTTCGCCGGCGGCGGCGCGTAGAACCCGAGCACGTAGACCACTTCCTGCGGCTTCAGAAAGCGGCGGAGGCTGTCGGCGAGCTCGTTCGAGCTGTGGATCACCATACCGCCGGTGGGGCGGGCCAGGAGAAAGAGCCCGTCGTTCGACTGCGCGACCGCGCCCGCCGTCTCGCTCATGCCGCGGACGCCGCGGATGTCGATCGCGCTCAGCACGACGTCGGAGCCGCGGAAGGCGCGCTCGAGCCGCGCCAGATTGGTGAGCTGCGTGGCGCTGCCGAAGATGCGGTCGGAATCGACCTTGGAGAGATCGCCGCTCGTGATGGCGTCGAGGTCCGACTGTTCGCCGGCCAGATCGCGCATGTCGCGGCCCTGCACCAGGGTGGCGTCAAAACCTTCGGACAGCAGCACGACCTGCTTGCGTCCGCCGACGCTGCGCAGCGTCATGCCTAGGTCGGCCAGCCATTTGATCTGCTTGTCGACGCGGCTGCGGTCGTAGGCGCGGGACTGGTTCTCGGTGACTTCGGCAATGGCTGTCCCGCCCGGGGACAGCATGCTCGTGCCTCACGAGAAACAGCTCATGGGATTGGTGTCCACCTGCGAAAGGACGCCGGTGGGCTTCGTCCACGCCGGACCGTTGGCAATGCCTAGGGGATCGGAGACGACGAAGTTCAGCGGGCTCTCGATCGCGGCGTCGAGCAGCGCGCGATCCGTCGTGAACGCGGTGATGAGACGGAAGCCGTGCTCGACGCTGAGCGTGCCGACGGCGGCGAGGTCGCTCGGATGCACGGCGTTGCCGACGAACTCCCGCGCCGCGCGGCGGGCGCGGCCCATGGCGTTCGGCGTCGTGTTCGAGAGGTCGAAGAGAAGGAGAAAGCTGCGCCGCGCGGGCGCGGGGACGGACGCGGCGGTGGTGGCGGCGGCGCTGAAGTCGATCGCGTCGAACGTCGCGATGGCGTGCTTGCCGCGATCGTCGGAGAGGACGAAGTTCTCCGCCTTCAGTCCGCGCACCGCGTTGCCGCTGCCGTCGGCGACGGTCACCGGCACTTCAATGAGCGTCACGTTCACGCGGTCATTGACCTGCGCGACGGCCGCCGATGCCATGAGAAAAACGAACGCCATGCTCTTCATCGCAATCCCTCCTATTGAATGCTCGCTCGCTGCAGCACTGCACCGTTCCGCTTGACCGTCACCTCGGTCGGTTTGTCCACCTGAAGCACGACCGTCGTGGCGCCGACGGAGCTCGTCTTGCCGAGCACCGTGGCTCCTTCGACGGCGATCTCGTCGGGCTTCGCGCCGAGAACGTAGAGCGCCACTTTCCCGCTCGTCGTCGTGCAGGGGACGAACTTCTGCGCTCCCACGAGGAACGGATAGGTCTCGCCGGCGTCGCGCGCGGCGGCCTTGACCAGCACGGCCTTCGGCGCCTCGTCGATCGGAATCGGCGTCAGCACGGCCACGTCGCCCTCTTTCGGCACCGTCAGCTCCGTCCGGACGAAGCCGTTGCGGCCGTCGGCGCCGCGCACGAGCGTCTTGATCGCGTAGCGGCCCGGCGGCAGCGACAGCGTTCCGTAGTAGCGGACGCCGCCGGCGCGGAGGCGCTCGCCGAGTTTCTTCACGTCGATCGACACCGGCTGGTAAAGATGGTCCTTCACGCCGCCGTCGTCGCCGAAGGCGTAGACGTACACCTGCGCCGAGGCACGGCCGTCGTTCGCGCTCTGCAGCAGCGCGCCGCCGTCGACGTCGACGATCACCGGCACGGCGGACTTGCCGCCGGCGGCAGGAAACGCCGCGGCGAGCGCGGAAACGCGCACGCCGTTCTGGGCGACGTCGTTCATGACGATCTCCGAGGTCGCCAGCAGGCGCTCGTTGAAGTCGGCGGCGCCGCCGTCGTAGTAGCCGCCGCGGTGCGCCACCGTCACGCGCGCCGGCGCGTCCGTGACCTTCACCTTGATCGGATGGAACGCCCCCGGCTTCGTCGCCGCCGGCGCGTAGAAGCCGAGCACGTAGACCACTTCCTGGCGGTGGAGATAGCGCTGGAAGTCGTCGTTGAGATCGTTCGAGTTGTGGATCACCACGCCGCCGGTCGGGCGAGCCAGGAGAAACAGGCCGTCGTTCGACTGCGCGGCGACGCCTTCCTGTCCCGTGCCTCCGTGCACGCCGCCGATGTCGATCGCGTTCAGCACCACGTCGGAGCCGCGGAAGGCCTGCTCGAGGCGGTTGAGGTTCGTGAGCTGCGTGGAACTGCCGAACACCGCATCGGTGTCGATCTGGGAGAAGTCGCCGCGGATGACAGCCTCGTTATCGCTCTTCGCCTGCGCGGCGTCGCGCCCCTCGATCAGCTTCCCGTCGAACCCTTCGGAGAGGAAGACGACCTGCTTGCGGCCGGGAAGCCCGCGCATGATCGTGGCGAGCTCGCGGAGCCAGTCGATCTGCTTCTGCACGCGGCCGCGGTCGTAGTCGTGCCGTTGGCCGGCGTACGAATCGGTGATGCCGCCGTTGGTGGCCTGGTTACCCCTTCTGTTGTCCTTCGGCTGCGTGGGGTCCATCGTCTGCGCCAGCATCCCCACCGGGGATCCGGGAGGCACTCACCAGAAACAGGGCACCACGGCCTGCGCGGACACGAGGATGCCGGACGCCGTCCCCGTCCAGGCTGGGCCGTTGGCGAGGCCAAGGGGATCGCTGACGATGAAGTTGGCCGGATCGGCGACAGCGGAGGCCAACAGTACGCGGTCGCTCGTGAAGGCCGTGACCATACGGAAGCCGCGCTCGACGCTGATCGTGCCGACGGCGGCGAGGTCGCTCGCATGGACGGCGCTCTTGACGAACTCCTCCGCGGCCCGGCGAGCGCGGGCCATGGCGTTCGGCGTGGAGTTGGAGAGGTCGAAGAGAAGGAGGAAGTTCCGGCGCGCGGGCGGCGGAATCACAGCGGCGGCGCGTGCCGGCGACGCGAAGTCGACCACCTCGAACGAGGCCACGGCGCGCTTGCCGCGGTCGTCGGAGAGAACGAAGTTCTCCGCCTTGAGGCCGCGCACCGGATTGCCGCTGCCGTCGGCGACGGTCACCGGCACTTCGACGAGCGTCACGTTCACGCGGTCATTCACCTGCGCGACGGCCGCCGATGCCATGAGAAAAACAAACGCCATCCGTTTCATCGCACTCCTCCTTTCACGAGGGTTCACTGCAATGCCAGGCGCGCCGAGGCGACGCCGTCCTTCTTGCGGACCGAGACTTCGAACGACGACTGCGCCGGCGGCGCGTCGAGCTCGATGACGAGCTGCGTGGCCGCGCCGGCGGCGACTTTGCGCAGTACCTTCGACGCCGCCGCCGTGGTCTGCAGCGTCAGGTCGTCGGGCTGGGCGTTGTAGACGATCACGGCCAGCTTGCGCATCCCGCCGCAGCGCGGGCGGGCGGTGGCGGAGGGGACGAAGGCTTCGCCGCTGATCGAGAACGGATACGCGGCGGCGGGATCGTGCGAGGTGCCCTTGACCATGATCCAGTCGCCGGGGCGCTCATCGATGAAGAACGACGCCAGCGACATCTCGTCCCGCCGCGGCACGACGACCTCGGTGCGCGCGAAGCCGCGGCGCTCGTTGTCGCCGACGCGCACGAGCGTCTTCACCGCGTAGCGGCCCGGCGGCAGCGCCAGCGTGCCGTAGTACTTCACGCCGCCGGCGCTGAGGCGCTCGCCGACCTTGGCCAGGTCGAACGTCATCTTCTGGTACAGCCGGTCGCGCACGAGCCCTTCCTCGTCGAAGGCGTAGATGTAGACGTCCGCCGCGGGCGTCTTCAAGAGCGCGGCGCCGTCGATCTCGACAATGATCGGCACCTGCGCGCGCTCGCCCGCGCTCGGGAAGGCCGCGGAGACGGCGCTGATGCGGACGTCGTTCTGGGGGATGTCGTTGATGATGATCTCGGCGTTCGAGAGCGTCTTCTGGATGGCCGACTCGCCGCCGCTCTCGTAGTAGCCGCTGCGGTACGACGGCCGCGCGCCGGGCACGCCCACGAGCCGCACTTCGAGGCTGTGGAACTGCCCGCGGCGAACGGCCGGAGCTTGAAAGGCCAGCACGTAGACGACTTCCTGCCGGCGCAGCATCGTGGCGAAGTCGCCGCCGAGGTCGTTGGTGTTGGAGAAGACCTCGCCGCCGGTGGGGCGGGCCAGGAGGAAGAGCGCGTCGTTGGCGCTGTTCGGCGCGCGCACGCCGTGGATGTCGATGGCGTGGAGGACACTGTCGGAGGCGTGGAAGGTCTTGGCCATCTCGCGCAGCATGCGCATGCTGGCGCTGTTGCCGTAACGGAGATCGGGATCGGCAGTCCGCCCGCGCACGTACTCCGGATCGAATCCCTCGGACAGCAGCACGATCTGCTTCCGTCCCGGTACGGCGCGCATCATCGACGCCAGCGCGGAGAGCCCGTCGATCTCCTTCTCGATGCGCATGCCGGCGAAGGCGTCGCGCGGCGGCATCGAGGCCATGCGCGACGCTTGGCGCGCTTCCTCGCGGATGCTGAACGGACGCCCGGCCACGTGCACTTCGTTCGACTGCGGCGGATTGGCCGCGGCGAGCTGCAGCGGATCGCTGGAACGGAACGAGGCCGGATCGGCCAGCGCGGCGGCGGTGAGGTCGCGATCGGTGGTGAACGCGGTAAGAAGACGGAAGCCGCGCTCGGGGCTGATCGAGCCGACGGCGACGAGGTCGCGCGGCTTGACGGCGTCGCGGACGAAGCGCCGCGCCGCTTCCTGCGCGCGCGCCAGCGCCGTCGGCGAGGAAAACCCGAGGTCGAAGAGGAGCATGAACGAGCGCCGGGCGGCGGGATTGACGGGCGAGAACGCGCTCGCGTCCTCCTGCGCCGCGGCGAAGTCGACGGCCTCGATGGCCGTGATGGCGCGGCGGTTGCCGTCGTCGAAGAGCTCGAAGTTCGCGGCGGTGAGGCCGCGCACCGCGTTGCCGCTCCCGTCGACCACCGTCACCGGCACTTCCAGGACGTTGACGGTGATCTTCTCGCCGACCTGCGCCGCGGCGGCGGAGGCCACGAGAAGGAGGACGGCGACGACGTGCGGCTTCATTTCATTTCAGCGCAATCTTCTGCGTCTGCGTTGCTCCCTTCGCGTGCACGGTCAGGTCGACGGCCGGCAGCGAGGCGTCGTCGATCTCCATCAGCAGCGCCGTGGCCGTGCCGCTCGGGGCGGCGCCAAGGAACTTCACCTTCGGCGCCGGATCGACCGTGACCTCGTTCGTCCGCGCGTTCGTCACAAACACGGCGAGCTTGGCGTGCGGCGCGGCGGCGGGGACGAAGCGCTCGCCGCTCACCATGAACGGATCGGCGGCCGCGGCGGCGTGGGAGACGCCGCGCACCAGCACCGCGCTCGGATGCTCGTCGACGAAGACCGCCGGCAGCACCGTCGTCTCGCCAGCGGCGGCCACGGTCATGTCCGATCGGATGAAGCCGCGCCGGTCGGTGTCGGGCACGCGCACGAGCGACTTCACCGCGTACTTGCCCGGAGGCAGCGTCAGCGTGGCGTAGTACTTCAAGCCGCCGCTGCGCAGGCGGGGGCCGACTTTGGCGATGTCGAGGCCGATCGACTGGTACAGCCGGTCGCGCACCAGGCCGTCGCTGTCGAAGGCGTAGATGTAGAACTCCACGCCGAACTTCTCGGCGCGCACGTCTTTCAAGAGATCGTTGCCGTCGAGCTCGAGCACCACCGGCACCTGCGCGTTCTGCCCCTCGGTCGGGAACGCGGCGGCGAGGCCGGCCACGCGGATGTCGGTCTGGGCGATGTCGTTGAGGACGATCTCGGCGTTCGACAGCGTCCGCTCCTGCGGCGTGAGCGCGCCCCCTTCGTAGTAGCCGGCGCGGGCGAAGACGTTGGCGCGGCCGGGGACGTCGACGAGCTTGACCTTGAGGTCGTGGAACGCCCCGGCCTTCGACGCCGGCGCCTGGAACGTCAGCACGTAGACGAACTCCTGCGCCTTGAGCATGCGGTCGAAGTTCGCGTTCATGTCGTTGGCGTTCTGGAAGACCATGCCGCCGGTTGGGTCGGCCAGCAGCGCCAGGCCGGCGTTGGAGTTGATCTTCGCGCCGCTCATGTCGTTCTGCACGCGCACGCCTTGGATGTCGATGGCGTTCAGAACGACGTCGGAGCCGCGGAAGAACTGGGCCATGCGGCTGACGAAGGACTGGCTCGTGGAGCTGCCGAAGCGCGCGTCGTTGTCGACGTTGTAGGCGTTGCCGCGCAGGATGGCTTCGTTGTCCTGCGCCGACATGTTGGAATCGCGCACGTCGCGCCCGGTGACGACCGAGGGGTCGAAGCCCTCGGAGAGAAAGACGATCTGCTTGCGCCCCGGCACGGCGCGCAGCGTCTTCGCCAGCGCGCCGAGGTAGTCGACCTGCTTCTCCACGCGGGCACGGACGTAGGCGACGTTCGCGTGCTGGACCTGCAGCTTCATCTCCGCGGCCGCGTCCGCGGCGGCGATTCTGTTGTCTTGCGCGCGCAGCTGGGCGGCCGACCCGGCGCCCGGCTGGAGCTCCGGCCCCGGCGAGGTGTCGAGCGTGGAGGCGATGTTCGTCTCGTTGGCCAGCTGCAGCGGGTCGGCGGACTTGAAGCCGGCCGGATTGCTGATGGCGGAGGCGACGATCTCGCGGTCGGTGGTGAAGACGCAGAGGAGGCGGAAGCCGTGCTCAACGTCGATCGTGCCGACGCCGACGAGGTCGCGCGGCTGCACGGCGGTCTTGACGAAGTTGCGCGCCGCCTCCTGCGCGCGCGCGAGCGAGCGCGGCGCGGAGTAGGAGAGGTCGAACAGCAGCATGAAGTTGCGCCGCGCCGCCGGCGGCACCGGCGTGAGCGCGGTCTGCTTCACGGTGAGATCGATGGCGTCGAACGCGGTGATGGCGCGCTCCTTCCCCTGATCGAAGAGCTTGAAGTTCGCCTTCGTCAGGCCGCGGACGGCGTTGCCGCTCCCGTCGACGACGGTGACCGGCACCTCCACGACGTTGACGTTGATGCTCTCCTTCATCTGCGCGGTCGCGGCGACGCTCACGAGCGCAGCGGCGAACGTCACGGCGGCGGTACGGAATCGCATACGGCCTCCCTCTCCATGTGTCATTCCGAGCGAAGCGAGGAATCCCCACCCGCAGGGGGTCCCTCGCTTCGCTCGGGATGACACCTTTTCATTTCAACGGCGTGCTGGCGGTCATCATGGCCGCATCGTGCTTGCGGATCGTGACGCCGAAGCGCGCCGCGTTCTTGTCGTCCAGTTGCCAGATCAACTTCGTGGCCGCGGCGCCTTCGACCTGCGCGAGCAGCGTCGCCGGCGGCGTCGTCTCCCAGACGAAATCGGCCGGCCGGGCGTTGCAGACGAACACCGCCACCTTGCGCACGTCGCCGGCCGGCGGATGCCCGGCGGCGCTCGGGACGAACGGCTCGCCGTTGACCTGGAACGGGTACGCGCCGCGGTCGTGCTCCGCGCCGCGCACGAGCACCCACGCCCGCGGGTCGTCGAGCACGAAGGGCGGCAGGAGCGCCGTCTCGCCGCTCTTCGGCACGACCACGTCGCTGCGGGCGAAGCCGCGCTCTCCGGTGGCCGGCAACTGCACGAGCGTCTTCACCGCGAACGTGCCGGCGGGAAGGCCTAGGGTAGCGATGTACTTGACGCCGGCGCGGCGGAGCCGGTCGCCTACTTTGGCGAGATCGAGCGCGAGCCGCTCGTACACGCGGTAGCGCACCGCCCCCTGCTCGTCGAATGCGTAGACGAAGATCTCCGCGGTGACGGTGTCGTCCTTCGCCGCTTTCAGGAGATCCGAGCCGTCGATGTCGATGACGACCGGCACGTCGGCGAGCTCCTTCGCCGTCGGGAACGCCGCGGCCAGCGCGGCGACGCGAACGCCGCTCTGCGGGATGTCGCGCAAGACGATGTCGGCGGCGTTGACGGCGTCCTCGAACGGCGTGGTGCGGGTGCCCCCTTCGAAGTAGCCCTGGCGCGAATAAACCTTCGCGCCGCGCGGGCCGCCGGCGAGCTCGATGCGGAGGTCGTGCAGCTTGCCGGGACTGGTGACCGGAGCTTGAAACCCGAGGATGTAGACGACTTCCTGCTGGTGCAGCATGCGGGCGAAGTTGCCGGCCAGGTCGTTGGAGTTGCGGAAGACTTCGCCGCCGGTCGGCCGGGCCAGGAGCGCCAGCGCCTCGTCGTTGTTGTCGGCCGCGCCGTGCTCGACGTCGCTCTGGATGCGCAGCCCCTGGATGTCGATGGCGTGTAGGATCACGCCGGAGCCGCGGAACGCCTGCGTCATGGCCTGGAGCGAGGTGAGCGAGGCCGTGCTGCCGAAATGGCGGTCCAGATCGACGGTGGGCATGTTGGTTCTGCCCGGGTTCCACCACGTGCCGTTGATGATGTTCTCGGCGTCTTCGTACTCTTCGTTTTTCTCCTTGGCGCTGCGGCCGACCATGATGCGCGCGTCGAAGCCGTCGGAGAGGAAGACGATCTGCGGCCGGCCGCGGAGGTTGCGCAACGACGCGGCGAGCTGCCCCAGCCAGTCGATCTGCTGGTGCACCTTCTGGCGCGCACGCTGGTCCTCCTCCATGCGGAAACGCTCGGCATCGCTGCGGAGCCACTGGGAATACCCGCCCTCCTTGGCCGACTCGCTCAAGCCTTGATCCCTGTCGATCTGCTGCTTGTCGAGCGACGGGATCGCGGAGAGCTGCAGCGGATCGGTCGAGCGCAGCGCGCCGGGATGATCGATCGCCTGCGCCACGGCGGCGCGGTCGGAGGTGAAGTTCACGAGCAGCCGGTAGCCGCGCTGGAGGTCGAGCGTGCCGACGCCGACGAGATCGCCCGGCAGGACCGTTTTCTGGACGAACGTCCGCGCCGCCGCCTGCGCGCGTCCCAGCGACGACGGCTGCGAGTTGATGAGATCGAACAGGAGGAGAAAGGCGCGGTGCGCCGCCGGATTTTTCGCGTTGGCCTGGAGCGACGCCGGCGAGGCGAAGTCGATCGTCTCAAACGAGGTGACGTCGACCGGCCGGCGGTTGTCGAAGAGGCGGAAGTTTTCCTTCGTCAGCCCGCGCACCGGGTTGCCGTCGCGGTCGACGACGCTCAACGGTACTTCGACGTAGTGGACGGTGATGGTCTCGGAGGCGTGCGCCGCGAGAACGAAAAGGAGGATGTGGAGTGCGGCGGCCATGCCGCCGCTCCGGAGGTAACAGCGGCGGCGTGGCCGCCGCACTCCAGATTCGTCCATCAGTTCACCACCACCACCGGCAAGCTGGCCTTGCGCACGTCGGGGGAGCCTTTCTTGTGCAGCAGCAGATCGAATCGGGCCGGCCCGGCGGCGATGCCGCTCGGGTCGACGTGGAAGACGAGCTTGGTCACGCCCTCGCCCTTGATCTGGCGCACGAGCGACGGCTGCGCCGGCCGGGTCACGCCCGCCGCGTCGGTCACGGTGGCCTGCATCATCAGCTCCTCGGCGTTGGCGTTGTAGAGGAAGAGCGCGAACTCGCCGGGCTCGCTCTTGCGAAGGTGCGGCGCGGCGCTCGGCAGGAACGGCTCGCCGTCGAGGAGGAACGGATACGCGGCCGCGCCATGCTGGACGCCCTTGATGAGCGCCCACTGCCCCGCCGGATCGCGGAAGAGCGGCGGCAGCACGGCCATGTCCCCGCCGTCGGGGACGACGAGCTCCGTCCGGACGAAGCCGCGCCGCTCGCTCTCCGGCAGCGACACGAGCGACTTCACCGCGTACCGGCCGGGCGGCAGCGCGAGCGTGGTGAAGAACTTGATGCCGCGCCCCCGCACCTTTCCGCTGGCGCGCGCCGGATCGACGGTGATGCGCTGGTAGATGCGGTCGCGCACGATGCCGCCCTCGTCGAAGGCGTAGACGTAGATGTCGGCCAACACCGGCTTGGTGGCGCCTTTGAGCAGGCTCTCGCCGTTGATCTCGAGGAAAAGCGGCACCGCGGCGCTCTGCCGCGAGCCCGGGAGCGCCGTCGCCAGCGCCGCCACCTGGATCTCACTCTGCGGGATGTCGTTGACGACGATCTCGGCGTCGGTCAGCCGCCGCTCCGCCGGCGTCGCCGCCGGCGTGCCTTCGTAGTAGGCGACGCGGTTGCTCACCTTCGCCCCCGGCGGTCCGTCCACGAGCTTGACGGAGAGGTCGTGCAACTTCCCCGGCTTGGACGGCTGGGCGTGAAACCCGAGGACGTAGACCACTTCCTGCTGGTGCAGCATCCGCTCGAGGTTTTGCGCGAGCGCGTTCGAGTTCTCGTAGACCTTGCCGCCGGTCGGGTCGGCGACCAGATGCAGCCCATCGTTCGCCGTGTATCCCTTGACCGCCGCCTCCTCGCTGAGGCGAAGCCCGCCGATGTCGATGGCGTGCATGACCACGTCCGACTGCTTGAAGAGCTTCACCATCTCGTCGAGGACGTTCTGGCTGGCCGTGTTGCCGAAGCGGGCGTCGTTGTCGATGAGGTAGGCCTGCCCCGACGTGGCCTTGGCCATGTCGGCCAGCTCCGAGCCGCGCTTGCCGCGCACGATGGACGGATCGAAGCCGGCGGAGAGGAGCACGACCTGCTTGCGGCCGGGCACGGAGCGGAGCGTGCTGGCCAGGAGCCCCAGGGATTGGATCTCGCGCATCACGCGCCCGGCCACGAAGTCGCGGTTGTTGCGCCGCGTCATTTCCTTGATCTCCGCCAAATGCGAGTCCGCGGCGGCGGCGTTGCCGCTCCCCGTCAGTTCGCTTCCGGCGGTGCTGCCCTGGGCGTCGGTGAAGGCGTCGACGTCGGAGAGCTGCAGCGGGTCGTTGCCCTGGTACTGGCCGGGCTGGGCGATGGCCGCGGCGACGATCTTGCGGTCGGTGGTGAAGGTGGTGTGGAGGCGGAAGCCTTTCTCCGGATCGACGCTGCCGACGGCCACGAGGTCGCGCGGCTGCACGCTCGTCTTGACGAAGCTCGTGGCGGCCTCGCGGGCGCGGGTGATGGCCTTGACGTCGGAGTAGCCGATGTCGAAGAGCAGCAGGAACGAGCGGCGGGCGTTCGGGTTCAGCGGCGAGATCGCCGTCACGTCCTGGCGCGCCGCGAAGTCGATGTTGTCGAACGACGTGATCGTCTGCGGCTTGCCGTCGTCGAGGACTTGGAAGTTCGCCGCGGTGAGGCCGCGGATCGGGTTGCCGTCCCGGTCCGTCACCGTGACCGGCACTTCGATGACGCGGACATCCACCGACATCTGCGCGGCCAGCGGCAGCGCCGCCAGTGCCAGCAGCACAGCGAGACGAAGGGTCTTCAAGCGGCTCTCTCCTAGGGGGGCGTCAGTTGCTCACGAGCAGCGGAACGCTGGCTCGGCGTGCGTCCGACGACCCTTTTTTGTGAATGACGATGTCGAGCGTGGCGTTGCCCGGACCTAGGCCCGCGGCGTCGTACTGGAAGACGAGCTTCGTGACGAAGTCGCCCTGCAGCTCGCGCACGAGCTTCGGCTCCGCGATGCGCGTGCCCGCGGCGTTCGTCAGCGTCGCTTCCCACGCCACCTCGTCCGCCGTGGCGTTGTAGACGAAGACGAAGAAGTGCCGCGGCTGGCTGTTGCGAATGCGCGCCACGGCGCTGGGCATGAAGGGCTCGCCGTCGAGGTGGAACGGATAGGAATCGCGGTCGATGTGCTGCGCGCCCTTGACCATGAGCCACTGGCCCGGAAGATCGCCGAAGAGCGGCGGCAGCACGGCGATGTCGTCGGTGCCGGGGACGCTGACGTCGGTGCGCGAGAAGCCCTTCCGCTCCGACTCGGGGATGCGCACGAGCGACTTGATGGCGTACTTGCCGGCCGGCAGCGAGAGCGTGCCGTAGTACTTCACGCCGCCGGCCTTGAGCTGCTCGCCGGCCTTGACGGTGTCGATGTTGAGGCGCTGGTAGACGCGGTCGCGCACGATGCCCTCGTCGTCGAAGGCATAGATGTAGAGGTCGGCCACGACGTTCGCCGTCTTGGCGCCGCGCACGAGATCGCTGCCGTTGATCTCGACGATGACCGGCACCTCCCCCTTCGACTTCCCCGGCATCGGCGCCACGAGCGTGGCGATGTGCACGTCGTCCTCGGGGATGTCGTTCATGATCACTTCGGCGTTCGTCAGCGTCCGCTCCAGAGCGTTCTCGCCGCCGCTCTCGTAGTAGCCGGCGCGGTGGGAGACGTTCGATCCCGCGGAGAGTCCCTTGACGCGCACCTTGAGATCGTGGAACTTGCCGGAGCCGGCGGAGGGAGCGCGGAAGCCGAGGACGTAGACGACTTCTTGCTGGCGCAGCAGCTTGTCGAAGTCGCGGGAGAGGTCGTTCGAGTTCTGGAAGAGCATGCCGCCGGTGGCGCGGGAGACGAGGGAGAGTCCCTCGTTGGAGTTGATCTTCGCCCCCTCCTGCAGGTCGTTCTGCACGCGTAGGCCCTGAATGTCGATGGCGTGCAGGACGACGTCGGAGCCGCGGAAGAAGCGGGCCATGCGGTCGAGGATGGTGAGCGTGGTGGAGCTGCCGAAGCGCGCGTCGAAGTCGACTTTCCAGAACTCGCCCGCGGTCGAGGACTCGGTCTCTTCCGCCACCTCGTCGGTGGCGCGCGCATCGCGCCCCTGCACGAGCCGCGCGTCGAAGCCCTCGGACATGAAGATGACCTGCTTCTGCCCCGGCACGTTCCGCAGCGTGCGCGCGAGCCCGCCGAGCATGATCAGCTCCTTCTCCACGCGCGTGCGGTTGTAGCTGTCGTTGAGGCGCTTCTCCAGGCGGGCGATGTCCTTTACGTTCTCCAGCGCGATGGCGTCGCGGTCGGTGTTGCGAGCCTTGGTGCTGGTCATCTCCGGCAGCGTGGCGGTGAAGATGTCGAGGCCGCCGAGCTGCAGCGGGTCGCCGGAGACGAAGACCTTCGGATTGCTGACGGCCTGCACCAGCGCCATGCGGTCGGTGGTGAACGAGGTGAGGAGGCGGAAGCCGTGATCGATGTCGATCGTGCCGACCGCCGCCAGGTCGCGCCGGGTCATGCTCTTGGCGATGAACGAACGCGCCGCCTCCTGCGCCTTGGCCCGGCCGTTCGGCGAGGAGTAGCTCATGTCCAGGAGGAGGAGGAAGCTGCGCCGCGCCGCGGGGTTGAGCGGCGAGGTCTGTTTCATGTCGCTCGTCGCGAAGTCCACGGTGTCGAAGGTGGCGATCTCGCGCGCCTTCCCCTGGTCGAAGATCTCGAAGTTGGCCTTGGTCAGGCCGCGGACCGGAGCGCCGTTGCGATCGACCACCGTCACCGGCACCTCGACGAGGTGGACGTTGACGTTTTCGGTGAATTTCGGCTGCTCCGCGGCAACCGCAGTCGCACACACCGCGGCGAGGGCAATGGTGATGCGGCTGAGAGAGCGCATCGGGCAAATTCTCCTGTGCCGAGAAGAATGCTCCAGAAGCCCAGGCGATTCCGTGAATGTTCTGTTTCAGTGCTTGGAATCCAATGCGAGCGCGGCAGTGAGCGCAAAGGCGACGCCGCCCGCGCCCCCGCGCATGCGCGACAACCTCGAGCACGGCATCTCCACCCGCCGTAGAATTCGAATTGGATCGAATGAGGCGGGCTAAGATGATTTACGATGTCGCGAGCGCAATCTGAGTTGTTTGGTCCGCTCAGGTTCGGCACCGCGAGGATGCAGGAAGCGACAAAACGCCAAGTACACCAGCAGGCGCGCGATCAAGGGCCACCCAAGGCAACGCTCCTCTGCGGCGACGCGTTCGATCTCGTCTCTCAACTCCCCAAAAACAGCGTAGACCTCCTCATCACCAGTCCACCGTACTGGGGCCTGCGAACGTACAGCGGCGATCACAACTGGGACGTTCTAAGGCAGTGGCATCAAGTGTCTGGAGGTAGCGAAGCACCTCCAACTTACGACTGGTATCGAGAACGGGGCGGCGTGCTTGGATTGGAGCCGCACCCGGATTGGTACGTCGCACATCTCGCGGAGTTCTTCGACCGAGCCAAATCAGTGGTCAAGCCGTCCGGCAGTGTCTGGGTGAACGTCGGAGACACCTACTTCGCTCGTTGGGCCAGCATCAGGGAAAAGGGACGGCAAGGACTCGGTGGGCACCCCCGCATGCGCCGCCGAGTCCCCATGGGTGGATACCGCCAGGAGAAACAACTTCTTCTCATCCCTTCACGGTTTGCGATTGCGATGCAGGAGCGGCGGTGGATCCTTCGGAACGACGTGATTTGGTACAAACCGAACGTTCCTCCTCGACCTGAGAAAGACCGGCTTCGCCTTTCACATGAGCACTTCTTCCATTTCGTTCACCGGCCGAAGAGTGGGCGCGCGAAGTACTTTTACGATTTGAGTTTCGCTGAACGTCCGGGCAATGACGTGGTCACGTGTTTCGTCCGGCGCGGTGAGGCCGATCACACGGCGACGTTCCCGGAACAACTGATTGCACCACGTATTCTCACTTCGTGCCCTGCTGGAGGAACGGTGTTCGACCCGTTCGCCGGGACTGGCCGAGCGTTGACCGTCGCCATTCGCAACGGGATGAACGCCGTAGGCTTCGAGATCTCACCTACCTTTGCGAAGGTTGCCAAGAAGCTGCTTGCGGAAGTCGGCGCATGATACCGCCGCAGAAGAAGACAAAGAGCAACTTCATCGCTGAATGGTTCGGGCACCGCATCTATCCAGAAGTCTCGGTCAGCGAGCAAACGATCCCTCAGCAGACGGCAGCGATTTGCCCGTTCCTCTCGAGGGTGGAGATCGAGCCCGAGAAGTGCGTCAAGCCAGAAAAGTCGAAAGGCGTTTGCACCATATAGTTCGAGCAGCAACGGCCCGCGCCAAGATTGGATCGTCTGCCCGTACCGGATCTTCGATCCGAAACTCGTCGACTCGGTTGCCGCTCGGCTGTACGGTATCTCGAATACGGACTTGCTGCACACGGTCGCGGCGCCGACGCTTACCAAGCCTCACGTGCAAAGCGCAATTCAAACGCATCTGTCGAACGGCGCCCGGGTACTGGTCTACTTCGATGAAAAGGTGGGAGGGGAGATCTCACTCAGGGCGACACCGAAGTCGCCTGAGATGGCCTTTGATGTGACCTTTGTCGAGATCTGCGCCACCGCGGGCGGTCTTGTATTGGGTGACTTCGCCATTCTGGAAGCGCAGACGATGGACTTCCACGGCAGCTACGTACACGCGGTGCAGAAGCTCAGAAATGCTACAAATCTCTTCCCTGACAGCTATCCCGAACAGATCCGCCTGCACTCCGAATGGGCTGGAGAGAAGATCGAAGGCCCGAACATCGCGAATGTAGTGAAGCGGACGTTCTGGCAGATTTTCTTCAAGTTCGGATTCGGCCTCAGTGATCGATGCGCCGGGACCGCGCTGGTCATCCCTGCTGCGGTTTGGGATAGCTGGCAGCCCTTCCTCGGCGCTCCTCCGCTTCAGCCGCAAGCTGATGGAACGTTCCGCCTCCTGAAGCCGGGCGAGACACTCGCGAAGATTCCCGGCTGGATTTATGTCATCGACATCGACGCTGATTCCGGTGCAACGCCCAACCCGCTGAGGGTGAGGAAGATCATCGGGACCACGTCCGACGCGTTGGTTCACTACGCCCTCGTGGAAGCGCCCGCGCATGCTGCTGAAGCACTGATCGCCGAAGCCGGAATCTACGCAACACTGAAACGACGCATTGCTCAGTTCTGGCCCAACCAGAATCTGGAAGCGCGTACGCTGAAGATGTGACGATCGATCTTCGCGTAAAAACTCAGCACTACGGCCCGCCCGCGCCCCCGCGATACACTTCCCCCCGCATGCTCCGCCGCTTCCGAAACCTCATTCGCGGCTTCTTCTCGCTCTTCGTCTCGGGCATCGAGCGCCGCAATCCGGAGGCGCTGCTCGAAGTGGAGAAAGAGAACCTGCGCAAGCAGATCGCGAACTACAACCAGGGGCTGGCCGCGCACGCCGGGCTGTGCGAGCGGCTGATGGCGCAGATCCGCAAGCTGGAAGCGGACGAGCGCGACCTGCGCGCCAAGACCTCCGCCAACCTCCGCGCCGGCAACCGCGAGCTCGCGGCCGAGCACGCCCTGCGGCTCGACACCGTCCGCCGCGAGCTCGGCGAGAACCGCACCCAGCTCGAGCAGGCCGAGACCACCTATCGCGAACTGCTCAAGGCCCGCGACGTCAGCGTCCGCGCCGCCCAGGAGAAGATCGCCGCGCTGAAGTCGTCGATCAACGACTTGAAGATCAAGCGCGCCACCGCGGAGCTGGCGGAGATGGCCAGCGGCATGATCAGCACCATCGGCGGCTCCGGCGACACCCTCAATCGCCTGCACGAGATGGTCGAGGAGGAGCGCGAGAAGGCCGCCGGCCGCGCGCGCGTGGCGCGCGACTCCCTGGCCGGCACCGAGATCGCCGTCAAAGAGGACGAGCATCGCGCCTTGGCCGATCAGGCCCTCGCGGACTTCGAGGCGCGCGAAGGCATCCACGTCGAAGCCCGCCCCATCGAGCGCAAGCTCATCGAGCCGCAGCACAATTGAGAACGCATGTCGATTCTTCAACAGAAAAAAGGCACCACCGCCCCTCTCCCCCGCATGGAAGGAAAGGAAGTGCTCGTCGGCCCGAAGCCCGACATCGCCAAGGTCAAGGGCGTGATGTTCGGCGCCCGCAAGCAGTTCCTCATCGAAACCCTCGGCGAGCAAGGCTTCTACGACATGCTCGTCCGCCTCTCGCCGCGGGCCATGGGCTACACGCGCACGCCGCTGGCGTCGAGCTGGTGCGAGTTCGAGTCGCTCATCGAGCTCGATCGCACGATTTACGAGACGCAGAAGACGAAGATGCCGAACGTGCTCGCGCTCATCGGCGCGGCCTCCGCGGAGCTCGGCATCGGCCGCGTCTACAAGTCGCTCGACACCGCCGAGCTGACGAAGTTCCTCGAGAGCATCGCCCTCTTCCACAGCCAGTACCAGAAGTTCGGCACGGTGAAGTTCGAGAAGACCCCCGCCGGCGCGCGCATGGTCTACAGCGACTACCCCTGCTACAGCCCGGTCTTCTGCGCCAGCGGCACCGGGTTCTTCCTGGAGGCGATCTACCGCCACGGCGGCACGGAGCCGACCGTGGTGGAGACGAAGTGCCAGACGCTCGGCGATCCCTCGTGCACTTACGAGATGACCTGGCGGTAGAGCGCCAGCACCTCGTACGCGCAGCCCCACGAGACGGTGAAGCCGGCGCCGCCGTGGCCGTAGTTGTGGATGACGTTCCCTTCGCGATCGACGCGCACTTCCGGCCGCTCCGGACGAAACCCGACGTGCGACGTGAACTCGCGCGGCAGCCGCGGCTCGACGGCCGCGCAGCGCGCGTAGATCGCCTCGGCGAGCTCCGGCGGGACGTCGCGCGATGTGACGTGGTCGTCCGTGCCGCCGAGGACGATGTCGTCCGTGCGGGTGAGCACGTACGTCAGCGTGTCGCCGTCGGCGCGCGCCATGTGGCGGACGATGCCCGGATTCGTCGCCGTCTTCAAGATCACGCCGCGGCCGGGAATGAGCGGGGTTTGGTCGCCGCACAGCTTCGCCGCGCCGAGGCCGGCGCAGTTCACGACCACGTCAGCCTCGACCTCGGAGAGATTGCCGATCGTGCGCTCCTCGATGCGCAGGTCCCGCCGCAGCCACGGCAGATAGATCGGCGTCTCGATCAGCGGCACGCGCATCACGCCCTGGTCCAAGACGTCGAAGTCGACCATCGACACGCCGGTGCCGGGCACGCGCGCGAGCTCCTCGAATGTCTCGCGCGACTGCCGCGCCCATCGCTCGACCCTCTCTTTGGGACCACCGATGTGGTACGGATACCAGATCGCCGCCGCGACCGGCGAGGCCTCCCCTTCGGTCTCGCGAGCGAAGATCGTCACGTCGGCGCCCTCCTCGGAGAGCACCCGCGCGCAGGTGAGGCCGGAAACGCCCGCGCCGACGACGCCGACGCGCATCACGGCACCGGCGAGCTCTCGGCGATCTTGTGGTTCTCGAACACGTCCGCGCCGGCGCGGCGGACGATGAGCCGCTCGATGAGCGCGATGCGGGCCATGAGCTCGGCCTGATTGCGCAGCATGGCCTCGATCTCCATCTCCGCTTTCAGGTTGACCTGATAGTCGTTCTCGGCGAGGAGCTTGTCCTTCGAGGCCTGGCGGTTCTGGCTCATCATGATGATCGGCGCCTGGATCGCCGCGACCGTGGAGAGGGCCAGGTTCAGCAGGATGAAGGGATAGGGATCGAAGTGCGCCACCTGCACGATGTTGACCGTCATCCAGGTGGTCATGATCGCTCCGAAGAGGATGATGAACGGCCAGGAGCCGCCGAAGGCCGCCACTTTGTCGGCGATGCGCTGGCCGAAGGTCAGCCGCTCCTCCGCCTCCTCGAGCACGTTGCGCGAGACCTGCCGTGACATCAGCTCGTTGGTCTGGCGGAGGCGCTCGCTCATCTCGCCGATGATGCGCAGCGCCGCGGCGGGCGAGCTGTTGACGAACTCCACGAGCTCGTCGCGGTCGAGGCGGATCAGGCGGGAGCGCTTGATGGCCGTCGCCGTGGCCGAGCGCGGCGCGCCGTCGAAGAGCGAGAGCTCGCCGAAGTACTTGCCTGGGAAGAGCGTGGCCAGGACGAATTTCGACTTTCCCTCGCCGTACGAGATCTCCACGGCGCCGTCCTCGACGATGAAGAGCGCCGAGCCCTCGTCGCCCTGGCAGAAGACGGAGTCGCCCTCGTTGTACTCGACGGTCTCGAGGCGCTGGGCCAGCGCGTCGACGTCGTCGTCGGTCAGCGACTCGAACAGCGGAATGTTCGACAGGAGCTCTTGCGGGGTCATGGACGCTGCAAGGGTAAGCTACCCGCCGCTCTCTTCCAAGCGCCGCGCGTGCGCCGACAGAAGGTCGCTGCGCGTGATGAAGCCCGCCAGCCGGCGCGGGTTGGCGCGCTCCACGACCGGGAGGCGGCCGACGTTCTCGCGCACCATCTGGTCGGCGGCGTCGCGCAGCGACGAGTCGAGGTAGACGACCGCGGGCGAGCGGCGGATCAGGTCGCGCACCGGCGTCGACGGCGCGGCGTCGACGAAGTCGCGCCGCGTCACCACGCCGAGGAGATTGCCGCCGCCGTCGACCACCGGAAACCCCTGGTGCGTGGCCACGATGTCGTGCACGTCGGCGGCGGTCTGGTCGTCGCGCAGCGCGATCACGTCGCGCGTGCAGGCGGCGGCGACGGAGATCTGGTCTAGGAAGTCGGCCGCGTACTCCGCCGGCACGCGCACGCCGCGGCGCGCCAGCTTCTCGGTCATGATCGTGTTCCGCATCAGCAGCGCCGACACGAGATAGCCGGCGGTGCAGCCGCCGAGGAGCGGCAACAGTCCGAGCGGCTGCAGCGTCGTCTCGAAGGCAAACACGACCGACGCCAGGAGCGCGCGCGACGCGCCGGCAAACATGGCCGCCATGCCGACGAGCGCGCAGATGCGCGGATCGATGTGGAACCGCGGGAAGGCCACCGCGGCCAGCTCGCCGAGGACCACGCCGCAGCCGCCGCCGATGGTGAAGAGCGGCGCCAGCGTGCCGCCCGAGGTGCCGCTGCCGAGGGCGATGACCCAGGAGACGAACTTCAGGAGGCAGAGGAAAAACACCGCCTCGCCGAAGATGCGGCCGGCCACCATCCCTTCGATGTTGTCGTAGCCGACGCCGAGCGTCCGCGGCGCGAAGTAGCCGACCACGCCGACGGCGACGCCGCCGATGGCCGGCCACCACATCCAGTGAATGGGCAGGTGCTCGAAGAGGTCCTCGATCCAGTAGACCGCGCGCGTCACATAGATCGAGAGATAGCCGATCAGCGCGCCGATCACGGTGTAGGTCGCGAGCGCCTCCCCCGTCGGCCGCGCCAGGAACGGCATGGCGAAGATCGGTTCGGTGCCGGCGTAGAACATCCGCACCGCGGTGGCCACGGCGCTCGCCAGGGCCACGGGGATGATGGAGCGCGGGCGGAACTCGAAGAGGAGCAGCTCGATGGCCAGGAGCACCGCCGACACGGGGCTGCCGAACGTGGCGGCCATGCCGGCCGCCGCGCCCGCCGCGAGCAGCGTCTTGCGCTCGGTCGCGTTGGTCTTGAAGATCTGGCCGAGGAGCGAGCCCAAGGCGCCGCCGGTGGCGATGATCGGCCCTTCCGCGCCGAACGGGCCGCCGGTGCCGATCGAGAAGGCGGCGGAGAGGGGCTTCAAAAACGTGACGCGCGCCGGGATGCGGCTCTCGTTGAGGAGCACCTGCTCCATCGCCTCGGGGATGCCATGGCCGCGGATCGCTTTCGACCCGTAGCGGGCCATGATGCCGACGATGATGCCGCCGATGACCGGGACGATGACGACGAGCTTGCCGAGGTGATGGTCGGCGGGCGAGACGAAGGCGAAGGACCAGCGGTGATAGAAGGCGACGTTGGTGACGAGGCCGATGATGCGCACGAGGGCCTGGGCGACGAAGCCGGTCATCACGGCCAGGACGACGGACCACGCGCAGAGGAGCACGACGCGCTTGTCGATGAGCGACCGCTCCAGCGGCACGCGCGCCTCGGCGAGCAGCGGTCCGGCAGCGGTCGCGACCGGCAGCCCCTCGCGGGTGGCCGCGCTTTCGACTTCAAACTCCCCGCGGGTCACCTGGCTTTCTTCAGCCTCCTGCTGCCGTCGTCGTCCTCGAAGAGCATGGGCGGGACGCCGCGCTCGGCGCCGAGCTCGTCGACGAGGTGCTCGAAGGCGTCGGCGAAGCGCTTCCGCTCCGCGGCCGACATCGTCTCGACGATCTCGAGGATGCGCTCTTGCGCGGCCGGTGCCGACTTGCGGACGACGGCCGCGCCCGCCTTGGTGAGGGTGAGGACGAGGCGGCGGGCGTCGCGGATGTCGCGGTCGCGGGCCACGAAGCCGGCCTCGACGAGACGGGTGACGACGACCGACACCGAGCTTTGGTCCGTCCGCGTGCGCTCGGCGAGCTCGTTGAGCGACAACGAGGGCGTTTTCCCCAGCTCCTGAAGGACGAAGAGCTGGGCCCCGGAGAGCCCGAGCTCGCTCTGGGCGGCGCGGTCGGCAAGACGGAGGAGTCGAACCAGGCGGCGGATCGAATCGAGAATGCGCTGGCTGTCGGTCATCGTCCCCTCTGCGATGATTTCATGGGGGCCCAAGGGATGCAAGGCTATTGATTGGGAGACTGTACAACAGGAGGAGGGGACGGGGCATCGGGGGATGGGGGTCACGGGTGACAGGTGACGGGTCACAGGTGACGGGGACGGGTGCACGTGCGCACACGGGGTGTCGCAATGCAGCACGGCAAGTGCGCACGTGTGCACATGGGGTGTCGCAATGCTGCACGGCAAGTGCGCACGTG
>JADMIO011227227.1_pt1 | contig 32790 bp, 31 predicted proteins | sample 8958161 | NCBI WGS metagenome assembly JADMIO01 (sample SAMN16585339, study PRJNA669376) | soil metagenome | isolation source: Crop rotation soil | place: USA: Cullars Rotation, Alabama | collected 2011
GGGGCAGGGGCGTCGCCCAGGCGTCGCACCAGCTCCTCGGGCGTCGGCAGGTCGGCGACATGGGTCAGCCGGATGATCGCCATCTCGGCGGCCATCATCGCGCTCGGCGCGGCAGCGACCTCCTCGAGCGCCTTCAGCAGCATCTGCCAGGCCCGGGTCAGCACCCGCATCCCGAGCCGCGCCGCCAGGTCGAGCCCGCGCGCGCGCTCGTCCGGCCCGACCGTCGGGTCGTCGGCGGCCTCGGGCGCGAGCTTCACCATCGAGACCCAATGCGTGACCTCGGCGAGGTCGCGGATCACCGCCATCGGGTCGGCCCCGGCCGCGTACTGCGCCGCGAGCTCGGCCAGCGCGCCCTTCGCGTCGCCGCGCATCACCGCCTCGAAGAGGTCGAGCACGCGGCCGCGATCGGCGAGTCCGAGCATCGCCCGCACTTCGGCCGCGGTCGCTTCGCCCGCACCGTGCGCGATCGCCTGGTCGAGCAGCGACAGCGCGTCGCGCATCGAGCCCTCGGAGGCGCGCACGATCAGCGCCAGCGCGTCCGGCGCCACCGCGACGCCCTCCTTGCCGACGATGCCGCCGAGGTACCCGAGCATCGCCTCGGGCTCGATCCGGCGCAGGTCGAAGCGCTGGCAGCGCGACAGCACCGTCACCGGCACCTTGCGGATCTCGGTGGTCGCGAAGATGAACTTCACGTGCGGCGGCGGCTCCTCGAGGGTCTTGAGGAGCGCGTTGAAGGCCGAGGTGCTCAGCATGTGCACTTCGTCGATGATGTAGACCTTGTAGCGCGCACTCGCCGCCCGGTAGGCGACCCCGTCGATGATCTCGCGGATGTCGGCGACGCCGGTGCGCGAGGCGGCGTCCATCTCCAGGACGTCGACGTGCCGGCCCTCGGCGATCGCCCGGCAGGCCTCGCAGGCGCCGCAGGGCTCGATCGTCGGGCCGCCGGTGCCGTCGGCGCCGATACAGTTGAGTCCCTTGGCGACGATCCGCGCCGTCGTGGTCTTGCCGACGCCGCGCACGCCGGTCAGCACGAAGGCATGCGCGATCCGGTCCGCCGCGAAGGCGTTCCGGAGCGTCCGCACCATCGCCTCCTGCCCGATCAGGTCGGCGAAGGTGGCCGGGCGGTACTTGCGCGCCAGCACGCGGTATTCGGTGTCGCTCAAGCGGGCATTCCGTGGCGGATGTCGATGCCCCAACCTAAGCAGCCCCTCCGGCGGGGACAAGCCGCGCCGCCGGCTTGCGCGACGCCGCGGACGCCCCTATGGGAACGCGATGACGCCACCCGAGCACCAGCGCCTCCTGATCGTCGACTTCGGCAGCCAGGTCACCCAGCTGATCGCCCGCCGCCTGCGCGAAGCCCGCATCTTCTGCGAGATCCACCCCTACAACCGCGTTGACGCGGCCTTCCTCGCCGACTTCGCGCCGCAGGCGGTGATCCTCTCCGGGGGGCCGGCCAGCGTCACCGACGAAAGCAGCCCGCGCGCGGCGGCGGAGATCTTCGGGCTCGGCGTCCCGGTCCTCGGCATCTGCTACGGCCAGCAGGCGATGATGGTGCAGCTCGGCGGCCGCGTTGAAGGCGAGCATGCCGCCGAGTTCGGCCGCGCCTTCGTGACGCCGGAAGGCCACGCCGACGACCCGCTCTTCCGCGGCCTGTTCCTGACCGGCCGCGAGGAGGTCTGGATGAGCCACGGCGACCGCGTCACCGAGCTAGCGCCGGGGTTCGAGGTGTACGGGACGTCGCCGAACGCGCCGTTCGCGATCCTCGGGGATCCTTCGCGGCGCTTCTACGGACTGATGTTCCACCCGGAGGTGCATCACACCGTCCACGGCGCGAAGCTCCTGCAGAACTTCACCGACATCGCCGGCTTCACCGGCGACTGGACCATGTCCGCCTACAAGGACCAGGCGATCGCCCGCATCCGCGACGAGGTCGGCGACGCCAGCGTGGTCTGCGGCCTCTCGGGTGGCGTCGATTCCTCCGTCGCCGCCGTCCTGATCCACGAGGCGATCGGCGAGCAGCTCACCTGCGTCTTCGTCGACACCGGCCTGATGCGGCTCGGCGAGGCCGACGAGGTCGTGCGGCTCTTCCGCGACCACTACAATATCCCGCTGATCCACGCCGACGAGGGCGACCGCTTCCTTGCCGCCCTCGACGGCGTCGAGGACCCGGAAGAGAAGCGCAAGACGATCGGGCGGCTGTTCATCGAGGTGTTCGAGAAACACGCCAAGGACGTCGGCGACGCTCGGTTCCTGGCCCAGGGCACCCTCTATCCCGACGTCATCGAGAGCGTCAGCTTCTCCGGCGGCCCCTCGGTTACGATCAAGAGCCACCACAACGTCGGCGGCCTTCCCGATCGGATGCACCTGAAGCTCGTCGAGCCGCTCCGCGAGCTCTTCAAGGACGAGGTCCGCGCCCTCGGCCGCGAACTCGGCCTCCCCGACAGCTTCGTCGGCCGCCATCCCTTTCCCGGCCCCGGCCTCGCCATCCGCTGCCCCGGGGCGATCACCCGCGAAAAGCTCGCGATCCTGCGCCAGGCCGACGCCGTCTACCTCGACCAGATCCGCCGCCACGGCCTCTACGACGCCATCTGGCAGGCCTTCGCCGTCCTCCTGCCGGTCCGCACCGTCGGCGTCATGGGCGACGGCCGCACCTACGACCACGTCTGCGCCCTGCGCGCCGTGACGAGCGTCGACGGGATGACCGCCGACTACTACCCCTTCACCCACGAGTTCCTCGGCGAGACCGCCACCCGGATCATCAACGAGGTCAAGGGCATCAACCGCGTGACCTACGACATCACCTCGAAGCCGCCGGGCACCATCGAGTGGGAGTGAAGAGGGTCCTTATCCGGATGGAAAGCGACGAGTGAGCACCCCGACGTTTCTGGACGGAGTTCCAGCCAGCCACGTGATCGACCGCTTTGCGAAAGCCGGCGGAAACGAGATTAAGTCCGGCAAGCTTTCAAGCCCGGAGAGTTCCGCGGCTCTCGCTGTCAACTGCTTTGGCTGGTTCATTGAGCGCCCGGAAGAGCTTCCGCCCTTTATGGGCCTTGAGGCCACGGGTGTTCCCGAACTGGTCGACGTCGAGTTTTGCGCCCGTTTCCCCTGGAGGGGCGGACGCCATCCTTGGCTCGATGCCGTAGTGCAGACGCCAACGGCATTGATTGGGATAGAGAGCAAGCGGTTCGAGCCATTCCAAGACGTGAAGACAGTTCGCCTGTCCGAAGCCTATAACCGGCCTGTATGGGGCGACAACATGCAGGGCTACGAGCGAATGCGAGATCGCCTTCGCTCGAGGGGGAGCGGTTCGTTCACCTCGATGCCGCGCAACTTGTCAAACATGCGTTCGGTCTGGTGACCGAAGGTCGCGGTCGGAAGCGGATACCGTCTCTCGTCTATATCTTCGCCGAACCCACCGAGAGGAACGGTCACGCCATTCCGCCGGATGACTTCGCGCGGCACCGTGCCGAGTTGGCTCGCTTTGCCAAAGCGGTCGCCGGGGACGAAGTCGTCTTCCATTTCGCAAGCTATCGGGATTGGCTCGGGACCTGGCCCACGCTGGACATCGGGATTGCTGCGCATGGACGAGCCGTGATCGAAGCGTTCGCTCCGTGAGTGAGACGAACGCTCTCGTCCGCGCGCTGACCGTCCTCGAGGCGCGCCTGCCCGCCGCCGAGTCGACGGCCGAGCGCCTCGCCCGCGCGAGCGAGGCGTCGCATCCCCGCCAAGCGCTCGCGGTGTATCTCAAGCGCGTCGACGACTTGGTCGAACGGGGCGATTACCCGGCCGCCGTCGATCTGACCGATCGGATGGCCGGTCTCCGACCTGTCGCCGAGCAGGCCGCCTACCTGGCCGATCTGCGCCGGCGCCACGCCCGCAAGCGCAGTCTCCTCAAGCTCCTCGCCTGACGCCGCTTGCCGATCGGCCGCCCGACGCCTACTGCTCGCACCCACCGACCGCGAGGCCGCCCATGGGTAACGTGACCCTGACCGGTTTCATCCACATCCCCCCGGCGGAGCGGGCGATGCTCCTGCCGCTCCTCGAGGCCCACGTCCGGCTGACCCGCGCCGAACCCGGCTGCCTTGCCTTCGACGTCACCGAAACCGCGCCCGGCTCGGGCCGCTTCGCGGTCGCCGAGCGCTTCCGCGACCGCGCCGCCTTCGATGCCCACCAGCGCCGCGCCGCCGCCTCCGCCTGGGGCGCCGCGAGCCGGCACCTCGCGCGCGACTACCGGACGGACGAAGGCTGACCGAGCCGCATCGCCGCGACGCCGCTTGATCGCGGTGCGAGCGGGGCATTGCCCCGCCCGCCGCGGTCGTGCGACGCTCGACTTCATGCGCCTCCTCGCCCGCCTCGCCGCCAACCTGTTGCTGCTCTACCTGCTGACCGCCGCCGCGGTGGTCGCCAGCGCCGTCTGGTTCGCGCTCCGGCCGCCGACGGAGTCCGCCGGGGTTCTGATCGTGCTCGGCGGCGCGATGACCGACGAATATACCCTTGCCTCGCAGACCCGGGGCCGGGTCGAGGCGGCAGTGGCGCTCTTCAACGCCGGCGCCGCACCGCGGATCCTCTTCACCGGCGGCGGCGCCGCCGAGGGCCAGGTGCCCGCCGGCGAGCAGATGCGCGCGCTCGCCGTGGCGCTGGGCGTTCCTGCCTCGGTCACCGCCGTCGAGACCGGCGCGCGCTCGACGCTGCAGAACGCGCTCTTCTCCCGCCCGGTCCTCGGGCCGCTCGCCGACGGTCCGGTCATGCTCGTCACCGACGGCTTTCACCTCGCCCGCGCCTGGGCGAGCTTCCGATGGGCCGGCTACCGCCAGATCCGGCTCGCCGCGGCCACCGCCTTCGGCGACGAACCGCTGCACCGGCAGCTGCGCTGGATCGGCCGCGAGGCGCTGGCCTGGTGGTTCAACCCCGCCCGCGTCGTCGCGTTCGAGCTGCTCGAACGGGTGCGCGGCCACGATCCCGAGCGCATCCGCATGCTCGACTGAGACGCCCGCCCTCCGGCCGCCACCGATCCCGGACCATGGACGTTTCGGGATGGCGGCGGGGAAGGCCTCAGTTCGACCAGGCGGTCAGCTGCGCGAGGATGTCGTCGACGACCGGCTTCACGCTGCTGGAGGCGGCGTCGATGTCGAGCACGCGGTCGGCCTGGTCCTGGATGCCCGGCATCGCCACCGCCAGCATCTGCTTCAGCGCGTCGTGCCCGGCGTCCGGCAGCGAGTCGACGCTGTCCTCGACGCTGTCGAGCTGGTCGCGCGCCGCCATCAGCCGCGGCAGCGCCGCCTGCGCCGAGGGGCCGTCCTTGATCGACTGCAGCGACTGCTTGACGCTCTCGAGCGAGGTGGCGACCGTCGCGCCGACGTCGATGCCGACGAGCACCAGCGGGTTCCCCGCCGGTGCCGCCGCGGGGGCCGTCACCGCCGTATCGGTCGGCGGCGGCGCCAGCAGCTTGGCGAGCAACAGCGTCCCGGCGGCGAGCAGCACCACCCAGAACACCCAGCGCAGCGACCCCGCCCGCGGCTGCGCCGCCTGCGGCAGCAGCGGCACCGGGCTCATCGCCCGCAGCGGCTTGGCGATCGCCCGCATCGGCGCCGAGGCCGCGAGGTCCGCGAGCACGCCCTTGCCGCGCAGGTCGACCGAGATGTCCCGCGGCAGCGCGCGGGCGATCGCCGCCTTCTGCGCGGCGAGGAGCTCGATCACGCCGGTCGCGTCCAGCCCCTTCGCGGCGGCCTCGTGGCCGAGCCCGGCCAGCGTCATCGCCCCGGCGATGCCGAGCAGCGATCCCGCGCCGGCCTCGGTGAGCCCGGCGTGGCGGGCGAGCGACTGCGCCAGCACGCTGGCGTCGCTGCCGCCGAGGATCGAGGCGACCAGGTCCGAGCCGGCGGTTGCCGCGGCATTGGGATCGATGCCGGCGCGGGCGTCGAGCCCGGCGGCGCGCTCCAGCGCATGCCCCAGCGCCTGCGCCGCCCCGGGATCGCTGCCGGCGCCGAGGATTCCGCCGAGCACCGCCGGCACCGCCGAACTGAGCCCGCGGCGCGCCTGGTCGGGCGTGCCGCCGATCAGGTTCGCGATGCGTGCGATCCGCGCGGGCGTGGCGAGCTCCCCGATCTGCTCGACGATGTCCATCGCGTCTCCAAGCTCGTCCCTGCGGGCCACGTAATTCATATCTCAGCCTCCGGGCGGGGAAAAGCGACTGCCGCGAGCATCGATAGGGGATGGATCGCGGCGGCAGAAGCGCCATATCGTCGCGGCGAGGGGAGGGGAGGCCATGCGGCTTCGGAACTTGCTGGCGGCCGGATTGGCCGCACTGGCGCTCGGCGGCCCCGGCCCGGCGGCGGCCGACACCCTTTGCCGGCCGGACACGCTCGGATCGGTCATCTGCCCGGTCGCCCCGCCGCCGCCGCGGCCGATCTACCGCCGGCCGGTCCAGGCGCTCGACCGGGTCGCCGCCGAGCCGCCCGCCCGCAACCCGGCCCCGGCCTTCGTGCCCGCGCGCGAGGTCGACCGGCTCGGCGGCCAGACGATGACCGGCCAGAGCGTCCGGACCGGGCTCTGCCGCCCGGACACTCTCGGCAACCTCAGCTGCCGCTGACTCACTCGACCCGCGTGATCCGGCCTCCGACCGTCGGCAGCGCGTCGCCGTTGGCCGCGAGCCACTCGGCGAGCACGCCCTCGAGCCCCGGCCCGAAGTCGTAGGCGTTGGTCGCATCGTCGCGCAGCACCGCGTAGCCGTCGCCGCCCTTGCGCATGAAGTCGTTGGACACGACCGCGTAGGCCTTCTTCGGGTCGATCGGCACCCAGCCGTCGCCGTCCTTCACCTCCACCGATTTGATCCGCCCCTGCATCGGCGCGACCTTCGGGTCCCAGCTGAACCGCAGGCCCGCCACCTGCGGGAAGCGGCCGGCGCCGTCCTCGACCTGGCTGACGCCGTTCTCGAGCGCCGCGACCACCGCGGCCCCGGTCAGGTTGAAGGTCGAGAGCGTATTCTGGAACGGCAGCACCGCGAGCACGTCGCCCATCGTGACGGTGCCGCCGCCGATCGAGGCGCGCAGCCCCCCGCCGTTCTGCAGCGCGATCGTGACGCCTTGGCCCTTGACCCGGTCGAGCATCGCGTCGGCGACCACGTCGCCCATCGCGCACTCCTGGACGCGGCAGGTCTCGCGGCTGCCGTCGATGCCGGCGCCGATCTCCGCGACCTTGCGCGCCTTCAGCTCCTCGATCGGGCCGGCGAGCTCGCCGATCCGCTTCAGCACCGCCGCGTCGGGCGTCACCGAGGCGTCGAGGAGCTTCGAGTCGCCGGTCGCCGCCGTGACGTTGCCGGCGTCGTCGAACGCGAGCGTCAGGTGGCCGAGGTACTTGGAATAGGATCCGGCCTGCACGATCGGCACCGCGCGCCCGTCCGGCCCCGTCACCATCAGCGGATACTTGTAGGGCGCATCGGGGTCGGTGTTGGAGAAGAGCGTGTGCGAATGCCCGCCGACGATCGCGTCGATCCCCGGCACCGCCTCCGCCACCTTGATGTCGGCATTCACCCCGAGGTGCGAGAGGACGATGATCTTGTCCACCCCGTCCGCCTGCAGCGCCTTGATCCGGTCGGTCAGGTAGGGGACGGGGTCACGGAAGACGTCGGCCTTGTCCGGCGAGGCGATCTCCGGCGTCTCGGTCGTCGTCGCCCCCAGGATCGCCACCTTCTGCCCGCCGACGTCGAGGACCAGGTGGTCGTCGGCGAGCGGCGCCAGCAGCTTGTCGGCCGCGGTGTCGACGCTGCCGGAGACGACCGGGAACTTCGCCGCCTCGACGAACTTCGCCAGGGGCTCGGAGCCGAGGTCGAACTCGTGGTTGCCATAGACCATCGCGTCGATGCCCATCAGGTTCAGCATCTCCGCCTCGGCCGCGCCCTGGTAGGTGGTGAAGAAGAGCGACCCCTGGAAGGCGTCCCCGGCCTCGAGCACCAGCACGTGCCCGCCGCCGCCCTCGATCGCCGCGCGCGTGCCGTCGATCGCCGTCACCAGCCGCGCAGCGCCGCCGAAGCATTTCCCGGCCGCCTCGTCATCGCTCGAGCAGGTCGCGTCGTACTGGTTGATCGACTCGATCCGGCTGTGGAAGTCGTTGAAGTGCAGGATGTCGAGGGTGAAGGCCCCCGCGCTGCCCGCCGAGGCAGCGACGAGGAGCGCGGCGAGAAGCGACCATTGCAGCATGCGGGATCCCCATGAACGAGCGTCGGAGCGGTGGTGAGCCCAGCGAGCATGACAGGCCGGCGGACGGCTGGGAAGCGCTTCCGGGGAGCGATCGGCCGCCGCGCCTGCGCCCGCGGCGGCTCAGTCGCCAGTCTCCGGCCCGGCCTTCGGCAGCAGCGACCGCGCCAGTCCCCGCCGCAGCCACTCGACGCGCCCGATCACGAAGCCCGCCGGTGCCCCAAACATCTGCCTCGCCCATGCGCGGGGATCGACGAGATCGGTGTGCTCGACGATCGCGCCGTTCTCGAACCGAAATACTGACGTCGTCGGATTTACCACCCGCTTGCCGCGCATCCACGACGGCGCCGCCGGATAGAGCGGCACCCACTCCCCGACCCCGACGCGCGCGTCGGCGAGGATCGACGGGCCGATCTCGACCTCGAGTCCCTCCGTCAAGCAGACGAGGCGCCACATGCGGGTGATCGCCGGCCTCCCCGCGAGCCGGAAACCGATGTCCTCGAACCGGGCGTCCTCAGCATAGCAGGCGGCCGCCGCCCGCCAGTTCCGCTCCTCGAGCGCGCGATAGACTGCCCGGATCAGCTCCGCGTTGGCACGGCCCGCGACGGCATCGGCATCGTCGGCCCCGGATCGGTCGACGGCCTAGGGAGCTGTTTCCGGTTCCACCCTGGCCTCCGAAGGTTGACCTCGGAACCCTACCACGACCGCTCGTTCGCGCCAAAGGCGGGCGCCGGGAGGTGATCGCTTGGGCTGCAATGGCGGGACGCGGACCGATGCACCCCTCGATCCGGCCTGCGAGCCCTCCCCGCGCAGCGTGGGCATTAACCTTGTTAACTTTCCCGGCGAGGCGGAGAAGCCGGTACCCGGGTTGTGCATGGAATGTACCTAAGTTGTACGTTCCGCATTTCCGGATTAACCATTGCTGACACGCCATTTTCCGGCCTGAGGTCCGCGTACCCGGCGATCGCCTCGGCCACCCGTCTTGTATCTCCGCCGCCCCGGCGCCATAGTCGCCGCCGCTGCGGTCCCGCCGCGTCCGAACCCCATCCGAGCCCCCATGAGCCCCTTCCGCGGGATCGCGCTGAAGATCCTGTCCGTGCTGGTCTTCACGCTGATGGCGATCTGCATCAAGGCGTCGGCGCCGCACGTCCCGCCCGGCGAGCGCGTCTTCTTCCGCTCGTTCTTCGCCGTCCCGGTGATCCTCGCCGGCCTCGTCATGACCCGCCGGCTCCGCTACGGCCTCCACACCCGCAACCCGCTCGGCCACGTCTGGCGCGGCCTCGTCGGCGCCTCGTCGATGGGCCTCGGCTTCACCGCCCTCGGCCTGCTGCCGCTCCCCGAGGCGACGGCCATCGGCTACGCCGCTCCCCTCCTGACCGTCATCTTCGCCGCGATGTTCCTCGGCGAGCAGGTGCGCGCCTTCCGCCTGACCGCCGTCTTCGTCGGCCTCGCCGGCGTCGTCATCGTGCTCGCCCCGAACCTGACCGTGACCACCGTCGACGCCGCCTCCAAGCTGCAGGTGCTCGGCGCCATGGCGGCGCTCCTCGGCGCCGTCTTCGCCGCCCTCGCCCAGGTCTTCGTCCGCAAGCTCATCTACACCGAGCCGACCTCGGCCATCGTCTTCTGGTTCTCGGTGACGGCCTCGCTCCTCGCCCTCGTCACGCTGCCCTTCGGCTGGGTCGTCCCCACCGCCGGCGAAGCGGCGCTCCTCGTCGGCGCTGGCCTCCTCGGCGGCGTCGGCCAGATGCTCCTGACCGAGAGCTACCGGCACGCGGAAACCGGCGTCATCGCCCCCTTCGAATACGTCTCGATGCTGCTCGCCCTCATCCTCGGCTACGCCCTCTTCGGCGAGGTACCGACCGGCCCCATGCTCCTCGGCGCCGCCCTCGTCGTCGCCGCCGGCCTCTTCATCCTCTGGCGCGAGCGCCGCCTAGGCATCCGCCGCGCCGCCTCCCGCAAGGTTATGACCCCGCAAGGCTGACCCTGAGCTCCTCGGGCGCCGGCGTCCCGCGTCTGCCCCGGCCCCGCCGCCAGCCGCAAGCGCCCGCCCCGCCTTCCCCTTGCCCTAAATAGGCGCGCCGCCGGCGGCTGCCCCCGCCGCAATCCTGCCGGCGGGTCGAAACCCTTGACCGTCCCGCCCGCGCCCGCCAAGCCTCGCCCATGCTCGTCTACAAGATTCTCCGCCCCGCCGAATGGCGCGACCTCCAGGCCGCCGGCACCACCGCGGGCTCCCCCGACGACCGCGCCGACGGCTTCGTCCACCTCTCGACCGCCGCCCAGGTCGCGGGCACCCTCGCCCGCCGGTTCGCCGCCGAGCGCGGCCTCCTCCTCCTCGCCGTCGACGCCGAAGCCGCCGAAATCCGCTGGGAGCCCTCGCGCGGCGGCGCCCTCTTCCCGCATCTCTACCGCCCGCTCGCCCTCGCCGACGTCCGCTGGACCCGCCCGATCCCCGACGGCCCCGACGGTCCCGTCGCCCCCGACGGCCTCGAATGACCCTCGCCGATCTCGCGCTCCCCCTCCTCCATCGCCTCGACCCCGAGACCGCCCACCGGGTAGCCCTCGCCGCCCTCCGCGCCGGCCTCGGCCCCGACCGCCCGCCGATCACCTCCGCCCGCCTCGCGACCAGCCTCGCCGGCCTCGCGCTGCCGAACCCCCTCGGCCTCGCCGCCGGCTTCGACAAGAACGCCGAGGCGCTCGCCCCCCTCGCCCGCGCCGGCTTCGGCTTCCTCGAGGTCGGCGCCGTGACCCCCGAGCCGCAGCCCGGCAACCCGCGCCCGCGCCTCTTCCGCCTCCCCGAGCACGCCGCCGTCATCAACCGCTTCGGCTTCAACAACGCCGGCATGGCCGCCGTGACCGCCCGCCTCGCCGCCCGCCCGCCCGCGACCATCGTCGGCCTCAACCTCGGCGCCAACAAAGCGAGCCCCGAACGCGCCGCCGACTACGCCCGCGTCCTCGCCCACGCCGGCCCCCACGTCGACTTCGCCACCGTCAACGTCTCGTCGCCCAACACCGAGCGCCTGCGCGACCTGCAGGGCCCGGCCGCCCTCCGCGCCCTCCTCGACGGCGTGAAATCCGCCAACGCGGCCCTGCCGCGCCCCGTCCCCCTCTTCCTCAAGATCGCCCCCGACCTGACCGACCCCGAGCTCAGCGCCCTGGTCGAGACCGCGCTCGCCGCCGGCATCGACGGCATCGTCGCCACCAACACCACCCTCGCCCGCGACCTCGCCCACCGCCACGCCGGCGAAGCGGGCGGCCTCTCCGGCCGCCCGCTCCGCGACCGCGCCCAGGCCGTCCTCGCCCGCGTCCACGCCCTGACCGGCGGCAAGCTGCCGCTGATCGGCGTCGGCGGCATCGCCACCCCCGAGGACGCCTACGCCCGCATCCGCGCCGGCGCCTCGGCGCTGCAACTCTACACCGCCCTCGCCTACGAGGGCCTCGGCCTCGTTCCCCGCCTCCTCGAAGGCCTCGACGCCCTCCTCGCTCGCGACGGCTTCCGTTCCGTCGCCGAGGCCGTCGGCACCGCCGAAGGCTGACACCCGGCGCCTCTGTCACAAATCCGTCACGTTTCCGTCACATTCCGCTTGCCGCATCGGCGAACCGCGCCATCATCGACCGGATTAACCCTTTGGTAGTTCCCGGCGGCATCCATTGTCCGCAGGGCTGAGAAGAAAACGAGCAGCGCATGGCCGGCCACACGATCCTCCTCAACCTCTTCGGCGGCGTCGCGCTGCTGCTCTGGGGCACCCACATGGTCCAGTCGGGGATCCTGCGCGTCTTCGCCGCCCAGATCAGCGCCGCCCTCGCCCGCGCCTCCGCCGGCCCGATCCGCGCCGCCGCCGCCGGTGCGGTCGCCGCCACCGGCCTGCAAAGCGCCACCGCCGTCGCGATGCTCCTGAGCTCCTTCGTCGCCCGCGGCATGATCGCCCTCGCGCCCGCCCTCGCCGTCATGCTCGGCGCCGACCTCGGCACGACCCTCGCCGTCCAGGCCCTCTCCTTCAACCTCTCCGCCATCGCGCCGCTCTTCCTCATCGCCGGCGTCCTCCTGAACCGCCTCGCCCACTCGAGCCGCGCCGAGCAGACCGGACGCGTCATCATCGGCCTCGGGCTCATGCTCCTCGCCCTCGGGCTCATCGTCTCGGCCTCCGCCCCCCTCCGCGACAGCGAGGTGACAGCCCTCGTCCTCGGCCGCCTAGGCCACGACCCCGTCCTGGCCCTCCTCTTCGCCATCCTCTTCACCTGGCTGATCCATTCCAGCGTCGCCTTCGTGCTCTTCGTGATCTCGCTGACCACCGCCGGCCTCGTGACGCTGCCGCTCGCCCTCACCCTCGTCCTCGGCGCCAACGTCGGCGCCGGCCTCGTCGCGGTCGGCCTGACCTTCGACGCCTCGACCGCCGCCCGCCGGATGATCCTCGGCAATCTCGCCTTCCGCGCCATCGGCGCTCTCGCCGTCTTCGCCGCCCTCGGCCCGATCACCACCGCGATCTCCGGCCTCGGCGCCGACCCCGGCCGCCTCGCCGCCCACTTCCATACGCTCTTCAACCTCGGCCTCGCCGTCGTCTTCCTGCCGCTCACGGGGCGCGCCGCGCGCCTACTCGAGCGCTACGTCCCCGACCCCGCGCCCGAGGCGTCCGGCCCGCGCCTCGACCACCTCGACCCGTCATTGCTCGACCGCCCGCCGCTGGCGCTCAACGCCGCGACCCGCGCCGTCCTCGGCCTCGCCGACAAGGTCGAGCTGATGCTGCGCGAGGCGATCCGGACCTTCGACGACGCCGACCGCCGCCGGATCAAGGATCTCGAAGGCCTCGAGGACGAGGTCGACGCCGACCAGGAAGCGATAAAGCTCTACCTCGCCAAGCTGATGCAGACCCAGCTCTCCGCCGAGGAGAGCGCCCGCGTGCTCGAGGTCGTCCAGTTCACCACCAACCTCGAGCACATCGGCGACATCATCGACAAGGGCCTGCTGCGCCTCGCCGCCAAGAAGCAGAAGCAGGCCCTGCGCTTCTCGGCCGACGGCTGGCGCGAAATCGAGGTCTTCCACGCGCTGATCGCCGAGCAGATGCGCCGGGCGCTGGCGGTCTTCGTCTCGCGCGATACCGCGATGGCGCGCGAGCTCGTCGCCGAGAAGGACCGGCTGCGCGCCGAGGAGGCGCAAGCCTCCGAGCGCCACTTCCGCCGCCTCCGCGACGGTCTGCCCGAGACGATCGAGACCAGCGCGCTGCACCTCGACGTGCTGCGCGACCTCAAGCGGGTCAACGCCCACCTGACCTCGGTCGCCTACCCGATCCTCGAGGCGAACGGCGAGTTGCGCGGCTCGCGCCTGCGCGCCCCCGCCGCGGAAAGGAAGCCCGCCCGTCAGGCCGCCCAGGCGGCGCGCGCCTCGAGTGCGGGGTAGCGCAGCGCCAGCGTGACCCCGCGGGTCGCGTTCAGGATCATCACCGACGCCCACAATCCGTGGTTGCCGAACCGCGGCATCAGGATCGCGACCGCCGCGACATACACCAGCGCCGACAGCGCCATGGCGTTGCGCATCGCCTTGGTCTCGGTGGCGCCGATGAAGATGCCGTCGAGCATCCAGGCCGCGATCCCGACGAGCGGCGCCGCCGCCGCCCATGGCAGAAAGCTCCGCGCCGCCGTCCGCACGTCGGGCGCCGTCGCCATCAGGTCGATCAGCCGCGGGCCGCCGAACCAGAACACCGCCGCCAGCAGCAGCGACATGCCGACGCCCCACTCGGAGGCCAGCACCGCCGCCCGCCGCAGCCCGCCGCGGTCATGCGCCCCCATGGCGCCGCCGACCAGCGCCTCGGCGGAAAAAGCGAAGCCGTCGAGGGCATAGGCGGTGATCGAGACGAACTGCCAGAGCACCTGGTTCGCCGCCAGCGTGACGTCGCCGAGCCCCGAGCCGAGGAGCAGGAACCCGGCGAAGCTCGCCTGCAGGATCACCGAGCGCACCAGGATGTCGCCGTTGACTTGCGCCATCCGCCGCAGCCTGGCCGGGTCGAACACCCGCCCCCAGTCGCCCCAGGCCGCGAAGGCGTCGCGGCAGAGCCAGAGCCCGAAGATCAGCCCCGACCACTCGGCGATCAGCGTCGCGCTGGCGACCCCGCCGACGCCCCAGCCGAGCCCGAGCACGAACCAAACGTCGAGGATGACGTTCAGCCCATTGGTGAAGAACTGCAGCGCCAGCACGCTGCGCCCGCGCTCCAGCGCGATCAGCCAGCCGGCGAGCGCATAGGACGCGATCGCCGCCGGCGCCCCCCAGATGCGGATGCCGAGGTAGGTCCGCGCCATCGCCTCGACCTCCGCCGAGGCCGGCGCGATCCGAAAGGCCGCCCAGAAGAACGGCGCCTGCAGCGCGACGAAGACGGCACCGGCCACCGCCGCGATCATCAGCCCGCGCAGGAGCAGCGCCCCGGTCTCGGCCGCCTCGCCGGCGCCGCGCGCCTGCGCGACGAGCCCGGTAGTCCCCATCCGCAGGAAACCGAACACCCAGTAGATCGACGCCAAAATGACTGCCCCGAGACCCACCGCCCCGATCGGCACCGCCTGCCCGAGCTGCCCGACGACCGCGGTATCGACGGCCCCGAGCATCGGGATCGTCGCGCTCGAAACCATGATCGGCAGCGCGATCGCCAGCACCCGCCGGTGCGTGACCGGGACCGAAGCGATCATGCCGCCGCGCGCCCCTGCACGCCCGGCCGGCAAACCGCTCGCCGAGCCCGTTCGGCCCGCGCCGCTCCCCGCCGGCCACCCCCATCAACACGGCCACGCCCGCCATGCGCCGCCTCTCCCCTTTCCCTTCCCCCTATCGGGCAGGTTCCCCCCGCCCAAGCTTGGGCGGGGGGGAAGGGGGGGTGGGCTGGCGCGCGCAAAGGCGCGCAGGGGCCCCGGGCGCGCTTGCGCGCCTGGGGAGAACGACTCCGGAGCGCAAAGGCGCTCCGACGTCCGCGCTCCCTCCGCCCGCCATCTCCCCTAACGACCGCTTCGGGCGCTGTCAGGGGTTCGAGCAGCGGTTGAAATCCGGTTAATGCGCGAACCATATATCTTTCTAAATCAATAGATTGACCTGACTGCGCGAGCTCGCGCAACCTCGCGCACGCGGGCGCCCGGTCAGTCATCGCGCGATGGCATCAGGAAATGCCCGGTGGCCTGCGCGAACGGTCGCGCCCGGTTGTCCTGCCAGGCCTCGACGTGCACGCTCGCGTACCGCCGCCCCATCCGGTTGACCCGCCCCCGCGCATAGGCGTCGCGCGGCAGCCCGGTCCGCAGGTAGTCGACGGTGAAGTCGATCGTCCGCGGCAGCGCCGGGAACTCGCCCCTCTCGATCAAAGCCGCCGCGTCGCCGCCGCCCTCGATCCGCTCCCAGACCTGCGCCCAGGCGAGCTCCATGATCGCCGTGATCTCGAGGAACGCCCCGATCGCCCCGCCGTGCAGCGCCGGCAGCACCGGGTTGCCAACGAGCCTCTCGGCATAGGCGAGCTGCGCCGTCAGCTCGTCCCCGCGCCGGTCGAACACCACCCCGAGGTAGCGCGCATACGGCACCGCCTCGACCATCCGCGCCAGCGCCGCGTCGCGCCGCTGTTTGATCACCTGCACGGGCTCGGGCCGCGGCCGCATCATCCGGCCCGGTCCGCCGTGAACGCCCCCGCCGCCATCGCCACCGGATCCTCGGGGTCGGCCGCATAGGCGATCCCGCGGATGAACGCCACCGTCCGGGTGATCCGGTAGCACTCGGCCCGCGCATGCACCCGCTCGCCCGGCGGCGCCGGCCGCATGTAGTCGATCCGCAGGTCGAGCGTCGCCGTCGTCGGCGGCCCCGAGGGATGCGCGATCACGCTCATCCCCGAGCACGTATCGAGCAGCGCCGTGACTACGCCCCCGTGCAGCACCCCGGTCGCCGGGTCGCCCACGAAGCGCGCGTCATAGTCGAGCGCCATCACCGCCCATCCCTCGCCGACCTCGACGACCTGCATCCCCAGGTCGCGCGCATGCGGCAGCGCCGCGACGAAGCGGCGCGCGCGGTCGAGCTTGCTCTCGGGCGCGGTCATCGCCCCTGATGGCCACAAAGCGTCCGCCGTTGCAAGGCGCCGGCCGGCGATCGTTACGTCGCGTCACCTTGACGCGAACGTCAGCTTTCGCCCTTGCTTCTCCCGTCAGGTGACGCCATCGTCCGCTCAACCTGAAGCTGTTCCAGCGGCGAGGAATGGACGACGAGCTCTACCCCATCGCGCGGATGTGCGCCGAGTTCGGCGTCACCCCGCGGACCTTGCGCTTCTACGAGGCGAAGGAGCTGATCGCCCCGCGGCGCGAGGGCCAGAAGCGGCTTTACACCCGCCGGTGCCGCGCGCGGCTCACCCTGATCCTTCAGGGCAAGCGGTTCGGATTCTCGCTCGAGGACATCCGCCAGACGCTCAACCTCTACGATATCGGCGACCAGCAGCTGACCCAGGTCGCCCGCATCCAGGCCCTCGGGGTCGAGCGGCTGCGCGCCATGGAGGCCCAGCGCGCCGAGCTCGGCCACGCGATCGCCGACCTGCGCGCGCAGATGAAGCGCGCCGAGGCCTGGCTCGCGCGCCACGGCGCCGCAGCCGCCGCCGAGTAGCCGCCCATGGCCGCCTACTCCCCGCCCCTTGACGACTTCGCCTTCCTGCTGCACGACGTCCTCGACGTCACTGCCTCGCCCGTCCCCGGCTATGCCGATCTCGACCGCGACACCACCGCCGCGATCCTCGCGGAAGCCGGCCGGATCTCCCGCGACGTCCTCGCGCCCCTGAACGCCGTCGGCGACCGCGAGGGCTGCCGGCTCGAGAACGGCGTCGTCCGCACCCCCACGGGCTTCCGCGAGGCCTTTGCGATCCTGCGCGACGGCGGCTGGCCCGGCCTCGACTGCGACCCGGACTACGGCGGCCAGGGCATGCCCTACGTGCTGCACACCGCCGCCGGCGAGATGCAGTCGGCCGCCAACATGTCGTTCGCCATGTACTCGGGCCTGACCCACGGCGCCTATTCCGCGATCCACGCCCATGGGACCCCCGAGCAGAAGGCGCTCTACCTGCCGAGGCTCGTGTCCTGCGCCTGGACCGGCACGATGAACCTGACCGAGCCGCACGCCGGCACCGACGTCGGCCTGCTGCGCACCCACGCCGAGCCGCAGGCCGACGCCAGCCTCCGGATCACCGGCCAGAAGATCTTCATCTCCGCCGGCGACCACGACCTTGCCGAGAATGTCGTGCATCTGGTCCTCGCCCGCACCCCGGGCGCGCCCTCCGGCACCCGCGGCATCTCGCTCTTCATCGTCCCGAAGTTCCTGCCCAACCCCGACGGCAGCCTCGGCGCCCGTAACGCCGTCTCGGTCGGCAAGCTCGAAGCCAAGATGGGCATCCACGGCAACGCGACCTGCGTGATGGACTACGACGGCGCGACCGGCTGGATGCTCGGCCCCGAGAACGGCGGCCTGAAGGCCATGTTCACCATGATGAACGAGGCCCGCGTCCAGGTCGGGGTGCAGGGCCTCGCTCAGGCCGCCGGCGCCTGCCAGCTCGCCGCCGCTTACGCCCGCGAGCGCCGCCAGGGCCGCGCCATCCCGCCGGCCGACCCCGGCGCTCCCGCCGACCCGATCGTCGTGCATCCCGACGTCCGCCGCCTGCTCCTCGACCAGCGTTCCTTCGTCGAGGGCGGCCGCGCCTTCGCCCTCTGGGTCGCGACGCTGATCGACGCCCACGCCCGCACCGGCGACGAGGACGCGCTCGCCCTCGTCTCGCTCCTCACCCCGGTGCTGAAAGGCTTCCTCACCGACAAGGGATTCGACTCCTGCGTCCAGGCCCAGCAGGTCTTCGGCGGCCACGGCTACATCGAGGAGACCGGCGTGTCGCAGTTCGTCCGCGACGCCCGCATCGCGATGATCTACGAGGGCGCCAACGGCATCCAGGCCCTCGACCTCGTCGCCCGCAAGCTCGGCATGGACGGCGGCAAGCCGATCATGGCCTTCTTCGCCCTGGTCCGTGCCTTCCTCAAGGAGAACGATGCCGACTCCGGACTGAAGTCCGACTTCCTCGACCCCCTGAAGTCCGCCTCGAAGGACCTCCAGTCCGCCGCCGAGTTCTTCGTGCAGAACCTGAAGACCCCCGACGCCGCGCTCGCCGGCGCCACCGACTTCCTCCATCTCTTCGGCCACGTCTGCCTCGGCCTGATGTGGGCGCGCATGGCCAAGGCCGCCCTCGCCCGCGACGACGCCTTCGCGAAGGCCAAGCTCGCCACCGGCCGCTACTACATGGCCAGAGCCCTTCCCGCCACCGCCCTGCACCTCGCCCGCATCCGCTCCGGCGCCGCCCCGCTGATGGCGCTTCCCGCGGATGCCTTCTGATGCCCGTCCCGTCGCTTCCCTCGCCCTGGATGACCGACGAGCACCGCATGCTCGCCGACCTCGTCCGCACATTCATCGCCGACCGCTGGGTCCCGCGCATGGACGCCTGGCGCGCCCAGGGCATGATGGACCGCGCCGCCTGGCGCGAGGCCGGCGAGGCCGGGTTGCTCGGCACCTCGATCCCCGAGGAATACGGCGGCTCGGGCGGCGACTTCGGCCACGATGCCGTCGTCCTCATCGAGCAGGCCCGCGCCAACCTTGCGAGCTGGGGCTTCGGCATTCACACCCCGATCGTCGCCCACTATCTCCTCGCCTACGGCACGCCCGAGCAGAAATCCCGCTGGCTCCCGAGAATGGTGACGGGCGAGCTCGTCGGCGCCCTCGCGATGACCGAGCCCGCCGCCGGCTCCGACCTGCAGGCGATCAAGACCCGCGCCGTCCGCGACGGCGGCCGCCACCGGCTGACCGGCTCGAAGATCTTCATCACCAATGGACAGCACGCGAACCTGATCCTCGTCGCCGCCAGGACCGACCCCGCTGCCGGCGCAAAGGGCATCAGCCTCCTCGCCGTCGAGACCGACGATGCCCCGGGCTTCACCCGCGGCCGCAAGCTCGACAAGATCGGCATGAAGCTAGCCGATACCTCCGAGCTCTTCTTCGACGACACGCCGGCCGAGCTCCTCGGCGAAGCCGAAGGCCAGGGTTTCGCGCAGATGATGCGGCAGCTCCCGCAAGAGCGCCTGGTGATCGGCTGCGGCGCCCTCGGCGCCATCGAGGGCGCCCTCGAGCGCACGGTTGCCTACGCCAGGGAGCGCCAGGCCTTCGGCGCCCCGATCCTCCAGTTCCAGAACACCCGCTTCACCCTCGCCGAATGCACCGCGAGCGCGCTGGCCGCCCGCGCTTTCAACGACGCCTGCATCGCGCAGCACCTGAAGGGCGCGCTCACCGCCGAGCAGGCCGCTGCCAACAAGCTCTGGCTCTCGGACCTGCAGGGAAAAATCCTCGACGAATGCCTTCAGCTCTTCGGCGGCTACGGCTACATGCTCGAATATCCGGTCGCCGAGATGTGGACGGACGCCCGCGTCCAGCGCATCTATGGCGGCACGAACGAGATCATGAAGGAAATCATCGGGAGGGTGCTGTGAGCGAATACCGCCTGCACTGCTTCGCCCAGTCGGGCAACTGCTACAAGGCCGCGCTGCTGATGGAGCTCGCCGGTGCCGACTGGGAGCCGGTCTTCGTCGACTATTTCCACGACGGCTCGCGCACCCCTGAGTACCGCGAAATCAACGAGATGGGCGAGGCCCCGGTCCTCGAGCACGACGGCCGCCGCCTCACCCAGTCAGGCGTGCTCCTCGACTTCCTGTCGCAGCGCTACCGCGACTTCGGCCCGAAATCCGAGGCCGAGCGGCTGGAAATCCTTCGCTGGATCCTCTGGGATAATCACAAGTTCACTTCCTACATCGCCACCTGGCGCTTCCTCATGGCCTTCGTCGACGCGGAGAAGCGCGACGCGGGCGTGATCGCCTTCCTCGAAGGCCGCTCGCGCAACTCCCTCGCCATCCTCGACCGCCACCTCACTGACCGCCCGTTCATCCTCGGGGACCGGATGACCACCGCCGACCTCTCCTGCATCGGCTACCTCTTCTTCGACGACGAGTTCCCGATCGACCTCGCGAAGACCCCGAACGTTCTCCGCTGGCGCGACTCCATCGCCGCCGTCCCCGGCTGGAAGCACCCCTACGACCTGATGCCCGGCCACCCGATCCCCGGCCGCTGAGGACGCGATGCCCGACGCCTTCATCTACGACGCGATCCGCACCCCCCGCGGCAAGGGCCGCCCCGACGGCGCGCTGCACGAGGTGACGGCCCTCCGCCTCTCCGCCCAGACCCTCGACGCGCTCGCCGACCGAAACGGTCTTCCCGAGAACGCCGTCGAGGACGTGATCTGGGGCAACGTTACGCAGATCGGCGAGCAGGGCGGCTGCCTCGCCCGTTCCGCCGTGCTGGCCTCGAAGCTGGGCGAGCAGGTCGCCGGCCTCTCGATCAACCGCTTCTGCGCCTCCGGCCTCGAGGCGGTGAACCTCGCCGCCAACCAGGTCGCGGCCGGCGCCGGCGACGGGTATGTCGCGGGTGGCGTCGAGATGATGAGCCGCGTCGCCATGGGCTCCGACGGCGCCGCCATCGCCGTCGACCCATCGCTCGCCCTCGCCAGCTACTTCGTGCCGCAGGGCATCTCCGCCGACATCATCGCCACCGAGTTCGGCTTCACCCGCGACGACGTCGACGCCTACGCCGTCGAGAGCCAGCGCCGGGCCGCCGCCGCCTGGGCCGAAGGCCGCTTCGCGAACTCCATCGTCCCCGTCACCGACATCAACGGCCTGGAGATCCTCGCCCGCGACGAGCACATGCGCCCCGGCACCGACATGCAGTCGCTCGGCGCGCTCAAGCCCGCCTTCAAGGACATGGGCGAGACCATGCCCGGCTTCGATGCGGTCGCGATCCTGAAATACCCCCACCTCGAAAGGATCAACCACATCCACCACGCCGGCAACTCCTCGGGGATCGTCGACGGCGCCGCCGCTGTGCTGATCGGCTCGAAGGCCTTCGGCGAGCGCCGCGGCCTGAAGGCGCGCGCCCGCATCCGCGCCACCGCCAAGGTCGGATCGGACCCCACGATCATGCTGACTGGCCCGATTCCCGCCACCGAGAAGATCCTGCGCGCGACCGGCATGACGATCGCCGACCTCGACCTCATCGAGATCAACGAGGCCTTCTCCGCCGTCGTGCTGCGCTTCCTGCAGGCTTTCGACGCCGACCCGGCGCGCGTCAACGTCAACGGCGGCGCCATCGCCCTCGGCCACCCGCTCGGCGCCACCGGGGCGATGATCCTCGGCACCGCCCTCGACGAGCTCGAGCGCAGCGGCAAGGCAACGGCCCTCGCCACCCTCTGCGTGGCGAGCGGCATGGGCGCGGCCACCATCATCGAAAGGGTGTGATGCGGGCGATCACCAACCTTGGTTTGATGGAACGGGCCGCGCGCTCCTAAGCTGGTGAGCCGGACAATCCCTGCTGGAGGCAAGTGCCATGGGCGTCGTCGATCTCTCCAAGGCCCCGCTGAAGACCGACTCCATCTACCCCGAGCCCTACGCCTCGCAGATGGCCGGCCGCTCCTCGCTGCGCTTCGGCCAGGCCGCAGGCCTCACCCAGTTCGGCGCCAATCTCGTCATCCTCGAGCCCGGCGCCCGCTCCTCGCTCCGCCACTGGCACAAGGCCGAGGACGAGTTCGTCATGGTCACCGAGGGCGAGCTGGTCCTCGTCCAGGACGAGGGCGAGTACGTCATGCGCCCAGGCGACTGCGCCGCCTGGAAGGCCGGCGACACCAATGGCCACTGCTTCCTGAACCGCACGGATCGCGAGGCGCGCTTCCTCGTCGTCGGCAGCAAGGCGCCGCACGAGGTCGCGACCTATTCCGACGTCGACCTGATGCTGGAAGTGAAGGACGGCCAGTCGCGCCTCACCTACAAGGACGGCACCCCCTGGAACGGACCCCGCTGATGGCGATCTTCACCTCTGCGACCGATGCCGACGGCGTCGCCACGATCACCTGGGACCTGCCCGGCCGCTCGATGAACGTGCTGACCGACGAAGGCATCCGCGATCTCGACGCGGCCATCGACCAGGCGCTCGCCGACCCGGCGGTCCGGGGCATCGTCATCACGTCCGGCAAGCCCGACTTCGCCGGCGGCATGGACCTGAACGTCCTGGCGAAGATGAAGGAGAGCGCCGGCGCCGACCCCGCCCGCGGCCTCTTCGACGGCATCATGGGCATGCATCGGCTGCTGCGGAAGATCGAACGCGCCGGCATGGACCCCAAGACGCTCAAGGGCGGCAAGCCCGTCGCCTGCGCCCTTCCCGGGCTCGCCGCAGGCATCGGCACCGAGATCGCGCTCGCCTGCCACCGCCGCTTCATGGCCGACACCCCCAGGGCCCGCATCGGCCTGCCGGAAATCCTCCTCGGCATCTTCCCCGGCGCCGGAGGCACCACGCGCCTCACCCGCATGCTGGGCCTGATGCCCGCCGCCCCGCTGCTGCTGGAGGGCAAGATGCTGGCCCCCGACGCCGCCAAGGCCGCCGGCCTGCTCGACGAGGTCGTCGCCCCCGCCGACCTCCTCCCCGCCGCGAAGGCCTGGGTGTTGCGGGCCACCGACGCCGACATCGTCAAGCCCTGGGACGCCAAGGGCTACAAGTACCCCGGCGGCGCCCCGTACACGCCGCAGGGCTTCATGACCTTCGTCGGTGCCTCCGCGATGGTCAACGGCCGCACCCAGGGCGCCTATCCCGCGGCGAAGGCGATGCTGTCCGCCATCTACGAGGGCGCCCTCGTCCCCTTCGACACCGCGCTCAGGATCGAGGCCCGCTGGTTCACCAACGTCCTGATGAACCCCTCGTCCTCGGCGATGATCCGCACCGTCTTCCTCTCCAAGCAAGCGCTCGAAAAGGGCGCGTCCCGCCCCGACCTCCCGGACCAGAGCGTGAAGAAGCTGGGCGTCCTCGGCGCCGGCATGATGGGCGCCGGCATCGCGACAGTCGCCGCCAGCGCCGGCATCGAGGTGGTGCTGATCGACCGCGACCAGACCGCCGCCGACAAGGGCAGGGCGAATGTGCAGGCGTACCTCGACGACGGCGTGAAGCGGAAGAAAACCACACCCGAAAAGCGCGACGCAACCCTCGCCCGCGTCGCAGCAACGCCCGATTATGCCGCCCTCTCCGGCTGCGACCTCGTCGTCGAGGCGGTCTTCGAGGACCCGGCGGTCAAGGCCGAGGCGACCCGCCGCGCCGAGGCCGCGCTCGGGCCGGACGCGATCTTCGCCACCAACACCTCGACGCTGCCGATCGCCTCGCTCGCCGAGGCGAGCCGCGCGCCGGAGAACTTCATCGGCATCCACTTCTTCTCGCCGGTCGAGAAGATGCAGCTCGTCGAGATCATCCGGGCCGAGGCGACCTCGGACCGCGCCGTCGCCCGGGCGCTCGACTTCGCCCGCCAGATCCGCAAGACCCCGATCGTCGTCAACGACGCCCGCTTCTTCTATGCCAACCGCTGCATCATTCCCTACCTGAACGAGGGCATGCGCATGGTCGCCGAGGGCGTCGAGCCGGCGCTGATCGAGAACGCCGCCCGCCAGCTCGGCATGCCGCTCGGGCCGCTGCAGCTGGTCGACGAGACCTCGATCGACCTGGGCGTCAAGATCGCCAAGGCGACGAAGGCCGCGATGGGCGACGCCTATCCCGAAGGTCCGGCCGACGCCGTGCTGTTCGCGCTGGCCGACCGCGGCCGGCTCGGGCGCAAGGCCGGGGCCGGCTTCTACGCCTACGACGAAAGGGGCAAGCGCCAGGGCCTATGGCCCGAGCTGCGGACCCTCTGGCCGGCCGGAGCCCAGCCGCCGCTGGTCGACGTCCAGCACCGGCTCGCGATGGTCCAGGCCCTCGAGGCCGTCCGCGCGCTCGAGGAGGGCGTCATCACCGACGTCCGCGAGGGCGACGTGGGTGCGATCCTCGGCTGGGGCTTCATGCCTTGGTCGGGCGGCCCCTTCGCCTGGCTCGACATCCTTGGCGCCGCCCGGGCCCTCGAAATTGCCGACGCGCTCGCCACCGTCCACGGCCCTCGCTTCGCGCCGCCCCGCCTGCTGCGCGAGATGGCCGCCGCGGGCAGGCGCTTCTACGATCCGCCGCCTTCGGCCCAGGCCGCCTAAAACGGCACCGGCGGCAGGCGAATCATCGGCGGCAACCGGGCCGGCTCGACAACGATTTCGGTGCGGGGACGAGTCTCCGGTCGGAATTGGCCCGTTGCCGCGTCGATTCCGGCACTGAGGGCCGACAAACCTCGCATAACCCCGCGCGAGCCTTGCGCCAGCGTCATTTCCGCGTTGCATGCAGCGCATGAAGCTGGTTAAGTCGCGCTTGCCGGAAAAAGGGGTGCGTTCTGGAGTCGCCCGCGCCGCACGTTTCGCGGCGCAACCGGAGCCTGCGGAATCGACCCGTTGGCGCTGGCCCAGGTCTGGGGAGGAAAGTCGGAAGCGGCCTGCTCGGGCAGGCCGCTTTTCTATTGCCCGGCCTCCTGGAGCACGAGCTCGCACGGACAGCCGATCCGGTCGGCGAGCGTCTGCAGCCGCCGCTCGACGGGCTCGCCGGCAAATTCCACCGCCGGCCCGCGCAGCGTCAGCATAAGCCGCCCCTCCTGCATCGCGAGGCTCGTATCCTCGAGGACGCCGAGCGCCGATCCCGAGAGCATCGAGCCGAGCCGCATCGCGCGGCCGAGAACGGCCGCCTCCGCCGCGCGCTCGGGCGCGAGCAGCCCGCCGTAGCGGCGCACCTCCTCGGCCGGCGCCATCGCCTTGTAGCGGTTGAGGAGCGCCAGCCCGAGAAAGACCCTCTCGCCGTGGTCGACGCCGGCGATGTTGGCGCGCGTCACCGACTCGAAGCATTGCTCGGCGCGATAGTCGGGATGCGCCCGCCAGTGCACGTCGTGCAGCAGGCAGGCCGCCAGGATCAGCCGATGTTTCTCGCGCGACCGGTCGGCGTAGAAGGGCTTGAGCCAGTCGTAGAGCGCCGCGCCGAACCCCGGACAGCGTGCCGAGGCCGCCTCCATGTGGCGGCACGCCTCGATCAGCGGGTCGAGCAGCCGCATTGCCTCCGGCATCTGGCGATACAGCAGCCCCTCGCGCAGCCCGTAGCCCGAGATTGCGACCCGCGCCGGCTCGATGCGGCGAAGCAGCTCGGCCAGCACCCGGCTCGCCAGCGGGATCAGCGACAGCCGCAGCGCCGAGGTCCCGGTCATCGCCGACATCGCGGCCTGATCCTCGCCGCGGATCCACCGCAACGTCTCCTGCAGCTGCGCGATCGGCGGCTCGTACCCGTGCAGCACCTTCAAGGGATAGCCGGTCCGCTCCATGTCGATGCGTGCGATCGCCCGCCACGACCCGCCGACGAGGAAGAGCCGCGGTGTCGTCTCGGCGACGGCCCGCCGCAGCGCCTTCACCCCCTTCTTGATCGCCTTGTCTCGCTTCTCCTCGTCAGGGATGTCGGCGAGCTGCAGCGGCCCGAGCGGCGAGGTAGCGCTGGCGCGGATCTCCCCCTCGTGCAGCTGGGCCAGCTCCATCGAGGCGCCGCCCATGTCGCAGACGAGGCCATCGGCATCGGGCCAGCCGAGGAGCACGCCCTTCGCGGCCAGCCGTGCCTCCTCCGGGCCGCTCGCCACGTGCAGCTGCAGCCCGGTCTCGCGCTGGACCTGTTCGCAGAAGGCGCCGCCGTCCTCGGCTTCGCGCACCGCCGCGGTCGCGACCGCGATCAGCCCCGAGAGCTCCATCTTGCCGGCGAGCGCCGCGAAGCGGTGCAGCGCCGCCAAGGCCTTCGCCCACCCCTCGGGGCTCAGCCGCCCGGTCTCGCCGAGGCCGGCGCCTAGGCCGCAGAGCACCTTCTCGTTGTAGAAATAGGCTGGGCTGCGCGCCATGCCGTCGAAGACGACGAGGCGCACCGAGTTCGACCCGACGTCGATGACGCCGATGCGCTTGAGCCGGGCGCGATCGGTCGGATCGAGCCAGAAGCGGGGCAGCCTCTCGATCGCGAGCCGCTGCGTCGACACCGCTCCGTCCCGCTGCTGATCGGGCGTGCGTTCGCGCTCAGAGGCCCGAATAGATTGGGAAGCGGTCGCAGAGCACCGCGACCCGCTTCCGCACCGCGGCCTCGGCATCGGCGTCGCCCTCGGGTCCGGCCTTGGCGAGGGCGTCGACGACCTCGACGAACAGCTGGCCGATCTCGTCGAACTCCTCTGTCCCGAAACCGCGGGTGGTACCGGCCGGCGTGCCGAGGCGGATACCCGAGGTCACGAACGGCTTCTCCGGGTCGAAGGGAATGCCGTTCTTGTTGCAGGTGATGTGCGCCCGGCCGAGCGCCGCCTCGGCGGCCTTGCCGGTCACGCCCTTGGGGCGCAGGTCCACGAGCATCAGGTGGTTGTCGGTGCCGCCCGAGACCACGCCGAGCCCGCCGCGCTGGACCGAGGCGGCGAGCGCGCGGGCGTTGGCGACGATGTGTGCGGCGTAGGTCTTGAACTCCGGGGCGAGCGCCTCGCCGAGGGCGACGGCCTTGGCGGCGATGACGTGCATCAGCGGGCCGCCCTGGAGGCCGGGGAAGACGGCGGAGTTGATCTTCTTGGCGATGGCCTCGTCGTTCGAGAGGATAAGCCCGCCGCGGGGGCCGCGCAGCGACTTGTGGGTCGTGGTGGTGACGACGTGGGCGTGCGGGACGGGCGAGGGGTGGACGCCGCCGGCGACAAGGCCGGCGATGTGCGCCATGTCGACCATCAGGTACGCGCCGATCTCGTCGGCGATGGCGCGGAAGGCGGCCCAGTCCCAGACGCGCGAATAGGCGGTGCCGCCGGCGAGGATCAGCTTCGGCCTGTGCTCGAGCGCCTTGGCGCGGACCTCGTCCATGTCGAGGAGCTGGTCCTGCTGGCGGACGCCGTAGGAGACGACGTCGAACCACTTGCCGGACATGTTGACCGGCGAGCCGTGGGTCAGGTGGCCGCCCGAGTTGAGGTCAAGGCCCATGAAGGTGTCGCCGGGCTTGAGCAGCGCGAGGAACACGGCCTGGTTCATCTGGCTGCCGGAGTTCGGCTGGACGTTGGCGAAGCCCGCGTCGAAGAGCTTGCAGGCCCGTTCGATCGCGAGGCTCTCGGCCACGTCGACGAACTGGCAGCCGCCGTAGTAGCGCTTGCCCGGATAGCCTTCGGCGTACTTGTTGGTCATCACCGAGCCCTGCGCCTCGAGCACGGCGCGGCTGACGATGTTCTCCGAGGCAATCAGCTCGATCTCGTCGCGCTGGCGACCGAGCTCGTTGCGGATCGCGCGGAAAATCTCGGGGTCGCGGGTGGCGAGGTCTTCGGTGAAGAAGCCGCTGGCGGGCAGGGAGTCTTTCAAGGGGGCGCTCCTCGGGTCGGGCTCGCGCGTCAGATACATCCAATGTGCCGACCGCGAAACCGGAATCGGCGCCGCGGTTCGCCGGCGCTTGAGTTCACGGCGGGGGCGGGCGAGACTGGCCGCCCTGAGCGGCGGGGACCGGACTTGAGCTACGAGCGGATCCATTTCGTGGCGAGCCCGGTCGGGCTTGCCGAGGCGGCCCGCGACCGGTTGATCGCGGGGCACGGGCAAAGCCCTGTCGCGGAGGCGGAGGTGATCGTCGCGCTCGGCGGCGACGGACTGATGCTGACGACGCTGCACGCAACCGAGGGGCTGGCGATCCCCGTCTATGGGATGAACCGCGGCACGGTCGGCTTCCTGATGAACGAGTACGCCGAGGATCGGCTGGTCCCCCGACTCGACGCGGCGGAGGAAGCGGTGCTGAACCCGCTGCGGATGCGGGCGACGCGCAGCGACGGCGAGGTGGTCGAGGCGCTGGCGATCAACGAGGTCTCGATCCTGCGGGCCGGTCCGCAGGCGGCGAAGCTGCGGATCCTTGTCGACGGCCGCGAGCGGCTGGGCGAGCTCATCGCCGACGGGGCGCTGCTCTGCACTCCGGCCGGGTCGACAGCCTACAACTACTCGGCGCACGGGCCGATCCTGCCGATCGGCGCCGACATCCTAGCACTGACGCCGATGGCCGCCTTCCGACCGCGGCGCTGGCGCGGGGCGCTGCTCCCGAAGTCGGCCGCCGTGACCTTCGAGGTGATGGAGGCCGAGAAGCGGCCGGTATCGGCGGTGGCCGACTCCTTCGAGGTCCGCGACCCGCTCCGGATCGAGATCGCGAGCGCCGGCGACGTCGCGCATCACCTGCTGTTCGACCCCGGGCACGGGCTCGAGGAACGCCTGATCCGGGAGCAGTTCGTCTGAGCACCGGGTGTGCACGGGGTATCGCGCGAACATCAGTCCACTGAAAATCGCTCGAAATCGTCTTCGCGCACTAACCCTTTGGAAAGGGTTCGGCAAGCGCGCCCGAGGCTGCCGCCGGCCGCTCCGGCGCGGTACCGACGGGAGTGTCTTGGCAAGTGGCATGCCCGCAGCGTTTCGCGCTGGAAGTCGCGAGGCTTGTCAGTGCTCGCTCACTGCGCCACCTATCGCGCACGGCAGCGAGGGCAGGATGGCGATAGCGGCGGATCGGCAGCTCAGGTTCTGGGGCATCGCCTTCGCGGTGTTCGTGCTGCTGCTTTGGCTGCTCGGCTCGACGCTCCTTCCCTTTCTGCTCGGGGCGGCGCTCGCCTATTTCCTCGATCCGCTGGCCGACCGGCTGCAGCGGCTGGGGCTGAACCGGGTCTGGTCTACCTCGGTGATCGCGGTAACGGCGATCCTGGTCTTCGTCGTGGTGCTGATCGTGGCCGTGCCGCTGCTGGTCGAGCAGGTGCAGGGGCTGGTCGCGGCGACGCCCGACTACATCAACCGGCTGCTGACTTTCCTCGGCACGCGCTACCCGGACCTCTTCGGCGAGCATTCGCAGCTGATGCGGCGGCTGAGCGACGTCGAGTCGATGATGCGCGACGGCGGCATGACGGTGCTGAACCAGGTGCTGGCGGGGTCACTGAAGCTGATCGACTTCGTCGTGCTGATGGTGGTGACCCCGGTCGTCGCCTTCTACCTGCTGCTCGACTGGGACCGGATGCTGGCGAAGATCAACGAAAACCTGCCGCGTCAGCATGCGCCGACCATCCGCCGGCTCGCGCGCGACGTCGACTTGGTGCTGGCCGGCTTCGTGCGCGGGCAGATTTCGGTCTGCCTGATCCTCGGCAGCTACTATGCGATCGCTCTCACGCTGATAGGGCTGCCGTTCGGCTACTTGGTCGGGATCGTAGCCGGCCTGATCTCCTTCATTCCCTACGTGGGGTCGATCACCGGGTTCGTGCTGGCGATGGGGATCGCGTTGTTCCAGTTCTGGGACGACAAGTTCTGGATCGTCGCAACCGCCGCAATCTTCCTCTTCGGCCAGTTCGTCGAGGGCAACATCCTGAGCCCAAATCTGATCGGCAAGTCGGTCGGGCTGCATCCGGTCTGGCTGATTCTCGCACTGTCGGTGTTCGGCGCGCTCTTCGGCTTCACCGGGCTGCTGGTCGCGGTTCCGGTGGCGGCCGCCCTCGGCGTCATCGGGCGGTTCCTGCTCGAACGCTACCGCGAAAGCGCGCTCTATACCGGCCGCGCGTCCGAGGAAGACGGCTGAGCGTGGCGCCGCAGCAGCTCGCGCTTGACCTGCCCGCGCGGCCGGCGCTCGGGCGGTCCGACTTCTTCGTCGCGCCGGCAAACCGGCTGGCGCTGGCGCAGGTCGACAGCTGGCCCGGGTGGCCCGGCGGGCGGCTGGCACTGGCAGGGCCCGCCGGGGCGGGCAAGACGCATCTGGTACACGTCTGGGCGGCGCGGACCGGGGCGCGCGTGATCGCCGCCGACGACCTGCCGGACCTCGACCTCGGTGCGATCGACGGCGATGCCGCAGTCGCGGTCGAGGATGCCGACCGGATCGGGTCGGCGGATCGGGCCACCGCCGAGGAGGTCCTCTTCCATCTCTGCAACCGGCTGGCCGCCGGCGGCAGCCTGATGGTCAGCGGCCGCGAGCCGCCCGCGCGCTGGGCCGTCGCCCTGCCCGATCTCGCGAGCCGACTCAAGGCGACCGCGATCGCGCGGCTCGACCCGCCCGACGACGCGCTGCTGGCGGCGGTGCTGTTGAAGCTTTTCGCCGACCGACAGCTGACGGTCGCGCCGGATCTGATCCGGCTGCTGCTCGGCCGCATGGAGCGCTCGTTCGCCGCGGCCGAGGCGACGGTGGCGGCGCTCGACCGGGCGGGACTGGCGCGGCACCGCCCCGTCACCGCCCGGCTGGCTGGCGAGATCCTGCGCGGCGCCGGGGAAGGCGCCGGGTAGGGCCGGTCAGGGGCCGATCAGCCGGATAGGGACGTCGGCGAGCAAGGCGCCCAAACCGGGCGTGTCCATGTCGCCGAAGCGGCCGGCGGTCTTGAGGCCGGCACCGATCAGCTGCACGACTTCCGGGGAGCCGGCGAACTTCGCGTGGCTTCCCGCACTCGAGTCGTCGATCTTAGACAGGTCGATGACCGTCACGCCGAGCTGCTCGAGCTCGCCGGTGTCGGCTGCGCCCACCCGCGGCACGCCGCCGGCGATCAGCCGCGAGACCCGGAGCGCGCCGTCGTCGGCCGAGACGAGCAGGAACATCTTGCGGCGGAAGCGCTCGGGGAGCTGGGCGAGCTGGCTGCGGAAGAGGTCGATGTCGATGTCGGGCGAGGCGAGGATCACCGTGGCGATCCGCCCGTTCGGGTCGAGCCGGCCGGTGTTCGCTGCCTCGACGAAGCCCTCCATGGCGAGGAACGTCCCCATCGAGTGGGCGAAGACGTCGACGCTGGTCGCACGCGTCGCGGAGAGGATCGCCGCCGCCTGCTTGAGCTTGGTGCGGGCCACGAGCGCGCTGTTGAGGTCGTAGACGTAGCGGGGCGCCCGCGCCGCCGAGGCCCAGGTGAAGAGCACCGGCACGCCCGGGAAGCCGGTGTCGTGCACGAACTGGGCGAGGCGCAGGATCGCGTCGCTCGTGGTGTTGTTGTAGCCGTGGATGAAGAGCAGGAGCCGCCTCTGGTCGCGCGGGCGCCTGGCGAGCTCGCGGTCGATAGCAGCGATGAAGGCGGCGTCGCTGGCGTAAACCGAGGGGTCGACGACGGCGAACTCGCTGCGCGGGTCGGGCGGCAGGTGCGTCGGCCGCTCGAGGTGGCCGGGAAGATGGGTCGGCGGAACCGTCACGACCACAGAGGCGAGGCCGAGGTCCGGCGCGCGGCCGGCGCCGTAGAAGGCGCCCGCGGCCTCGGAGGACTCGCGGGTCGTCAGGATGAAGAGCTGGTGGTCGGTCGCGGTCGGGACGTTCTCGGCCGGGTCCGCCGGGTTGTCGATGCCGACGAGGTCGGGCGGGCGCGTGCAGCCGGCCGCAGTCGTGGCGAGCAGTGCGAGGAGCAGCGAGCGACGGGTCGGGTGCATCAGTCGATGATGTTGTAGCCGCCGTCGATGTAGAGCACCTGCCCGGTCATCCGTCGAGCGGCATCGTGGGCGAGGAAGGCGCAGGCCATGCCGACGTCGTCGATGTCGACCAGCGCCCGGGCGGGGGCCTTCACCTTGGCGGTGGCGAGGAGCGCGTCGAACTCCGGGATGCCCGAGGCGGCGCGGGTGGCGAAGGGGCCGGGGGAGATCGCATGCACGCGGATTCCCTTGGGGCCGAGCTCGGCGGCGACGTAGCGGACGGCCGATTCGAGCGCGGCCTTGGCGACGCCCATGATGCCGTAGTTCTCCACCACCTTCTCCGAGCCGTAGTAGGTCATGGTGAAGAGGGTGCCGCCGTCGGTCATCAGCGGCTCGGCGAGGTGGGCCATGCGCAGGAACGACCAGACCGAGACGTCCATCGTGGTCTGGAAGCCGGCGCGCGGGCAGTCGGTGACGCGGCCGCCGAGGGCGTCCTTCGTCGAGAAGGCGATGGAGTGGACGACGAAGTCGAGCTTGCCCCAGTCTTGCGCGATCTTCTCGAAGACGGCCTCGAGCTGGCCGTCCTGCATCACGTCCATCGGCAGGAAGATCGGCGCCTCGACCCGCTGTGCCAGCGGCTCGACGAACCGCTTCGCCTTGTCGTTGAGGTAGGTGATCGCGAGCTCGGCGCCGAGGGCGCGGAAGGCGCGGGCGCAGCCCCAGGCGATCGAGCTGTCGTTGGCGATGCCGACGATCAGGCCCTTCTTGCCTTCGAGCAGCTTCGCCTTCACGTCGGGCAGGGTCATGCGGCGCCTCCGGTGAGCGCGAGGGTGTGGCGGGCGATGGTCAGCTCTTCGTCGGTCGGGACGACGAGGAGGGCGACGCGGCTCGCGGGGGTGGAGATGATGCCGGCGCCGGCTTCGTTGGCGCCGGGGTCGAGCTCGGCGCCGAGCCAGGCCAGGCGCTCGGCGATGCGAGCGCGGATGACGGGGGCGTTCTCGCCGATGCCGGCGGTGAAGACGAAGGCGTCGAGGCCGCCGAGGGCGGCGGCGAGCGCTCCCGCGTGCAGGCCGCAGCGCCAGGCGAAGTGGTCGATGGCGAGCGCGGCGCCGGGATCGTCGCTGGCGAGGAGCACGCGCATGTCGTTCGACACGCCCGAGAGCCCCTTGAGTCCGGACTCGTGGTAGAAGAGCCGGGTCTTTCCAGCACAGTGGGATCCGAAGCTTGGAATTCACGTGACTTGAAGTCGCGG
>JADMIO011201725.1_pt1 | contig 32789 bp, 27 predicted proteins | sample 8958161 | NCBI WGS metagenome assembly JADMIO01 (sample SAMN16585339, study PRJNA669376) | soil metagenome | isolation source: Crop rotation soil | place: USA: Cullars Rotation, Alabama | collected 2011
CGCGACTTCAAGTCACGTGAATTCCAAGCTTCGGATCCCACTGTGCTGGAAAGGTGGGCGTGAGGACATCCGAGAGCACGACCTGGCCGCGGTCGTCGAGAAGCACGTTCTGGTGCTTGAGCGCACCGTGTGCGTGGAGCGTCGGGCGCGACTCGGCCAGGCGCTGGAGGACGAGAAGGAGGATGCGGAGCGACTCGTCGAGCGTCGCGCCGCCGGCGATGCGCCGGTCGAGCGAGGTCTGGAGCTTCGTGAGCACGAGCGCGGGCACATGGGTCTGCGGCTCGAGGCCCGGCAGCTCGCCGACGGCGAACGTCCGCGGACCGGGGTCGTGCGGTGCCACGTCCACCATGCGCTCGAGCCCGACGAAGCCGCGGCCGCGGTTCGCTTCGAGGAACGCACCCTGCTCGGCAAGGATCGTGCGGCACACGGCGACGAGCCGCTCGCGGCCTCCGAGCTCATCGGGGCCGAGGGGCACCTTGAGCACGCGCTCGATCGGCCCGCGCTCCGAGCCCGGCGGTGGATCCTCCCGGACCGCGTAGCATTTCCCCCAGAGGCCTCGACCCAGGAGGGGTCCGATTTGATACACACGACCCTGCCGGTCACGGACCGTGTCGCCGGTCTTCATTGCGACTGCCTCGCTCGAAGGGGTGGGGGAAGGATGGGAGCGACGGTGGGGTGCCCGGGCGGGCAAGAGGGAGCGGGGAGCTCCGCGGGGACGTGCCTCGTTTTTTATCGAGTGGCTGTTGCCATGTCAACGGGTCGGTGGTGACGCAGAAGCTCGTGGGTGCGCCCGGGCGGAACCGTCTCGCGACCTCGACGAGCCGCTATCTGCTGCTCCACGCCGACAACCCCGTGGACTGGAGGCCGTGGGGACCGGAGGCATTCGCCGAAGCGCGCGAGCGCGGCGTCCCCGTGCTCCTGTCGAGCGGGTACAGCGCCTGCCACTGGTGCCACGTGATGGCGGCGGAGAGCTTCTCCGACCCCGTCCTCGCCCGATTCCTCAACGAGCGCTTCGTCGCCGTGAAGGTCGACAAGGAGGAGCGTCCCGAGGTCGACGCCTTCTACATGGACGCGGTCGTCCGGATGACGGGCGAGGGGGGCTGGCCACTGCACGCGGTTCTCCTGCCCGATGGGCGCCCGTTCCACGCGGCGCTCTACCTGCCGCCGCATCCGCGGTACGGGCTCCCGTCGTTTCACCAATGGCTGGAAGGCGCACTCTCGATGTGGGAGCGCGACCGCGTACGTCTCGAGCGCGCGCCGGCGGACGTGGCGGTGCGTGGCGCGGGCGACGTCCGCGGCACGCTCGATGCGGTCGTGTCCGCGTACCGGTTCGACGTGGGCGGGTGGGGCGAAGGTCCGCGCTTCCCCCAGGCGCCCCGGGTCGAGCTCCTCCTGACCTCTCCGGACCGGGGGGACGCGCGGCGCGCAGCGGTCCATCTCCTCGACACCCTCGACGCGAGCGGCGTGCACGATCATCTCGGCGGTGGCTTCCATCGATACGCCGTCGAAGAGGACTGGGTCGTCCCCCACTTCGAGAAGCTCCTCGTCGACAACGCACAGCTCGCCGGGCTCTACCTGCGCGCGCATGCGACGCTCGGGATCGATCGGTACCGCACCGTCGCGCGGCGGACGCTCGGCTACCTGCTCGAGCTGCGCACCGAAGCGGGAACGTTCGCCGCGAGCGAGTCGGCGATCGACGCGAACGGCGAGGGAGCCTTCTACACATGGACGCCCGCGGAGCTGCGCGCAGCGCTCGGTGTCGATCGCGGCTCGCTCGCAGCTCGAGCGCTCGGGGTCGGCGAGTGGGGCAACCACGAAGGGCGGAGCGTGCTCGTCCGGAAGGGGGACCCGAGCGTCGTCGCGGCGATCCGTGGACCGCTCCTCGAGGCGCGCCGCCAGCGCCCGCGACCGGAGCGCGACGACAAGTGCGTCGTGGCCTGGAATGCTCTCGCGATCGAAGCGCTCGCCCGCGGGGGCGACATCCTCGACGAGCCGCCGCTCACCGCTGCAGCGCTCGACGCCGCCGCGCGAATCGCGGCCCTCCAGGGCGCCGACGGAGCGCTGCCGCGATCGCCGAGCGGCGCGCCAGGGATCCTCGACGACTATGCGGCGTGGGCGCTCGCGTGTCTCCGACTCCACGCATCGACCGGCTCGTCGGAGTGGCTGGAGCGCGCTCGAGGGACGGCGCTCGCGATCCTCGAGCGGTTCGTGTCGAACGGCGCCCTCGTCGAGGCGGAGAAGAGCGCGGGGCTTCCCGCGGACCGCGAGCCCGTCGTGGACGGCGCGGACCCATCCGGCGTGGGCACGGCGCTGCGCGCGCTCACAGCGCTCGAGGCGCTCGGCGCCGAAGGGATCTCGGGCGTCGATGCGCTCCTCGATCGTGCCGTGGCGCGCGCCGCCGGCGAGCCCCCGGGGGCTGCTCCGACGCTCGCGCGCGTCGCGACGACTCGCTTGCCGACCGTCGTCGTGTCGACCGACGCACGCCTCCGTCGCGCCGCGCTGATGCTCGATCGCGCCGATGTCTTCGTCGCTGCCGGTCCCGTGCGCGGGTTCTCCGTCTTCGAGGGACGCGACGACGGGCGCGCGTACGTGTGCCGCGGGTCGCGCTGTCTGCTCCCCACGGACGATGCCGTCGAGCTCGCGGACTTGCTCCGCGGGAAGTCGAGTTAAGCCCCCCGCCACCTGGAGGTGAACATGCGGTGGCTCATTCTCGCTCTGACGCTCTCCGGCTGCGTCGGGAAGAAGAAGTACGACGCGGCCGTCACGGAACGGGACGCAAAGCTCGCCTCGTGCGCGGCGGATCTCGCGGCGTCGCAGAAGAAGGCGAGCGATCTGGAGAACGAGAAGGATGCGCTCCTCCATGATCAGTCGCAGCTCACCGCGTCGATCGAGGAGATGAAGCGCGCAATGGCGGAGGCCGACGCGCGGAAGATCGCGACCGAGGCGCGCCTCGAGGAGTACCGCATGCTCCTCGGGAAGTTCAAGAAGTTGATCGACGCCGGCAAGCTCAAGGTGAAGATCGTCGACGGGCGCATGGTGGTCGAGCTCGCGACCGACGTGCTGTTCGACTCGGGATCGGCAAAGCTCTCCGATGCGGGCAAAGCCGCCATCGTCGAGGTGAGCCAGGTGCTGGCGACGATCGGGGAGCGGAGCTTCCAGGTCGAGGGGCACACCGACAACGTTCCGATCGCGACCGCGCAGTATCCGTCCAACTGGGAGCTCGCGGCGGGCCGCGCGCTCACGGTCATGAAGACGATGATCGAGTCGGGGATGCCGGCAGCGCGCATCAGCGCCGCCAGCTACGGCGACCAGAGGCCCGTGAAGCCGAACGACACCGACGAGGGCAAGGCGGCCAACCGGCGGATCGAGATCGTTCTCGTGCCGGACCTGAGTGGCCTGCCGGGGTTCGACGAGCTCATCAAGGCGAGCGGCAATCCGTCTTAGCGGCGCGTTCCCAGCTCGGCTTCGAGCGCGGACACCCGCGCCGTGAGGATCGAGTTCTGGAGCTCCACGTCCTGGAGCTTCCGGCGCAGGAGGCGCACGAGCACCGTGCTCGCGCCGAGCCCGTCGAACGGATCCGATGGATCCGCCGGGCGAGCGCGCGGGGCGGCAACGGTCTCCGCGGGCGGAGGGTCGGCGCGACGCGGCGGCGGCAACCGGATCTCCTCGCGCGGCAGCGGCTTGGTCACCAGCTCGGCGGGCTCCTCCAGCGTCGCGGAGAGGTTTTCGAGCTCCAGGTAGCGGTAGCCGCCGTCGGTCACGACCGTGAGCTCGTACCAATTGTCGGGGGCGAGCCGATCGAGCCGCGCGTCGTCGAGACGCGAGAGGATGTGGCTCTGTCGCTTCCGTCCGGCGCCCCACACGTGGAGGAAGCGCGACGCCTTGAGCTGCTCGCTCGACAGCCTCTCCTCGAAGCCGCTCACGCGGGCCGGCGGATCGATGAGGATGCCCGGGCGCGCGACGCGCAGGATCCCTTTTCCATCGAACACCTCGAACCGGACCGAGAATGGCGCTTCCGCTCGCGCGCTCTTGCGGACCCAGATGCGGAAGGACACCGTTGAGTCGTCCACGGAATCTCCGACGATTCCCCGAGGCTACCAAATCGTTGGCGCTATGGCTTCTCGGGCGGCGCTGGGCGCTTGGCGGCTTCCTGCTGCGCCAACCATTCGTCGTAGACCTGGCGCTTGGGCGCGCTGCGGCTGTCGGGCGTGTCCGACGAGGTGTCGCCGAGCGCCGTCACGAGGCGTGCGGAGACCTTCTCGGCGAGGTCCTTCACGCGTCGGCGGAGCCCGGGCATGCCCCCGCTCTAACGCCCTGGGGCCTGACGGCATCGGGCGGATCCATTAGGGAATTCCCGGTGCATGCGTTCCTGGTCAGTGCCGCGCTGCTCGCGTCCCTTTGGGGCGGCGAGTCTTCGATCGTCGACGCGAAACCGGGCCTGGTGACCGAGTCGTCTCCGCACTACGACCTCGAGGTCCTCTACGACCAGGGGCGGATGGACGAAGGGCTCGAGACGGCGCAGGCGCAGCTCGCCCAGCATCCGGAAGACGTCGACCTCTACTGGCACACGGGTCGGTTCATGTTCGAGGTCGCGGAGCGCTTCGATCGCACCGACAAGAGCATCGACAAGGTCGCCTGGTACGAGAACATGGTGCACATCTTCCAGAGGGGCCTTCAGCGCGACCCGAAGAACCCGCACCTGCTCTTCGGGCTCGGGATCGCGAAGGGACGGCTCGGCACGACGAAGGGCGTCCTCGCGTCGCTCTTCATGGCGAAGGACGTCGAAGCCGCGTGGCTCGCGACCGCCAGCTCGTCCTACCGGTACTCGAGCATCCGCGGCCAGGAACAGCTTCCGTGCGACGCCTACCTCTGCCTCGGCATCTTCTACCGTCTCGTGCCGGACTCGTTCGTGGTCGAGCTGATCGGCGGCACGCGTGGCAGCCTCGAAAAGTCGATGTCGTACCTCGAGCGCTCCGATCACTGCGGACCGAATCGGATCGGCACGCTCAAGGAGCTCGGCGTGTCGCAGCTCTGCAAGGGCGACAAGACGAAGAACGACGCGCTCGTCGTGACGGGCCGCTCCACGCTCCTGCGCGCCCGAGCGCTCCCACCCGAGGGCGACACCGACGTCACCGACATCCGCCACATCGACAGGATCCTCGCGAACCCGAAGCTCGCGTGTGGCTACTCGCGCGACGGTCAGCAGGACCTGGACGAAGAGAAGCTGAAAGCCCAGGAGCCGAAGTAGGGCGGCTCAGAACGCCTGGTCGAGGCGGATGTAGATCTGGAGATCGCTCCGATCCTCGACGAGATCGTCGGGCGCCCACGCGAGCGGACCCGCGACCATGACTCCCAATCCCGCGGGCTGCGCGCCGAGGATGTCGCCGACCACGAAGACACCACCGGTCCAACCGAGGGCGCTGTACTGCTGCTCGTCGGACCACAGCACCCCCTGGTCGATGCCCGCCGACAGCTGCAGGTCCGAGCCCCAGAGAATCGCCAGCGGGACCGACGCGTTGCGGATCGCGTTCCAGCGCAGCTCGACGGCGCCACCGACCTTTCGATCGCCGAGCACGCGATCGGTGGGAATCGCCTGCACGTCGCCCGTTCCCCCGAGGGTGAGAAGTCGGTGCGCGACCTCGCCCGTCGCGACGGCGCCGACGGCGCGTGCGCCAGCGGTGACCCGTCCCGCGAGAGGCACCAGTCCGAGGGCCCGCAGAGAGAGCGAGCTCCAGCGCTGATCGCTCGACGGGACGAACCCGCCCGTCGTCGCGAGCGTGACGTTGTGCCCGCTCGTCGGGAGCAGATCCTCGACGCGCGTCTCCCACGTTCCGGCGAGCCCCGCCCCGAGCGCGACGTTCCCTCCGTCGGTCGGTCGGAAGTCGGGGTCGAGGATCGCGGGTCCCGCCGAGAGGCTCAACCGAAAGGGACGGGAGCGCCGGTCCTGGAGCGGTCCGAAGTACCGGTTCACGCCTGCGTCGAAGGCGACGATGTCCTCGTGATCGGTGATCGCGGTCAGGTTGTAGACCCAACGCGTGTCGTACTGACGCCGGAACGCGACGTCCGCGAAGGCACTGATCCGCTCGCTGCGCAGGTCGAGCTCGTAGGGCAGGGCCGACAGCACGACGGTCCAGCGCGTGGGGAAGCGATCGTCGTCCATGCGCGATTGGCGGACGATCCCTTGCGGGTCGACCAGGATCTTCGGCTTCGCTTCGAACGTCCAGCTCTCGTCGTCGGCGCCATCCTGCGCCAGCCACACCGTCTCGAGCCCGTCGACCCGGATCGGGACCGCGATCGGCGGCGCATCGACGGTCACCTCGCGGTCGAGGCGCGCAGTCCAGGTCCGATCGGGCTCCCGACGAACGTCGAGGTGGAGGTTCTCCTCGGGTCCCGCGCGGCGCCACTCGCTGACGAGGTCCAGCGGAACGTTGGCTGCCGCGAGCGCCGCCTCGAAGGGCTTCCCCGCGACGACCTCGCGCGCGATCTTTTCGCTGGTTCCCGCGCCGAACTGCGCATCGATCATGCGGATGACGGCGCGCGCCGGTTGCTCCTCGGCGCCGAACAGCTCCGCGAGATCGTCCGCGAGCGGATCCGCCGGGTAGGTCTCGTCGAAGACCTCCGAGTAGAACGGGAGCGAGCCCGAGTAGAGGAGCGAGTCGACGAGGGGGATCCACGACACCCAGCCGAGAAGTCGGTTGGCGTCCGGTTGCGCGGCGCGCGCATCGGAGAGCGCGGTCGCCGCGAACGCACGGGCGAACGGATCACCGATCGTCATGAGCCCTGCTTCGAGAAGGCCTTTGCGGACCGCGCTCACGTGGTACTGCCAAAGGCCGTCCGTGAGCCGCAGCGCGCGATCGGAGAGGAAGAGCATGTTCGGGGCCGCGCGAACGAGCCGACGACGGAGCGGCGAGACGACGACCATGAAGCTCGGCGGATCCTCCGAAGGCCAGGCGTCGACGAGAATCGCTTCGAGATGGTCCTTCTCGCGACTCGAGATGTGGCGATCGGAGACCACGGCGACCTGACCCTGGGGGAGCGTCAGGAACGACGCGTACGCATGGGGGATGACGGCGATCGCGAGGCGCTCGGCCGTGCCGCTCCAGCGTACGGTTCCCGTCCCGGCCGTGCCGTTGAGGATGGCGACGGTCCCTGCGGGGAGCGCGACGTCGACGACCCAGTCGACCTGCGCGAGCGCCGTTCCGCTGACGGGTTGGGGGAGCCACAATCCGTTCGCGTAGAGCCCGCGACCAGGAACCTTACCGGTCGCGTCGTACCGCGACGGAAGGATCGAGTGGAACGCGTAGCGGCCGTCGCCGAGCGACTCGAGGTGGATCCATCCCTTCTCGGGTCCGTTGGGGAACGTGCGGCGACGCTCGCGATCGTCCGCCGGCATGGGCAGGAGCGACTGCGGGTCGACGAGGCGGATGCCCTCGCCGTCGACGCGCATCGTGCCGACCACGGTCTGCAGATCCGATCGAATCTCCGCGTCGACGAAGATGCGCGCCGCTTCAGCGGGGCGAATGGCGAGCCACGCCAGGGCGAGGACGAGCACGGGGCCTAGTATTCGAAGCCGACGCCGAACGAGATCCCGGAGACCACGTCGGGAGCGACGCTCCCCGCGAGCTTCAGCTGGAAGTCGCCCGTCGCCACGCGGAAGCCGATGTCCGCGACGAACGGCTGGAAGCCCTCCGCGAAGTGCTCGCTCTTCCCGCTGAACCCGTTCACGGGTCCGATCCCGAGCTCGGCCTCCTGGTCCTCGTCGATCTTCGGATCGGCCGAGATGCGGACCGTGCCCACGCCGATGTACGGGGAGAACCGCGAGGTGTTGATCCCGACCGTGCGCCCGAACGGAAACGTGTAGCCGATCGTCGCGGACGCATCGATGACGCCGAGCCACAGCTCCTCATTGCCGACGTAGCCGGTGTAGCCAACCTGGATCGTCACGTCCGGAGCCTTGCGGTAGCCCTCGATCAGGGCCCAGCGGCCATAGCCGCCCAGCGCCGCCTGGTGCGACATGCCGATCCAGCCGAAGTTCATCCCCGCTTCGAGCGAGAGCGGGAGGCCCTTGCGCACGCCGAGCGTCGGGATCCAGAGGACGTCGCTCGGGTCCCCGTCGGCCTGCGAGCGCTCCCAGCCCGACGGATCGCTCTCCGTTCCGTTCGCATGCACGAACGAGACCGAGTTGAACACGCTGAGGTCGAAGCCGTTGAGCCCGAGGGTCTCTCCCGGCGCCATCGGCTTGTTCGCGATCCCCACGCCGAGCTCACGCACCAGGTCGTGGTAGGCCGCGGTGTTGTCCTCGTAGGCGGCGAAGTTCGTGAGGACGACGTCCTGCGGTCCGGAAGCGAGGGCAGGGGCGATCGCCGTCAAGAACAGCATCAAGGGGGGATGCTACCGGACGGGGAACACTGTGGGAAGTTGAGGGTCCCGACCTTTGATCTCTCAGGAAGAGAGGAAGGAAGGAAGTGAGGAAGGGCGTTCGGGCTGGTCGAACCGGAACCGGCCACTGCGGTTCGCAGCGCGTCGACCAGCCCGAACGCCCATTCCTTTCTTCCTCTCTTCCTCACTTCCTGAGAGAAAAAGAGTCAGCCCTTCCGGTTCCGATAGAGCTCCCGCTGCACCGCCTGCCGCATCTTCTCCTCGTCGAGTTTCCCACCGAGGAACGTGTTGACGGCGTGCGCGGTCGCGGCCGGGTCGTCGACCGTGTTCTTGTAGTGCACTTCCAGGTACCGGAAGTTCGAGCGGGCCTTGCAGTGGAGGCGCGCCCGGACGATGTCGTTGCGGTACGCCTCCTTCATCGCCTCGGCGTCGGCGCTCGCGTTCTGCGTTCCGAGGCGCGCGATCATCTTGTCCTGGCTCGCAATCACCTCGTCGAGGTCGCGGCGGAGGAACAGCACCTGGTAGGCGTTGTCGTCCGGCAGGTCCTTCAACAGGAACGAGATCACCTTGAGGACCTTGCCGCGCGCCTCCTTGACCCAAGACTTGTCCGTCTCCTTCTCGAGGTGCTTGACGCGCTCGACCTCGTAGTACCCGTTGGGGTTGTCGATGTCGGCCTTGCGCTCGCCGTCCGTCATGATCTGGAGCCCGCCGCTCTCGAGCATCTTCATCATCATCGACGTGCCCGAGCGCGGCAGACCCGACACGACGACGATCGGCTCGCCGTACCGACTCGCGCGCAGGCGCTCCTTCAGTGCGTCGAACATCAGAGCGTCACTCCGACGACGTCCTTCAGCGCAAATCCCGCGACGAGACTCAGCACGAAGAACCACCCGAGGATGCCGCCCTCGCCATCGGGGAAGAACCGCAGCTCGCGCACGCGTGGCGTGCCGATCTCGATCCGCTCGACGACGGACGAGCGCGGAATCGCAGCCTCACCCGGGTAGAGGAACGCCTCGATCCCGCGCAGCCGCTTCTCGGGAACCTTCCGCGGCGCGCCGCCCACCGACCAGACCTTCTCCAGCGTCTCGTTCCCCACGCGGATGGCGAGCAGGTGGTCGCCGTCGACCTGGGATCGCAACCGCCAGAACACGCGGCCGTCGGCGGTGCGCACCGGCGGCGCATCGAGCACGACGCCCGCAGGGAGATCGAGCGTGACCGTTTTCGGGTCGACGTCGGAAGCGAGCTCCACGCGCAGGACGTCGACGGCGCCCGAAGGGGAGGGCGCGTACGCGTAGTTCGCCACGAGCTGCGTGAGCACGACGAGCATCGGACCCGTCATCACGAGCATCGGCAGGATGTTGTTCCCGACGTAGAGCGTGTTCTTCCAAAGGATCGCGACGGTCGAGCGCATCACCTGCCCGATGTCGTGTTGGAAGAGGCGGATCTCGAGGAGCCGCATCGCGATTGCCTGTTTGGCACTCTCGATCGACTTCTGGTTCGACACCGCCTTCACGATGAGGAGCGCGACGAAGCCCATGGCGATCGGCCACACGATCAGATCGAACGCGGCGGCGCGGTGCCCGAACGGGGCGAGCAGGACGTCGAAGAAGCGGCTCGTGATCTGCAGGAAGGCGGCCATCGGGAACTACGAGATGTAGCCGAGCCCTTTCAGCTTGGCGCGGATGTCCTCGTCGGAGCCGGCGTCCTCGAAGTGGAGCATCTCCTTCTCGAGGACGTGCTGGATGAACTCCTCGACCGTGGCGTAGCCCGCGACGTCCGCGACCTTCTTGAGGCGGTCGTAGAGATCGCGCTCGATCTTCACCTTCACGTTGTTGCCGAACATCCCACCCTCTCGAAAAACCGTCTCTCAGAACAGTGCGTGGCCCGTCATCGCCGGCGGCGCGGCGATTCCGTAGTGCGCGAGCAAGGTCACGGTCAAGTCGCGGAGGTCGGCCTCCGCCCTGGGCAGCTTCCGGTTCGTCAGCAGCACGCCGGGCACCACCTCGGGCGCCATCAAGTGATTGCCGCTCCAACGCGAGGTGTTGTCCTCGAGCACGGGCTCGACGATCTCGCCGAGCGTCGACTCGTCGGAGCACCCGTAGCCGACGTTGTAGCCCACCACGAGGTCCGGACCTTCGGCGGCGCGCGGACCCGTGTAGATGGTGCGCGTTTCGTCGACGCGCAGGACGGGCTTCGTGCCGCCGTCGTCCATCGCGAGCAGCCCGTCCTCGATCTCCTTCATCAACGCGGGCGCCGATGCCGTGTCCACGATGCCGCCGGTCTCGCGACCCGAGAGGTTGAGGTAGAGACCGTTGAACCCGATGCCGTAGGCGCGCGTCTTCGACCAGTCGACGTCGTCGAGGGGGATGCTCCCGGTGCGCTTGCCGTCCTTCAGCACCAGGTAGCCGTGGTCGCGCAGCCAGCTGTTGAGGTGGACCTTGCGCCGGTAGGGTTGGAAGCCGTGGTCGCTCATCGCGATGACGATCGTGCCCGTCGGCACGCGCTCGAGCACCCGGCCGAGCGCCGCGTCGGTCGCTTCGTAGAACCGTTCGATGTCTTCCGCGTGCGCCGGTCCCACGCTGGCGTCGTACGCAGGGTGCGGCGGCGCGTCCGCGTACTTCGGATCGCCGTGCCGCCAGAGCATGTGGCACTGGAGATCGATGTCCGACAGGTAGACGAAGGTCGTGTCGCCGGGCGCGAAGCGATCGAGCGCGAGCTCGAGGATCGCTCGGCTGTCCTTCTGCACGAGTCCGACCTGGCGGACGTAGTCGTCGTCGGTGAACACGCCGTCCTTGAGCGCGTCGGTCTCTTCCGGCATGCCCTTCGTATAGAAGAAGCCCGTCGCGCGGAACACGTCGTCGACGAACTCGTCGGGGCTCGCGATCGCGACCGGCGGATCGTCCGGGGAGATGTTCACCGGCGACGCGTAGATCTCGAGCGGCCGGAGGGACTTCGCGAAGAACCGCACCGTGCCGGCAATCGGCATCAGCCCGTGCGGAAGTGCGTCGAAGCTCACCTGGATCCAGTCGGACCAGTCGCCCTCCGCGAGGACCGCCACCTCGTCGCCGATCTCGACCGCGACCGATGCAGCGTCGACATGGAGCGTCACGCCGAGCGTGATGTACTGGCTGTCGTTCGGAACCTGCCCCGGCTCGAGATGGAAGGCGTCGGGCGGCCCGCGCAGGATCCCGCGGGCTGTCTCGGGCGTGCCGTCGAGGTCGAGGTCCTGGAGCGAGACGAGCTGGATGTCGCCTTTCGGTTTGTCCTTCTCCACGGCCCGGTCCGTGTAGAGCGTGTACGTGCCGTAGCCGCCGCGCAGATCGACCGTGCCCATGCCGTCGAGCACCTTCGCCTTCGACGGCGGGGTCGGGAAATTCCCCGGCATCCGGTAGACCTCGACATCGACGCCGTGATCGACGAGGACGTCCCACCACGGCACCCCGCCGCGATTGTTCGGGACGTCCGTCGAGCCGAGCGGGATGACGTAGCCGAAGAAGCGAAGCGCGGGGATGTCGGTCTCGACGGGCGGCGTCGCCGACGAGATCGGGTGGTGCGTTTTCGGGTCGCGGTGCACGAAGTCGAAGATGCCGTGACCGCCCGGATCCATCCCCGTCACGAACGTCGACCACGCGACGGGACTCTGCGGCGGGTTCGACGTGCCGAGCGGTTGGAAGCTCCCGTCGCGGGCGAGTGTCTGGAAGTGCGGCATGCGCCCTTCGTCCATCATGTGCTGCAGGATCACCGGATCCATGCCGTCGATCCCCAGCACGAACACGCCGGGCTCGGCGGGTCCGCTCGCGCGCGCGAGACTCGCGAGCGCCACGAGGGCGACGGGGATCGGAGGGCGCATGTCGCTACTTGCCGCTGGCTTCTCGGACGGCCGGGAGCGGGAAGACGCGCGCACCCGGTGCCGCGCCGCTCTGCACGAGCGTCGTCGGATCGAGCATGCCCTTCACCGATCCCTGGGCGCCGTTCTCCGGGAAGATCATCTCGCCCTGCATGTACGCGGGGATCGGTTGCCCGAACAGGCGCATCACTGACGCGGGGATATCGATCAGCCGCGGCTCCTCCTTTGCGAGCAGGCGATTGCACAAGAGCACGCCGGGAACGATCGACGGATCGACGCAGTGGTCGCCCGACCAGCTCTTCGTGTTGTCGGAGAAGACGCTGTCCGTCACGCGGCCGACGGCACATTCCCAGCTGTGGCGGTAGCCGCCCTCCCACCCGATGAGCAGGTCGGGCGCGTCGTGACGGTAGGGACCGGAGAAGAACTGCGGCGAGACCGCGACGCGGCGCACGCAGCGCTCGCCCGTCTGCGGATCGACGAGGCCCTCGAGCCGCTGCGCGAGCTCCTGTACGAGGTGGCGGTACTCGCTGCCCTCCGCGACGACGCCGGACTTCTCGCGGCCCTTGCGGTTGATGAACAGCCCCGTGAGCCCGAGCGCGAACGCCTTCGTGCGCGTCCAGTCGACGCCGTCGAAGTAGTCGCCCGATTCCGCGCCGTCCTTGAGGAAGAGGTAGCCGTTGTCCCGGAGCCACGTGTTGAGGTTCACGCCGCGACGGAAGTTCGTGAACCCGTGGTCGCTGATGATCAGGAACGCCGTGTCGGGATCGTCGATCTCGTTCTGGACCTTCGCGAGCAGACCGTCGATGCGCTCGTACACGCGGAAGATCGCGTCCCTCCACTCCTCGGTGTCCTTGCCGGCGTTCGCGGGGTGCGTCGGGTCCAGGTAGCGGTAGAACATGTGCTGGACGCGGTCCGTCGTGTCGAAGACAGTCGTCACGAGACCCTTCTTGGTCTGCTTCACGGCGTCGAGGAACATCCGCTCGCGCTCTTCGTAGAAGAGCATCGCCTGCTCGAAGAATGCGCGTTCGTCGACGACGCGCTCGTTCAGCGACCACGTGTCCTCGGCGAGCCCCAGCGTAGCGAACTTGCCCTGCTTCTTCGCGAGGTAGATCGCGTAGACCTCGGGGTGACTGATCGGCATCGCCGGATTCTCCGGATCGATGTGGATCGGCGTCATGTAGAGGTGGACCTCGGGATCGAGCGACATCAAGTAGAAGCGCGCGATGCCCTTCACCTTCACTTTGAGGCCGGCGTCGAAGCCGAGCTCCTTCCAATCGCTGTACTCGCGGAGCGGCAGATCGAACGCGGGCACGCCGTCGATCTCGATCCGCGCCGACTTCTTGTCGTCGGCGACGGTGAGCGTGAACGGAATCGTCATGCGTCCGCCGCTCTTCCGCATCGCGTCGTCGGGGCCGACGATGCGCGAACGGATCACGTTGCCCTTCTTCCGCAGCACCGTCTGCTCACCGCCGGTGAACTTGGCGTGGCCATCCGTCGACTCGGTGGAGAAGAAGCTGAAGGTGCCCTGACTCCCGCGCAGGTCGGGCACGCACATCCCGGACAGCAACATGCCGTTCTTGAACGGCACGGGCGGGAAGGTGATCGGCACGCGCTGGATGATCGAGAAGATGTGTCGGTCGCCGAGGAGCTTCCAGAACTGCTGGCTCTTCTGGAGGAGCTTCATGCGCGGTTTGCTGATCGGGACCATGTAGCGCCCGATGTTGAGCACGCGCTTGGCGCTCTTGATGTCGGTCGAGCTCAACATGGGCGCGTAGTTGCACGGGTCGCGCGTGAGGAAGTCGTAGATGTTGTGGTGGCTCGCGTCGACGCCGGTTGCGAACGTCGACCACGCGACGGGCGACATCGAGGGCACCGAGGTGTCGAGCGGCCGGAACACACCTTTGTCCGCGAGCGCCTGGAAGTGCGGCAGACGGCCCTCGCGCATCAGCTTCGTGAGGATCCCGGGATCCATTCCATCGAGGCCGAGGATGATCACGCGCTTCGCCTGCGCCTTGGCGTAGGGATTGCCGACGCGGATCCATCGGTACGCGAGGCGGAGCGGGTAGGTGAGGAGCGTGAAGAGCGCGAGCGCGAACGTCGCGATCAGGACGAGGAAGCTGCCCGCGAAGGCGAAGCCGGCGCCGGGACCGATGTAGGCCTGCGCCTCCGGAATCCAGAGGCCGAGGGTCGCGAGGGCGACGAGAAGCGCGCACCGTTTCATGGAGCGCTCCTCTATCCCAGGGAAATGGTATGGAGTCGCGATGACGTGGATTCTCCTGCTGGCGTTGGCGTGTGGAAAGTCGGCCTCGGACCACCTCGAAGCGGCGCGCAAAGCGAATGATCAGGGTGCGTTCGAACCCGCGATCCAGGAAGCAGAGCACGGGCTGCAGGCCGATCCGGACGACAAAACGGAGTGGGGCCTCCAACTCGCGCTCCTCGAGAGCTACGCCCGCTCGGGCAAGGCCGCGGAGACGAAGCAGAAGCTCGAGGAGCTGGCCGCCGAGCACCCCGATCGCATCAAGCCTTCGGACTACAGCGGGTCGGCGCAGCAGCTGAAGAACGCGGGCAAGACCGGCGAGTCCATCGAGATTCTCGACATCGGCCACAAGCGTTTCCCCGAGGACGCCACCATCTCCAGGATGATCCGGGAGGCTGCGGAAGCCGGCGACCCGGCAGCGCTGGAGCGCCTGAAGAGTCTCGGCTACATCCAGTAGCTCCTTGGCGTCGCCTCCGATCTCGAGCCGTCGCTCGCTACCTGCGGCGTTCGGTCACGAATCGCCACCGGTCTCGGGAGGTCGCTCGCTACCTCCGGCGTTCGGTCGTGAATCGCCACCGATCGCGGCAGGTCATGTGCGACTCCGCAAGATCGGTCGCGGCTATCGCCAGCACGCATCCCGGGCCCGCTCGGACTTCCTGGCTTCCCCTCCGGGGGAGGAATCCGTCAGCCGCCGATGGCCGTCATCACGCCTTCGAAGAGCGTACCGCCGTCCGTCTGGCAGTCGTGGCCCTCGGGCTTGCCCATCACCATCGTGCGGATCGCCGTCTGGAGCTCGTCGTCGCTCGCGCCCCGTCGCACCAGGTCGCGCAGCGAGGGCGTGTCCTCGTGCGCGAGACACGTGCGCAGGTGTCCGTCCGTCATGAGCCGCAACCGATTGCACGTCGCGCAGAAGTGCTCGGAGAGCGGCGAGACGAACCCGACGAGCAGCCCGGTCTCGCGGATCCGCCACGTGCGTGCGGGTCCGGCACCGGCAGGGCTCGGCTCCTGCACGAGCGTGTAGCGCTCCTCCAGACGCTCGCGCAGCTCGCGCGACTTCACGTTCTCGTGCCAGCGCTCCTCGAACGGCATGTACTCGATGAACCGCACCTCCGTGTCGTTCGCCCACCGCGAGAAGTACTCGACGATCTCCGGCACCTCGTGATCGTTCTCGCCGCGGAGCACGACGGCGTTCAGCTTGATCGGCGTAAGGCCCGCAGTGCGCGCGGCTTCGATGCCGAGCAGCACACGCTTCACGTCGCCCCCGCGGGTGAGGCGACCGAATGTCTGGGGATCGAGCGAATCGATCGACACGTTCACGCGACGGAGACCCGCGGCGCGCAGCCGTGGCGCGAGCGCCGCGAGCGTGTGACCGTTGGTCGTCATCGCGATGTCCTTGATACCGGGCACCGCGGCGATCGCCGAGACGAGTTGCTCGAGGTCGGCGCGCATCGTCGGCTCGCCACCGGTGAGTCGGACGCGCGTCACCCCGAGCCGGGCGAACGCGCGCACGATGGTCGCGATCTCCTCGAAGGACAGGAGCTCGTCCTTCGGCATCCACGACAGTCCCTCCGCCGGCATGCAGTAGACGCAGCGGAAGTTGCAGCGATCGGTGACGCTCACCCGCAGGTAGGTGTGCACGCGTCCGAAGCGATCGGTCAGCATCGGCATCTCACTCGATAACCGCGAACGGCTCGATGCTCACGCGCTGGCCTTCGAGCGCTTCGCCCGACGGACCTTTTCGCCTTCCTCGTCGTAGAGGAAGGGAAGCAGACAGTGGCGCCTGCCGCGGACGACCGGATCGACCTGGTGCAGCAACGAGCACGAGAACACCAGCACCCCGCCGGTGGGCGCTCGGTAGCGGAGCTCGCCGTATTCGGGAAAGCTCACGTCACCGCCGTCGTACGCCTCGGCGTCGAGGTTGATGCTGCACGCAAACTTGCGGTGGGCGACCGACGGGCCCTGGTTGTCGCGATGCGCACGGAAGAAACCAGCCGCGCTCGCTTCGTAGCAGGCAAGCGCGTACCGTTCGATGTGCGCGGCGCGGAACTGGAACACCTTCTTCATCTCGGGCACGAGTCGTTTCGTGATTCGCGCGTGTACCGCGCGGAGGAGCGGGCCGTCGGGGAGGATGATGTCGCGCCGGCGCTTGACGTTCGGATCCACCACCACTTGCGGCGCCTGACCGGGCAGCGTGAGGAGCGCGCCGGACTCGGGGGCGTGGCTGCGCTCGAAGGCCTCGATGAGCTCCGCGCAGAGCTCGGGCTCGAGCACGCGGGGCAGGAGGAGCACAGGGGCGAGCCCCGCCGGCGCGCGTTCGGGCGCGGATACCGCCGGCAGGGTCGCCATCACGGTGTCGAGATGGGTGCGCACGTCGTCGATCGGCACGACCGCGAGCACACGCGCGTTGGAGTCGAGGACGAACGACGTCGCATGGAGTCGCGGGGGGTCACGGTCCGTCTCCAACACGCCGAGGACACGCGCGACGTTCCGATCCCAGTCCCACAACACGTGGAATCCGGGCGGAGCCTCGGTGAGGCGCTCGCTGTCGCTCGGATCGCAGGTCACGACGAAGTGCTGGCATCGACGTCCGTCGAAGACCTCGGGTCGACTTCGGAACGATGCGACGACCTCCTGGACAGATGTCGCCGCCGCGGTCCCTACGTAGGTCACCACGGCGAACCTTCCCTCCGCCATGAGACCGAACTCCCCCTTCGGCTCGTGAGGCGTGGCGCAGAAGAACGATGGAAACCGGTCGCCGGGTCCCAGATTCATCCCCCCGATTACCCCACCTCGACCGTCTGCTCCAACCAGCCGACGCGGCTGCAGCCGAAGCGCAACACGACGAGGCCCGTGCCCCGCGCGACGATCCGGAACGCTCGCCGCGTCGCGTTCCCGTCGCTCCGCATGTAGAACAGGTTCGCGCTCCCGCCGAAACGGCCCTTTCCCCAGCCATCGAGATGGCCGAGCTCGGTGCGCTCCTGGGTGACGACGGCGCCGTTCCTGCCGAGCGTTTCCAGCACGAGGGGCTCGTTCCAGTGGCGCTTCATGGCGCTCCAGAGACCGAACGACCCGAGGTAGCCGACGTTCCGGATCGCCCCGCGAATCTCCGTCACGCCGGACGCGAGCTTCTCGATCTTCACGTCCTCGAGCTCGAGCCTCGGGAGGAGCGATGCGACGCGGAGGAACATCGCGCTCTGCGCCTTGCACACGCCGTCGATCTCGTGGCGTGGGGGATTCGAGATCCCGTAGCGCCCATCGATGCCGCCGCACTCCACCGCACCGAGCTGCGGGTGCTCGCACGCGACCCACGGAACGATCACGTCCGGCGCGTTCTCCTTCGCCCACTTGCCGAGCGCCACGATCTGCGCGCGGCTCAAGTGCGCGTAGTGATCGACGAACGGCTTCTTCCGCTCGTGGCCGAGTCGGTGGAACAGATCCCAGAGCTCGCAGACGTACGCGATGCAGCCGCGCTGGTGGTACGCGTAGTCGGTGAGATCCCCGTGGAGCGGTTTCTCCGGCTCGTAGAGGAACTCCTCGAAGCCGGACACCGTCGGGTAGCCGGTGAGCTCGGTGCCCCACTGCTCGATCTGGCGGAACACGCTGCGATCGCCGTCGTGCATCTTGGAGTCGGGGAGATGGCCGAGCGGGCGGATGAACACGCCGCCGAACGTGTGGAGGTTGAGCCACGCGAAGATCTCGGGATGCTCCGACGTGAACGCGAGCACGTTGCGGCTCTCGGGCACGCTCCCGGGGTACGGGCCCGCCCCCCCTTGCTCGTCCTCGGGCGCCCAGCTCCACGGAAAGTTCCGGTTGAGGTCGGGACCGTTGTCCGACAGGTAGTACGGGTCGGGCACGTGCTCGCCGTCGAAGTTCTCGATCCTTCCTTCCGGGTAGATGCGGAAGTACGGGCCGGGATCGTCGATCCGCCGGGGCAGCATGAGCCCCGGCACTTCCGTCGACTCGACGAAGTCGCCCGCCGGATCGCGCTGGCGCATCAGGAGGGCGAGCCCGTCGCCGTCCACGTCCTCGTGCGTCCAGTGCGGCTTGTGCTGCTCCGTCTTCCAGTCGCGCGGCACCGAGCGCACGGTGCCGGCGTGCTCGAGGATCGCTTCGGCGCCGTCGGGCGACATCCGAGGGAGCACGAAGAAGCGGACGGCTCGGATCGCCTCGAGCACGGGCGCCGGGAGGTCGTGCACGGTTTCGCCCTCGAAGATCCGGATGGCGTCCTCGGCGATCGCGAGCGCGACCGACGAGCCCGCGAGCTCGACCGCGTGCATGTTTCCGTCGACCCACACCGTCGGGCGCACGACGTCGGGATCGGGACCGATCACGAGGAGCCATTGCTCGCGCCCCTGCTCCGACCGGCCGATCGAACGCAGCGAGCACACGTCGGGGTGGTCCTTCTCCCAGCCCTTCAACACCGCCGTGAGCTCGTCGTAGGTCAGGTAGTCCTTGCGGAACGATGGCATCGAGAACAAACCTCCCGCCCGGCCGTATCGGCCGAGCCTTCGCCTGTAAACGATTAGGAGGAGCGCGATGCCGGTGCGACGCATGGTCCGCGTGGTCGAAGCGAGCGAGCGGCTCGTCGTCGAGTTCCCGTGGGCCGAACGGAACCGAGCGGCGTTCAAGGACGCCTTCGGGGTCGACGCCACGAAGGTCGAGTGGACGGTCAAGCAGGGCGGCGTGACCCCCATCGCCTCGGGCACGCTCGGCGCCGCCGTGCGCGTGGAGGTCGATCTTTCGCAAGTGCCCGGCGGCGTGCTCGAGCTGCGGCTCCACGCGCAGCGACGCGAGCTCTGGCGCCAGTGGATCTTCTCGCAAGGGAAGCTCGCGCGGACGCCCGAGGCGATCGACGTGCTCGCGAACCGGTGGGCGCCCATCCTCTTGTTCTCGTCGCGCGAGGAATACTTTCCTCTCACGCTCGAGAGCCTCGTCGATGCCCCGGAGGTGAAGGGCTCGCGCGACACGATCAAGGTGAAGACGGTGTTCGGCGACGAGCGCATCCCGCTCGCCGAGCTCTCCGAGTTCCTGCGCTACAACGGCCACGCCGACTACCTGCTCGACCAGTCCGCGTTCGACTCGCAGAAGGTCTTCGACCGCGTGCACGGCGACTTCCAGCACTCGTGCGTGTACTACTCGTGGATCGAGGAGGGCGGGTACGGCTTCCTCAACTTCCACACGTTCTACGCGTTCGATCCCAAGACGGGGATCGCGAAGCTCCTCCGCGTCGGGCCGCACGTGTTCGATCGCGAGAGTCTCACGTTCGTCTTTCCGCCGGGCTCCGACACGCCGGCGGCGCTCGTGCTCTCGGCCCACCTCGAAGGGCAGACGATCCTCTACTTCAACAGCCTCCGGCTCTGGACCCACGGCCGCGTGAAAATGCCGCTCCCCGATCCGCGCGTCGCCGACGTGCGCGGCCACGTCGTCGTGCCGGTGGCGGAGGGATCGCACGCGCTCTACCCCGCGCCCGGCCACTACCACATCAGCGTGCTCACGGAGCTCGCGGGACATGTGCTCGGCTCGTTCGCGAAGCTCCTCGAGGTCGAGGGCGACCACGCGGACGCGCTCCTCACGCACCAGGTCCTGCTGCCCCCGAACGTGCAGTCGTCGCGCTTCGCATCGTACGAGCTCCGCCCCCTGCGCCTCGACCTCCTCCGGAGCGAGCCGCTCCCGCCCCAGCCGCTCTACGATCCCTCGACCACTGTTCTGTCCTTCTCCGGCTTCTGGGTGGACGTGCCGGGCCTGCAGAACGAGCGCTTCCCGCCATTCTCGAGCCGCGAGACCGCCCCGCTGGCGTGGTTCGAGAAAGCGTACGAGTGGGACTGGGGCCAGCTCCCCGAAGCCGTGGTCGCGCACAACCGCGACATCGCCGCCCGCATCTCCGCGGAGGTTGCGACCGACGATTGAGCTGCTGTCCGTTGGATCACTCAACGAGAGCACCGAACCGACACAGACTGGGCTCACTCGCTCCCAGGGCCTTGGGCAGGCCCCGGGCGGGGTCGGGGGTCACCGCGCCCGTCACGGGCGCGGCGCCCCCTTAGGGGCTCGGGCCGCGGCAGTTGGGTCGGAGGTGCAGCGGGCCAATGGCGTCCCGCCGCCGCGACCCTCCGCCACTCCCCGCCCGTGTCCTGCCCTGCGTCCCGCGTCGCTCGCTCGCCGATCCTCGACGCGGTGCTCTCTTCATGGAAAACGAACGTTCTGACGTTCAGGGCGCCACAGCCGAGCTGTGCGTGTCCGAACGTTCCCGTGCGCTGACGTTCGTGTGGCCACGGCATGCCGTGCCCGCACGGGCGTTCGAATTCGTGGACGTTCGGGGGCTCACAGCAGCCTCCGAGCAGACGAGCGTCTTGGCGTTGAAACCTTCGAGCGCCCACAGCGTCGCTGTGACCGTTCGAACGTTTCACCACGGCCGCACCGCGGTACCAACTCGCCGCTCGCTCGAGCCAGCACGGACTTGGTTCCGGAATGCGGCCCCAACTCGCCGCTCGCTAGAGCCAGCACGGACCTGGTTCCGCGCCCGCTGCGCGACGAACGTCGCGCTTCCGAAGAGAGCACCGCGTCACGGGTAGACGAGGGAGCGACCAGGGACTCGGCTACCTCGCTCGAGGGGGACGTCGCGGAGGACGGCGCCGGCTGGACGCCATTGGCCCGTCGCACCTCAAGCCCAGGTGGCGCCGTCCGAGCGACGAGACGCGCCGAGTCCCGGACGGACGCGGCGACGCCGTGCCCCCCCGAGCGAGCTAGCCGGGTCGCCGGAGCGACCGAGCCCATGGATGTCGTTCGGTGCTCTCGTCGTCACCCGACGCTGCAGACCGACGCTAGAGCCTCAGTTGAATGCGAACGGCGTCCGCGACCCGGCGGAACGCGGGACTGGAGCCGGAGTCCACGAGCGCGACCGGATGACCGGCGTCCCCGGACTCGCGGATCAAGCTGTCGAGTGGCACCTCGGACAACAAGGGCACTTCGTAGAGTTGGGCGGTGCGTTTGCCGCCGCCGGTCCCGAACGGATGCACGCGTGTCCCATCGGGGAGATCGAACCACGCCATGTTCTCGACGATGCCCAACACGGGCACGTCGAGCTTGCGGAACATCTCGATCCCCCGCACGGCGTCGAGCACCGCGACGTCCTGCGGCGTGGTCACGATCACGGCGCCCGAGAGTGGAACGGCTTGGACCATCGTGAGCTGCGCGTCGCCGGTGCCCGGCGGGAGATCGATGAGGAGCACATCGAGCTCGCCCCAAGCGACGTCCTGGAGGAACTGGCGCACGACGCCCATGACCATCGGCCCGCGCCAGATGATGGGTTCGTTCTCCTCGACGAGGAAGCCGATCGACATGCACTTCACGCCGTGCGCCTGGAGCGGCACGATCTTCTTGTCGGCACCGGCGAAGGGGCGCTCGTTGACGTGCATCATCGTCGGGAGCGACGGACCGTAGATGTCGGCGTCCATGAGCCCCACCCGGAGCCCGCTCCGCGCGAACGCGACCGCGAGGTTGCAGGCAACCGTCGACTTCCCGACGCCGCCTTTCCCAGATGCCACCGCGACGACGTGCCGCACGCCCGGGATGGGCTGCTTCTCGATCGGCCCGCCGTGCGGCTGCATGCCGGGGCCGCTCATCCCGCGGACCGCGTCCTTCGGCTTCTGCGGAGCCGCGGGCGCAGGCGCCGCTGCACCGACTCGCGTGAGCGTGCGGTGGATCCGCACGTCGCCCTTCCAGCCGATCCCCTCGAGGTTCCGGCGGAGGGCTTCCGTCATCCGATCCTGATCGTCGGCCGAATGCGCCGTCGTGAAGGCGAGCGTCAGCTCGAGCCGATCACCCTCGAGCTTGCTGTCCTTGATGAGCCCGGCGAGCCAGACGCTCTTGCCGCTCGCGGGGTCGCGCACGCGTGTCGCGGCGGGCTCGAGAATTGCCTGGGCTTCGGGGGTGTTCATCGCGCCCTCGGGTACCCTTTGCCGAGGGGCGCGTCCATGTCTTGGGCCGCGTTGACGTTCCGCAGCGCCGCGGCATGCAGCACGACCGATCCGCAAGCTCGGGCCATCTCGTGCACGCTGCCCTGGTGCTCGAGGATGGAGCGCACCGCCGGAAGGAGCGCCGGCGTGAGCACGCCGAGCAACGGATGGAGCCGCGTCCCATCGGATGCCACCACCGGAGGCGTCGCCGCGAGCAGGCGTTCCACCGATTCGCGATCGAGCCACCCCAGGTCGCAGGCTGCGATGAGGGCCGTGTCGCCGGCATGCTCGAGCGCGGCCTCGACCCCGAGGAGCGGATGCTGGAACGCGGCGGCGCGATCGTGCACGACGGGCAGGCCCAACCGCTCGAGTCCCTGCTCGGGCCGACCGACGAGCACCACGCGATCCCCGAGCGCATCGGCGACGCGGAGCGCGAGCGGCCGTCCCTCGATCTCGACGAACGCCTTGTCGCGCCCCATGCGGCTCGATCGGCCCCCGCAGAGCACGTAGCCGTTCACCAGCGGTACCCGGGCTGCTCCGCCTTCAGGAACGTCGGATCGAAGATCTGTACGGCGATCGTCTCGCCAGCCTCGACACGCGTTCGCTCGGCAGCGACGAGCGCGAAGCCGTGCGCACCCGCGATGCTCGTGAGCATGTGCGAGCCCTGGCCTCGCGTCGTCGCGCGGGCGTGCAATCTTCCGTCGACCCACGAGAGCGCCACGCGCACGAGCTCTTCGCGTCCGGCGCCCTTCTTGACTTCGGTGTCGAGGACCGCGTCGAGCACGGGCAGGAACGGCCGCGGATCACCCAGCGATCGGCGGATGACGGGCCGCACGAACTCGTGGAAGTTCACGAACGCCGACACGGGATTTCCGGGCAGCCCGAAGAACGGGCGCCCGCCGAACCGTCCGACCGCGAGCGGCTTGCCCGGCTTCATGCGCACCTTCCAGAACTCGATCTGCTCCCCGAGCACTTCCTTCACGAGATCGAAGTCGCCGACGCTGACGCCGCCGGTCGTCACGATCAGATCGGCGGTTGCGGCGCGCTCGAACGTCGCTCGGATGGCCTCCCGATCGTCGCGCGCGACACCGGCGTCGACGGCGACGGCGCCGCTCGTCGCCACCAGCGCCGCGAGCATGGCGTTGTTCGACGAGTAGATCTGCCCCGGACCGAGCGGTGTGCCGGCCGCTGCGATCTCGTCGCCCGTGGAAACGACCGCGACGGTCGGTCTCTTCGCACACGAAACGTCGCGGAGCCCGAGCGCGGCACACAATCCGATGCGCGCCGCCGAAAGCGTTTCTCCCGACGCGAGCACCGTCGAGCCCGCGCGCACGTCCTCGCCACGCCGTCGCACGTGCTCGCCTGTCCGGACGTCGACGCCGATGCGCACGCGCGATCCCTCGATCGACGTGTCCTCGATCATGACGATCGAGTCGGCGTCGGCGGGGAGGGGAGCGCCCGTCATGATCCGCATCGCGCTGCGCGTCGCGAGGGCACTCTGCGCGACCGCACCAGCAGCGATGGTCTCCCCAATGTCGAGCAGGGCACCGCGGGTCGCTTCCTGGCTGCGGACCGCGAAGCCGTCCATCGCCGAGTTGTCCCACGGAGGAAGATCGACAGGGGCCGTGACGTCGCCCGCCAGCACGCGCCCGAGCGCGTGGCCCACGGCGATCCGCTCGGACACGACGGGCAGCGCAGCCGCGAGACACCGTTCGAGCGCCTGTTCGATGGTCAGCATCGAGGGCTCTTATCCGGCGTGGTCGTCAGAATCGCCACGGTCGCGCGGTGGCAGAGCTCGCCACGCGCTCGAGGTTGCCGAGCGGGTCACGTCCCTTGCTACCCCTGGAGATCGGCGACGGAATGCGCCCGATCTCCAGACGTAGGGCCCGTCCCACCAAGAGCGGCAACGATTCGCGACCGAACCGGGCAGGTCATCGCCGACGCGCCGAGATCGGCAACGCCCTCTCGCGCCGACCCGTAGCGGCCGGCCTGGCGCCGCGAATGCGCGTGCGCGGCGGAGAGCTCTACGCTTTCTTCACCTTGAGCTTCTGGCCCGCGTAGATCGTGTTCTTCTGCAGGCCATTCCAGCTGCGCAGATCCTCGACGGAGCAGCCCTGCTTCTGGGCGATCGCGAACAGCGTGTCGCCGCGCCGCACCGTGTAGCTCGACCACGTCGCGGCCTTCACCGGCGCGGCGCCGTGCGTCACGAGCAGCTTCTGCCCGGGATGGATCGCATCGACATCCGAGATCGAGTTCCACGCCACGAGGTCCGTCATCGCGATGTCGTACCGGTCCGCGATGTCGCTGAGCGTCTCGCCGGACGAGACGACGTGGGACACCGGTTTCGGTGCGGACGCCTTCGTCGCGACCGGCTTGCCGGTGATCGTCTTGGCACCCGCAGGCTTGGCGGGCGTCGCGGCCAGCTGCGCGGCGCCGACCGCGGACTTCGGAATCACGAGCGTCGTGCCGACGCGCAGCGAGTTGGCGTTCTTGATGTGGTTCGCCGCCTGGATCGAAGACACCGTCGTGCCGTACCGCTTCGCGATCTGCCCGAGGGTTTCCCCGCTCTTCACGCGGTGGGTGAGGGTGCGGATGCGCTCGGCATCGGGAACGGCCGTAGCGGCGACGAGGAACTCCTCGCCCTGGGTCTTCGGCACGTGGACCCGGACGGGCCCGTTCGGCGTCGCGCCCTGCCGGAGATGCGGGTTCATCGACACGAACAGCTCGGTGCTGAGCCCCGCGCACTTCGCGAGCACCTCGAGGTCGTAGGCGTCGGCGACCGTCACCGTGTCGAGCTCGAGCGGCGGCTGGTACACGACGTCGCCGAATCCGTAGCGCTCGGGATGCTTGCCGATGATCGCCGCCGCCAGGAGCTTCGGAACGTAGTTCGCGGTCTCGTCGCGAATCGTCCCGCTCTTCGCCAGCACCCAGAAGTCCTTCGAGCCCGTGCGCTCGATCGCCCGGTTGATCTTCCCTGGCCCTGCGTTGTACGCGGCCCAGGCGAGGTACCAGTCGCCGTACGACCTGTGGAGGCGGTCGAGGAACTTGATCGCGGCGTCCGTCGAGCTCCACGGATCCCGCCGCTCGTCGACGTAGCTGTCGACGCGGAGCCCGTGCTCGCGGCCCGTCGTCGCGATGAACTGCCAGAGCCCCACCGCGGCCGCGCTCGAGTACGCGTCGGTCGAGTACCCGCTCTCGATCATCGAGAGGTAGCGGGTGTCCTGCGGCAGGCCCGCCTTTCCGAGCCGCTCGGCCATCATCGCCTGGTACGCCGTCGAGCGGCTGAGCCACTTGCGGTACCAGCGCGCGCCGCGACCCGTGAAGTACTCCATCCACTTCACGACGTCGTCGTTCACGACGACGGGGATGTCGAACTCGCGCGGATCGATCTGATCGATGTGGAGCGGGTCTGGATCGAGGGCCTTCACGGGATCGTCGTAGAAGCCGATGCTCGGATCCTTGCCGGCGGTCTTCTCGAGGAAGGAGTGCTCCGCCGCGTGCTCGGCCTCGAGGTCCGGATCGGCGACGGGGGAGTCCGGCGTCTGCGCTTCGATGATCGCTTCCGCCGTGTTCGTCGCGCCAGGCTCGACCTCGGGAACCGAAGAGGCCTCGCTCGGTTCCGCCTTGGTTGGCTTCTCGGCCTTCCGATCGTGGGACCGCACGATGGTCCAGAGGGTCCGGTCGCCGTTCGCCGCGTGGGCCGTCGACAGCAGCAGGAGGAGCGAGGTCAGTCCGGGCACGGATCCTCCGGCGAACGATCGGCGAAGTCTTGACGGGGCAAGAGAAGAGCAGCAGCTTACTTCAGCGTTCGCGATGCCGTCCACGTCCCCCGGGCGACATCTTCTCCACAGTATCGCCGAGATCGCTGGCCCGGAGAAGCGCCGAGACGACGGCCCAGCCATGCACGCCCGTCGCCTGCACGTCGAGGACGTTCGTCGGATCGATACCGCCGATCGCGATGATGGGGATGGCCGAGGATCGGACCGCTTCGGCGAGGAGCCCCACGCCTCGCGGCTCGGGAGAGCCCACGCGCGTGACCGTCGCGAACACCGGCCCGAATCCGAGGTAGTCCGCGTGTTGGTACGCCCGCACGGCTTCCAGCGAGCGCGTGCTGCGACCGACCAATGCGCCGGGCCCGACAATCTGCCGCGCCGCCTCGAGCGACGGATCGTCGTCGCCGAGGTGGACCCCGTCGAGACGGGCATCGCGCGCGATCGTCGGATCGTCGTTCGCTATGAGGACCACGTCGGGGAGCGCTGCCCGCAGCGCTTTCGCCCACGCGAGGACCCGCCCGCGCTCGACTCCTTTCGCGCGGAGCTGGATGACCTCCACGCCGGCACGGCCGAGAGCGACGCCGAGCTCGACCGGGTCCCCGAACCCGGCGTCGGCGATTCCGTAGAGACCGCGCGGCAGCGTCACGCGAGTGCCTGCCGGAGTCGCGTTCCCTTTTGGAGGGTCTCCTCCCATTCGCGAGCTGGATCCGAGTCCGCCACGATCCCGGCGCCGACGTGGAACCACGCCTTGCCGTCGACCACCGTGGCAGTGCGGATCGCGACGTTCCAATGCGCCTGGCCGTCGTCGCCGAAGAACCCGACGGCGCCGCAATACACCCCGCGCGGAACGGGCTCCAGCGTCCGGATGATCTCCATCGCCGCAATCTTCGGCGCCCCGGTCACGCTCGCGGGTGGGAAACACGCGGCGAAGGCGTCGATGGCGTCCACGCGCGTTCGGAGCTCCGCTGTCACGCGCTGCTCTGCATGCCAGAGGTCGCCGCAGCGTCGGATCCGCCGCGGCGCCCATCGGACGGATCCGGTGCGAGCGACGCGACCGAGATCGTTTCGCACCAGATCCGCAATCATGGTGAGCTCGGCGCGCTCCTTGGCGCTCGCCTCGAGCCGCACCGGCCCCTCGTCGAGCGCCGCCGTACCCTTGATGGGCGCGCTCCACGCGAACCGCTGTCCGCGCCGCGCCCGCACGCGCAGGAACAGCTCGGGCGAGTTCGAGATCACCGAAACGTCCCCGCGGTCGAGGAACGCGCCGCGCTCGGACGGATTGTCCTCGCGGAGCGCGAGCCACGTCTCGAACGGGTCGGCGGGCGCAGGCACGCAGCCGCGCCAGGCGAGGTTCGCCTGGTAGACGTCCCCGCGGCGGATCGACGCGAGGATCGAGCGTACGCCGAGCTCGTAGTCGTCGCGCGAACCGTCGATCGGCGAAGCGCTCGCGTGGGCGATCGGACGCGGCGCCGCATCCGTCTTCAACCGCGCTTCCGCCTCCGCCCGGAACGACGGCGTCCCGCGCACCCGGAACGCTCCGCTCTTCTTGTCGAAGAGGACGAAGCCGTCCACGCGCGACAAGTGGATCTCGGGGACCAGCGCGGGGCCTTTCGCCGCTCCCATGCGCTCGGTCTCACGCCCCGCCTCGTAGGAGACCCAGCCCACCACGCCACCTGACCACGGCGCGCCACCCCGCACGAGCATCGCGCGCACCGCGTCCGGCCACCCGGCGACCCGTTCGAGCGCCGGACCGGCGCTCCAGGTCAGCGCCGCGTATCGAGGACCGAGGTCGAAGCACGAAAGGCCCGGCCGGCGGCATCGCCTCGCGGCGCTCGCGAAGGAAGTGTGCACGCTGTTCGAGATTTCCGACCTCGTCTATCATCGGACCGGCTCAGGGAGCAGGTGTGCGGGTTCTCATCGTCGAGGACAACGAAAAGTTTCGCTCGATCCTCCAGGGATGCCTCGAACCCGACGGCTGGGATCTCGCGCTCGCGGCGACCCCTGCCCAGGCGCTGTCCCACTTCCGCGCCCGGCCGGCGGACGTCGTGCTCGCCGAGATGGAGCTCAAGCACGGAAACGGCCTCGACGCCATCCGCGGCGTGCGCACCCTTCCCGGCGGCGCGCGCGTCCCGGTCGTGCTGATGTCCGCGCTCTACCGGGCGAGCGACGAGCCGGTCCGTCAGGCCGTCACCGAGCTCGGCATCCGCGATTTCGTGCGCAAGCCGTTCAGCGTGTTCGACCTCCGCGACCAGCTCGCGCGCCTCGCGGGCGACGCGGCCGCCGCTCCACCGGCCGCCGCACTGGACGCCCCCGAGAGCGACGACGCGCCGAAGCTGCCCGCGGCTGGCGACGGGCTCGACCTCGAGAACGTGCGCACGATCGCGCGACTCTGGTCCGATCGCGCGTCGGGGGTGCTCGAGGTCCAACAGAGTCCGACACGAAACGACGGCTTCGCCACGCTGTCCCAGGGTGGGCCGCTCGACGCCGCGGGTTCGCGCATCCTCCATGCCGCGCTCCACGGCGGTGGGTTGACGTTCACCGCGGGGGACGCGGTGGGCGAGGGGGATCACGCAGAGCTCGGTGCGCGTCTGCACGAGGTGCTCGTGCAGCACGGCAGCCGCCGCTTCCTCGATGACAAGGGCGGCTGGGTACTCGGAAAGACCTCGCGCTACGGCGCGACGCGCTCGCTCCCGCTCAGCGCCAACGCACGGCTGCTCCTCGGATTGCTCCACGAGGACCGTCCCGTGCAGGACCTCCTCGAGGACCTCGGCCTCCAGGCATCGAGCGTCGCGCAGGAGATCGAGTGCCTCTGCCGCCTCAAGCTCGTCGAGTTCGTCCGGCGCGCCGACGACTCGGTCGAGGAGTGGGACGACGAGCCCTCGGGCCTGCGCAAGAAGGTCCTGTCGCGTCGCCGCACGCGCCGCAGGAAGGACATCCCCGAGACCGCGGCGGTCGTGGCGCCTGCGCCCGCGCGCAAAGAAACGCCGCACAAGGCCGCCGAACGGATCGCGCGCGAGGTCGCGGCCGTGCGCGGCGCGGCGCCGCCCGTCGTGCTCGGACTGCCGCGCACCGCGGGCATCGACCTCGCCCAGAAGGCGCACGCGCGACTCACCGAGCGGTACAAGGCCTACCTCGAGAACGCCGAGCTCGACGCCGCGACCAAGACGCTCGTGCGCGAGATGCTCCAGGGCGTGGACGAGGCGCTCAAGGGATTCGAGAAACGTCTCGAGCAGTGGGCGGATCCGAAGCTCCAGAAGAGCGAGCCGGAGATGTGGGCGCTCGTGCAGGAAGGTCGCGATCTCGTCTTCCAGGAGCGCTGGAAGGAAGCGGAGACGGTGCTCGAGAAGGCCCAGGAGATGCAGCTCGACAATGCGACCGTGCTCGGGCTCCTCGCCTGGGTGCGGCTGCACCACCCCGAGTACGAGGAAGAGGAGCGCACCGGCGACGCGCTCGACATGCTGCTCCTCTCGGAGCAGTTCGACATGAACAACGCGACCGGGCAGTACTACCTCGCGCGCTACTACTTCGACCGCCAACAGTTCCAGGAAGCGGCGCCGCGCATCGTGCGCGCGGCGAAGACCCTCCCCAAGAACCCGCACATCGGGCAGCTGATGAAGCAGGTCAAGGAGGCGTGGAACGCCCCCTCGGTCGAGATCGAACCCGAGTAGCTACTCCTCGATGTACGGGCCTTCGACCGGCTCCGGTTCGGCGGGCGGCGGCTCGTCCACGTAGCCGGGCTCGTGCGGCGGAGGACCCTCCTCCTCCATGTCGCTCGGCCCACCTTCCTCGAGCATGGGCGGCGGCACCCGCTCCTCCATGGCGGGGTCGATGAGCGGCGTATGCTGCGGGCCGTTCTGGTTGCCCGAGGCTTCTCGCTGCTGCTTCATCCGCTCGCGCCGCTCCTTCAGGCGCTCGAGCCGCTCCTCGCGGGCCTTCTCCCGATCCTCCGGGCTCGTGCTGGGCGCGCTGTCGGGTTCGAACCCGCCGCCAGATGTCGGCGTCCTGTGTCTCGTCGCGCTGTTGCGCTCCTCGCGCAGCCGCGGCGCGAGCACGGTCCCCGTCGTGGTGAGATGGTAGGTCCCGTCCGCATCGCGCGAGGCCGAGAGCATCGGCGCAATCCGCGCCAACCGATCGAGCTGCTCGTTGAACTTGAGCGAGATTTCGAGAGCGATGCGCGACCGCTCGAGATCCTTCCGGAGCTGGATGTTGCCGCCGATCTCGATCTCGACGGGCTCGGAGGTGAACCGACCCTTCGTGACCTCGGCCTTTCCGTCCTTCACCTCGAACTCGAGCACGGCCTCGGAGAAGCTCGCGGGGAAGACGCCGCTCGCGATGTCGCTGAACTGCGAGCCCATCGCTTCGCCTCCGACGAGCTGGAGATCGTCGACGTCGAGCCGGATGTGACCCTCGCTCTTTTCGATGTCCTCGCTGTCGACCTCGAGGTCGACGTCGAGGTTCGCCTTGCCCGTGAGATCGACCGACCACGACTCGCCGGAGAACCAGGGCAGCTTCGCGAGATCGAGCTCCTTCGTGCGAGCGAGGACCTGCGTCACGGATCCCGTGCGTCCGACGACGCCCGTGACATCGCTGCCGAACACGGTGGTCTTGTAGTCGATCCGTTTCGCCTTTCCGAACGACGCGAGGAACGGCAGGATCTCGATGCGCGCCGAGAGACGATCGGCGTGGGCGTACGGCGTGACCGGCGTCGGCTCGTCGCCCGCGCGAATCCGTCGCGCGACCTTGTAGACGGTGACGTCCTCCGCCGACACGCCGGACAGCCGCCACGCGGAGATGTCGGCCGCTTCGAAGGTCCACTGCCGATCCGACAAGGACTCGACCTGGTAGCGGAGCCACTGTTTCGCGGCTTCGGAGGGAAACGCGAAGTGGAGTCCCACGAAGAAGACGATCGCGGCCCAGAGAACGGAGCCGGCGAGGACACCGGCGTAGCGGAGCCAGAGGGGGTTCATCCTTCACTTCCTCCCTGCACCGCCCGGAAGGCCGAGATGTCCATGTTCACCTGGAGGAGCTTCTCGTCCTTCTTGGTCTTCGTCTTCACCTTGGTCGTCCGGATCTTCAACGGGTAGCCCGACGCCTCGGCCTCGTAGAGGAACTCGGCGAGCTGCTGCTGCGAGATGTCGTTCAGCGTCACGGTGAACTGCTTCTCCTCGAGGTTCCCTTCCGTCGTCGAGGACTTCTCGCGCACGGAGTCCGGACTGTCGATGCTGGCCTTCTGCGCGGCCTGCTCGAGGAACGCGGAGAGATCGACGGATGACGTCTTCTGGAGGTCGGCCTCGAGCACCTGCAGGTTCGCCTGCGCGTCCGCGTACTCCTGCGCCGTCGCGTACACGTACTGAACGTCGTTCGCTCGCTCCTTCACGCGCGTCTCGAGCGTGTCGAGCGATTTTTTCATCGCGTAGGCGGAGCCCGCCACGATCGCGACGAGCAGCGCGATCGTCAGCCCGAGGAGGAGCGTCCGGTCGCGGGGCGTCATGTCCGCGAGCACGTCCTGGATCCGGTCGAGGATGATTTCGATTCGCTCACGCATGGGCTAGCCCTCCTCGCCAGGCGCTGGGGTACCGCCGGGCACCGCCGGTGCGCCGCCTTCGACCGGTGTTTCCTCCGCAACGTTCTCGCCGAGCGGGATCGTCATCTTGAAGCAGATGTCGTCCTTGCACTTCCGCTCCTCGCCCTTCCGGGCATCCTTGAACCGCGGGTGCTCGCGGAGCGTGTTCTCGATCTTCGTGGCCGTGTTGAAGCTGTCCGTCTCGGCGTCGAACGAGAGCGATCCTTCGGAGATCGTCATCTCGGTGACGTCGATCCGCGCTTCGGCACCCGGCGGGACGGCCTCGCTCACCTCGCGGAGGAGCGCGAGTGTCGGTGGCTCGGTCGTGTGCAGCGCCTTCAGCGCATCGACCTTGGCGATCGCCGACGTCGTGAGCTCCTGCACGATCGCCTTCGCCGTCGTCGCATCCTTGAGTCTTGCCTCGTCGACGCCCGGGTACGTCTCGATGATCGCCGTCCGCATCTGCTCGTCGAGCGTCGCGAGGTTCCGCGAGAGCTGGACGTGTCGGTACCCGAACAGCCCGATGCCCACGACGACGAACGCGAGCGCCGCGACCGCGCCGTACGCGGCGATGTTTCGCATCGCGGTGATGTCGCCGCGGTACACGAGATCGTCCTTCCTGAGCTCGAGGAGCTTCCAGGTTCGGGTCGACGACGCGCGCTGCCCGAGGACGCTCGAGAGCGCGAGGCTCTCCGCGGGCACCCCCGGGGGCGCGTCTTCGGTGACCGAGAGCCGGCGCACGGGCACGCCGAGCGCGAGCTGCATCCACTCGCGAAGGCCGGTCAGCGCCGCGGTCCCACCGACGAGCACGACCTCGCCGATGTCGACCTTCGCCTGATCCTCGAGCGAGATGAGCGTGGAGCGGATGTCCGCGAGGATCGACGCCAGCGCCTCGCGGACGACCTCGACCTCCGCGCCGCGCGGATTCGTGACCTCGGACGCGCTCATGAGGTCGTCCGAGATGACGATGTCGTCGCCGTCGGGGAGGGACGTCGGATCGACCGGCGGGACCGGTCGA
>JADMIO010789760.1_pt1 | contig 32786 bp, 32 predicted proteins | sample 8958161 | NCBI WGS metagenome assembly JADMIO01 (sample SAMN16585339, study PRJNA669376) | soil metagenome | isolation source: Crop rotation soil | place: USA: Cullars Rotation, Alabama | collected 2011
AACTGCCTAGCTCCGTTGCTGCATCCTGCGCCAAGCACACCATACTGGCGTGCAAGGCAAGTATAGAGTGCGGCGACACACATCTGCAAGTGTTGAGAGCGCAAAAGATCGACTTTTGTTGCATTTTTTGCGGAATTCCGCGCAACCAATAGCTAAAGAGCCATTGAAGTGGAGTAGTGACACCGTCAAAAAAGCTTCGCTCCATTGGGCACGGGGTGGGTCGGGGTAACCAGAGATACCCTCCCTTCCGCATCCGCAAAGCCAGTCACGAGACATTCCGAGATGAAGCCCGCGATGCGCTTCGGTGGGAAGTTGACGACCGCGGCCACCTGCAAGCCCAGGAGTGAGTCGGGCGAGTACAGAGAGGTCACCTGGGCCGAAGACCGCCTCACCCCAAATTCGCCGAAGTCGATCGTTAGCTTGAAGGCAGGCTTGCGAGCCTCAGGGAAGTCTTCGACGGCAATGATTGTGCCTGCTCGCAGCTCCACTTTCTCGAAATCGGCCCACTCGATCATCTCCACCCATTCATTGTGGCTTGTGGCTTGTGGCTTGTGGCTTGTGGCTTGTGGCCTGTGGCCTGTGGCCTGTAGCCACAAGCTACTCAGCTACCAAGGGCCGCGGTGAAGAGCGCGTCGAACGACGATCCCGCATTGGCGTTGCCCAACACGCGACGGTGGCATTCGACAATGGCCTGCAGCGCCTCCGGACGTCGATTCGGCGCCATGGCATAGGCAGCGGCGAGAACTTCGAGTGCCTCAGCGTTCGCAGCGCGCGCCCCACTCTTCTTAACGCCTTGCAGCCTCTCCGCGAGGGAGGCAAATTGCTCGGCCGCGATCAGTCCTTCGGCGATAGGACGCCCAGGCATCGCCATCGCGAATTCGTAGATCGGCAAGTACGCGGCCCCGTGCTCTTCCAATTCCTTCGCCCTTTCCGGAGCCCCATTGGCGAGCCTTACCGCCCACTCCGGATAGCCTTCGAGGGTGGCGGGAACTTCGCAAGCTACCGCGACGCATCGCGACAGGATCGTAGGGAGGATAGAACCGACGGTGTCGGTGAGCAGGATGAACCTTCCATACGGCGGCGGTTCTTCCAGCGTCTTGAGCAGGGAGTTGGCCGCCCTTGGGTTGAGCCGTTCCGCCTCGTGAATTACCACGACCTTGGCATGTGCCGAAAGGGGCGGGGTGCGTAGGAATGTTTGTGCCGGCACGGGGTAGTCCTCGTCAGACGGGCTAACTTCAGTGATCGCGCCGATCCGAATCACCTTGCTCGCACCCGCTGGCGAGATCTCGAGGTAGTCGGCGCACCGACCCCTTTCAAACGCCTTGCACGCCTGACACTCTCCGCAGGCTCCCCCCTCCGTGTTTCGCACGCAGAGCCATGCTTGGGCCAAGACGAGGGCCAGCCGTTCCTTTCCGGACCCTTCGATACCGTAAAAGAGGATTCCTTGAACCGGAGAGCCTTGGGCAAGCGATGCCACCACTCGCTTGGCCGATTCGAGGCCGGGGAGCGATCTCAGTTCAGAATCGGTGGAATTGCTCAACGTCGAGGACGAAGAGTACCGCTCCGCCAACCGGCACCTTGACGGGAGCCCCGACGAAGGCGCCGGGTTGGGCGGTTTCGTAAGGCATCATGTTGACGACCTGCTCTCGCGATTGACAGTTCTGCTCGATCACGGCCTTGAGAGTGTCAAGCTCTTCGTCCTCCACACCCACGAGAAAGGTGGTATTGCCTTCACGCAAGAACCCGCCGGTTGAGCCTATGATCGTGCTCTTGAACCCGGCGCGGATCAACTCGTCCGCGACCTTCCCCTTGTCACGGCTGTGGACGATACAAATCGCGAGCTTCAATGACTGGCATTATAGCGTGGCCTCGTGGCTCGCGGTCGTCTAACCACGAGCCACTGGGGTTACTGAGGTTCACCCCTGCGAGCCGCTTCCTCTTTCTCCTTCTGAAGCTCGGCGTCCTTTCCAGCCGCGTGCATCGCCTTCTCGTAGTTCTCTTGCGAGAACTCTTTGCGCATTGCGGCCGTGTCGCTCCGCGTGACGTCCGACTTGCACCCGGCGAGGAAGAGGCAGGTAACCGCGAGGGCGATGATCACCCTCACGACTTCGAGAATCCCCACATCGGGTAGTTCAAGTTCGTGTTGATCGACCTGAATCCGAGATTTCCCGAGAAGTTGGAGCAGTCGTTGCCGAAGCTGTAGTTGCCCCCGTTGAAGATCTCAGCCTTGGTGGGCGTCTTCGCGAGGAACTCCTTGGCGTTCATGAACTTCGCGCTGCCGTCCACATGTCCGATGATCACGCCGCCGGCCGCGACCTTCTGATTGTCCGGCTCGGTGCCGCGGGTGCCGTTCACGCAGTCCGTTACCGTTCCTTCCATCATTTTGTAGCGCCAGTACTCGCGCACCGCGACCGGATAAGCGGTAAGAGGCCCGTTGGCCGGCAAGTTGTCATCGGTCATCGTCGGGACGCAAGACAAGTTGCCGACAGGATATTCCATGAGAATCGCCGCCTGCGAAGGATCGGGAACGCCGGACTGGGTGCCGCCGGTGAACGGGATCCGGTCGCCGAAGTTCTTGTTCGGGTTCAGTCCGGCGTCCGTATCCTTGCCGCCAGTGAATCCGAGATTGAGGGCGAAGGTTCCGAAGATCTGGCCGTTGTTGGTCCAGTTAGCCGGATCCATCTCCCGCAGCGGGTGCTTGAAGATATCGACGCTCTTGATGTAGGGCACGAGGTACTTCTGCCAGGAGAAGTGGTTGACTCGGTAATAGAACCCTCCCGTTGTGCATCCCGCGCCGGGCATGCTGAATGGCTTCGTGTTGAGGTCGGGATTCAGAGAGCTCTGCGGCACGCAAGAGTCTTGGCGCGGATACCTGTCGTCCGCATCGGACATATACATGATGAGTGCGAGGCTAATCTGCTTCTGATTGCTGAGAGCGGAGGTCTTCTTGGCCGCGACCTTCGCCCTCGCGAAAACTGGGAATAGGATTGCCGCGAGAATCGCGATGATCGCAATCACCACAAGTAATTCAATAAGAGTAAAGGCATGCTTCATTGGGGCTACTCCGCTCGCAGCCGCGAACCCCATCGGGTTCCGACTTGGTTGGAGGATGTGCCCCAGACTTTAGGAGACTGTTAAGGCTCTCCAAGCCTTAACCAATGGCAGCTTCAGTACTGCAAGACCCGTTCTCCTTCGTCTCGAAAGAGTGCGGCATCTACGGCGTAACGGAGACAAATGCGATCAAGGGGCTCGAGGGCCTCGATGGAAGGTCTCAGCCAGTCGTTGCCGGCCAAGATGTCGATCGGAAGCTTCTCGTACTCGTACTCGTAAGGCGGCTCTTTCCAGCGGAACTCGCCGGGAGCCGATCGAATTGCCTCCTCGATCAGGGCGATTCCGGTCCGCACAGGCTCGAATACCTTCCTGTCCAGCACGTGGATAAAGCAGCCCTGGCACAGCTTGCCAGAATGCTTGTTAAAGGTTGGCGCGAACTCGATCGGCCGGAATTTCACGCCGGGAAGGCCGAGTCCGTTTAGCAACTCGCAATAGGTGTAACCCTCGAGGTAGGGCGCGCCGACGATCTCAAACGGTCTCGTGGTTCCCCGACCTTCGGACAGATTCGTGGCCTCGAGGAGACACCCACCGGGATACACGACCGCAGTTTCCGGCGATGGCATGTTTGGGGACGGCATCGCCCATGGAAGGCCCGTATCTTCGAAATACATCTCGCGCTTCCAGCCTTCCATCCTTACCGCTTCGAAGTGGCCCCCGTAGAACAGGTCCGCGATCTCGGCGACTGTCAGCCCATGTCGCGCGGGCAGAGGACGCAGCCCCACGAACGACGAGAATCGCGGTTCCATCACCGGACCTTCGATCTGGACGCCGCCGATTGGGTTGGGCCGATCGAGCACCAGGACCGGGATCTGCCGTTCGGCACATGCCTCGATGCACAGCAGCATCGTCCAGATGAACGTGTAGTAGCGGGCGCCGACGTCCTGGAGATCGACGACCATCAACTCGATTCCGTCGAGCATTTGCTCGGTCGGCTTTCGGTGTTGGCCGTAGAGCGAGTGGACTCTCCATCCCGTTCGGGGGTCGCCGGCCCCCTCCCACTCGATCATGTTGTCCTGGGTGTGGCCGAAGAGGCCATGCTGGGGGCCGAACACGGCGGTCACGCGGAAATCTCGTCGCCGGTGGAAAGGCAGGAGCAGGTCGAGAATGTGATCCAACCTGGAGTCGACCGACGCTTGATTGCAGAGGACCCCAAGCGAGGTCCCTTTGAGGCGCTCAAATCCCTGCCGAGCGAGGACGTCTAGTCCGGTGACGACCATCTGGTGAGTATAGGATCGCGTGCAACAACGAACCGGTCTGAGCTGTCCAATTCGGCATGAATCTCGTCATGATCGCTAAGACCCTCGCGCGCTATTGGCGCATGGCGAACGATCCTCGCACTCCCGTGATCGTGCGCGGGTTGATCCTCTTGGGTATCGCGGCGACGATTGCGCCCAAGAAGATCCTTCCCAAGAACGTGCCAGGTCTCGGCCTGATCGACGAAGCGGCTCTCGTGCCATCGGTGATTGCCCTGGCCATGCTCCTGATTCCGAAGCGCGTGAAAGAAGACTACGACCGTGCGGAGAAGCGGGAGATGCTCGAGAACAAGGCCGAGGGCGCTAAGGAAGCGGCCGCCGCCGAAGCCGCCACCGCCTGACGTTCTCTCGATCAGAATAGTGGTCCTAGGTCTGTCGTCACGTGTCTACCCACATTGTCGTATGAAGGTGAGATGGGAATGACGCGTCGCTCCTCCAGAACCACGTGGGGCCCGATCGTTAGCCTGCTCGCTGCCCTACTCTACGGCGCGTCGCCCATCGATTTGATTCCGGACATCATCCCGCTTATCGGCTGGATCGACGATGCCGTCATCGTCCCCCTTCTACTGCTATTGGCGTTCGTTCAGTGGCGGCGCGTGCGAAAGTCCCGCGCTAGGGCCTAGGATTCTCCGCCAGTTCCCAGCCGGCAATTCAAATTGCCTCCTCACCGAAAGTAGCGTAGTATCAACGTATGATCGCCTTGGCTGCTGTTCTGTCTTCGACAATCACCTTTGCCGGAGGTGACGATATCGCGCTGAGCCGCTTCGTCGAGTCTCAGTATCACAGACCCGTCGCGATCTTGGCGGAGACCGGGCGCAAGTGGCCGAAAGCGGCTTATGTCGAGCTTTCCGACAAAGTCGAGGAGCGGCGGATACTTGCGCAGCGACTCGACGCCACGTCTCTCAAAGACAACGTCTTCGGCATAAGCAAAGCCCCTTGGCCGCTCATGTTCTATGACACCCAGTGGCGGGACCGCTACAAAGGTTTTGGGGAGGCGCCTGAGGTGCAGGTGGAGGATGGCAAGGTCTCCGTCCGGTGTGCGAAGGGCGACCTCGATATCGAGCAAGCACTACCTGCGGCCCTCCAGGCCAAGGTCGAGATGCACTGGTTTTACAAGCAAGCCCGCCTTGTCATCGTGGCTGTCGACGTTCCCGTCGACGAATACGTGAGTCTGGTCGCCAAAGCTGTAGGCGCCAAGGTAGTCAGGAAGGAAAAGGATTACTATCTCGACTTCGATCCAGCAGAATATCGCCGACGCGCGATTTCGCTCATGAAGGGGTGTCTCGAACGAGGCGAGGCGCACAGTCCGATAGGTTTGGAGGACTTTGACTTTTCTTCTCAAGTGCTTGGGGCAATCTCCGATGCCGACTTGACGAAGTACATGCGCAGCCAAGAGTCGACGAATCTTCCGGGGCCGCTTGTCGGGTCCCTGGAACAAAGCGCCGTGCGTCGAATCAAGGCGCGGTTCCCGGTTGAGCCGAACGATCGCAAGTACGACCCCACCGTGGTTGCAGCTTGGGCTCGGATTTCATCCGACGCGGACATCTCTAAGCTCTATGCGGTCTACTTTCCGTTCGGATTCGCTGCGATTATGGTGAAGGGCAGAGTCGGCACGCACGTCGGCTCGTTCGTTTTCTGATCACGCCGCCAGGGCGATGCGTTCCCACATCATCTTGGCAAAGGACGTGGCGAGAAAAGGGTCGAAATGTGCGCCCGCTCGTTCGCCCGATCGACACGGTAGGGGCGAGATCGCCTTGAAACTCCGTCCTCTCAATTGCGAATGACTCGGGCACGAAATGCCCCCGGGGTGATTCCCACGTGCCTGCGGAACAGCCGCACAAAAGAGGGCACGCTCTCGAAGCCGACCTCGATTGCGACTTCGCCAACCGGACGAGCTCGATGCAGCAGGCGCTTGGCCCTTTGGAGGCGAGCCCTTGTGACGAATTCGTGCGGTGTCTCGTGAAAGACCTCGCGATGCACCCGGTGGAAATGGAACGGCGACATGAAGGCCGCGTCCGCCAGGGAATCGAGCGAAAGCCGCTCGCCGATTTGCGATAGAGCCATATCTCTGGCGGCATTCAAGCGTCGAAAGGCATCTTCCCTTGCTACGGGCGAGGCGAGGTTCAACCTCTCGCGTTCAGCCGGGGCCGACTCGGATTGGAAGAGCGCCTCCGCCAAGTCCGCCATCGCATCGTCCGCCTCGAGCCCATCGTGGGCTCCTTCGTCCAGGGCCGTCCGCAGTCTGGCAAGACAAGCGCCGACGAGCGGCGTCATCAACCGGAGCCGCTCATAGAATCCGAAATCCCGGACGAAGCCGGGTTTGAGGAAGACGCAGAACGTATGAACGACCTCGGCGTCTTCGATGTCGAGCCTGTAGTTCTGGCCGTTATTGAGGATCAGAAAAGTGTCGGGCGTGACCTCGTAGCGCCCATCCGGCGTCTCCCAGACACCGCTCCCCGCGAGCGTCGCCTTGATCGAAAGAGTGCCATCGAGAGGCTCAACGTGGTAGCTGCGATTCCGCCCAGAGACGACCGCATTCGTCGTCCACAGTTCTGGCGCGCTCGGGTTGAACCGGAATCCCACGGGTTCATCATACGATGCCTCCAAGGGGCTAAGAATCTCACGCAGCAGGGCCGAGCAAGGCCAGCACGGCCTCCGCCCGCTGGCGTGAGCCGCCGGAGTAGGCGATCACGTGATCGGGACGCACCGCCAGAAACGGTCCCCCCGCCCGATTGATTTCCTCGCCCGCGCTTGTGGACAGGTCGTAGGTTGTCTCACCGAAGGTCACTTTGGCGCCATTCTGGACGACCTCTACAATTCCACCTTCCGTGCCCATGGCGGACCGCAGACGAAATCCGTCGCCAAGCTCGATGTCGGGAAGGTAACGGCCTCCAGAGCGATCGATGAGGTCGCCCTCGTCGTACCGCAGCTTCAACATTCCCATCGCGCAGGCAACGCGGCGGCGTATGCCGGCGAAATTCATCAGCCACCCAAGTACGCCGATTCCAAAACTGCGCAGCCAAGTCGGGCCGAGGATGCCGAAGCGGGTCAGGCGATCGGTTGCGATGTCCACATTGCGGGTGATCGCGTCGAATCGCTCGGCATCGTAGCTGTTCAGTAGCAATTCGGCGTCCGCACCCCTTGCGATGCGATCGATCTTCCAGGCGAGGTTGTGCGCGTCCTGGATTCCCGCATTCATGCCTTGTCCCCCTGCGGGACTGTTGAGATGGGCGGCGTCTCCCAGCAACAGGACGCGTCCCGAGCGGAAGTGACGTGCGTTGCGGCAGTGGATATTGAACGCGCTCGACCAGACGATCTCGGCCGGGCCAGGCCCGATGAGTTGTGCCACCTTCTGCTGAACGAAAAGCGGGTCGACTGGCTCAAGCTCGGTCCCACCCCCCTCCGCGAAGATGATCCGCCAGTATCCTGGTCGGAATCGGATTGCAGCGGAGAGGTTTGGCTGGCCGGAGTCGACGCGCGGCCAGGGAAGGGCATCGCGCTGGTCCTCGATGAGCACGTCCGCCAGAACTGCGTGCGCATCGTAGGTCTTGCCTTCGAGCTTCATCCCGAGGCCTTCACGCACAGAGCTATGCGCGCCGTCACACCCGCAAAGATAGTCGCACTCGATGACCTCCTGCTGCCCGGCGCCCTGTATCCTTGCCCGGACCCCAGATTCGTCGGCGTCGAATGCCGCTAGACTGCTTCCGAACCGCACTTCCACCAATCCAGTCTCCTGGCAGGCTTCGAACAGGAGCCTCTCGGTCTGGTCCTGGGGCATCACGCAGACTCCGGGTGTCGGACTGATCGGCCGTAAGGTCGTGAAGCTGAGCGCAAAGAGACCGCGCCCTGCGACGGAGTCGTGGACGTGGATATCATCCACCCACTCACCCTGCTCCCTGAAGGTCGCCGCGATGCCCCATTCGTGGAGGATCTCCATCGTGCGGACGGTCACGAGCACGGCTTTGGAGTGTTCGCTTAGCGCCTCCTTCTTCTCGAGCACCACCGTCGAGAGACCGCGCCGCGCAAGCCCGAGAGCCAAAGCAAGCCCAACTGGCCCGGCTCCGACAATCACGATCCTCGGGGCTTCGGGCATAGGAATCGTTTACCCTATTCGAATGTAGTAACGCGGGCTTCCAGCCCGTGCATCCCGGTCAGTGGATAGGTCTGAGACGGATCCGAATCCGATCGGCAAGTTCGGCTCGTTGGAGGCCCCAAAGTCGCGAGTGCCAGGGTCCATTCAACTGCTTCGTCCACAGATATTGCCAAGTCCAAGCCGTTGATCAAAAGGAAAGTGTCGGCAGCACGTAAGCCGGTCCGTTTGTTGCCATCGACGAATGGGTGGTTTTGGACTATGCCGTGCCAAAGTGCGGCGGCGACCGCTGCGAGGTCACGATAGAGGAGTTCGCCATCAAACGTCTGCTGAACCGCCAAGACCGCCGACTCCAACAGTCCCCGGTCGCGTAACCCAGCCTGGCCTCCGTACAAGCGAATCGACTGCTCGTGCAGTCTCAGCACGTCCTCCAAATCGAGGAAGACTGGCTCCACTCTACTTCGCCAGCTTCCGATAGGCATCTGCAAATTTGGCATCGGAGCGCCGTGCCGCTTCCTCCAGGCTCATCGGTTTTCGCAATCTAATCTCGTTCTCGACAAGCTCAACGTTCACCTCATCGGTCACGCCTAGGTGGTCCCGCATGTCCTTCGAAAGAATGAGCGCCACGCTATTTCCGGTCTTCACGAGTTTCCTAACCATGTTCTTATTATGTACGAACGCACGGGACCCTTAGCCGTAGAGCGGCCCGTAGGTCCCGCAAGCGCGATAGTCGGCTCCCTGGGGTTCTAGGCCGCCGAACCGTGTCCACACCGCCGGTCGGTAAACGTCCTCCTCGCCAACGTTGTGCATGTCCACCGGGATGCGGAGCATCGATGCCAGGGTGATCAAGTCCGCCCCAATGTGCCCGTAGGAGATAGCCCCGTGGTTGGCTCCCCAATTCGACATGACCGTGTACACGTCGCGGAAGGGACCGGACCCAGTTGTGCGGGGCACGAACCATGTCGTCGGCCACGTTGGGTTCGTGCGCTCGTCCAGGGCTTGGTGCATGTCTTTCGACAGCCCGATCGTCTCCCCTTCCGCGATCTGGAGCACCGGCCCGAGCCCCTTGACATAGTTGATCCGGGACATCGTACATGGGATGCCGCCGACCGTCGTGAAGTCGGTCGACCAGCCGCCACCAGGGAAGTAGCCAGTGTCGCTGGCACACCAAAGCGTGTTGGTCAGGCACGCCTGGGCATCCGCGCTTGTGATGTCCCACCAGGGCTTCATCGCGTTCCCTTCGTCGGTGCGCTGCTGTCCGGTCCAGTCGAGGGGCGATGGCCCCGAGTTGATCAGGTGTAGGAAGCCGTCGGCTGCCGGACCCTTCGGTTCGGTGCCCGTGACTCGAAGAACTGCTTCGGGCGACCAGTAGGTGCGGACGTCGGAGAACATCTGAGCCGAGCCAGTCAGCAGGTGCTGCAGGAGCATCGTTGCCCCGTTCAGAGCGTCGTTCTCGGTCGCTACGATGAAGGGCTGGCGGATGCCGTTCCAGTCAAAAGAGGTGCAGAGAATCGCTTCGAGAAAGTCGCCATTGGGGAAGTGATCCGTCCACTGTCGCTGACCCTGAAACCCCGCGGCGATGGCGTTATGTCCCCGCGCTTGCTCGTGCCAACCGAGGTCGTCAAGGGCTGGATTGCCGATCATGAGGTCCCGCGCAATAAGGGCCATCTTGACGCAGGTCTCCCAGTCGTCGTCCTTTTGACTGCGGGTCCGCTGCTTGCTCTTCGCGTTCCAGTCTTTGCCTTCTTTGCAGTTCTGCTTTACCCAGGCGAGGGCACGAGTGAACTCGGCGCCATTGAACATGCCTTTGTTCATGCGGCCCACGAACTCGGTCATGTCGATGGTTTCCACGCGCATGCCGAGATAGCTCTCGAAGAACGACTGATCGACGATCGAGCCCGCGATTCCCATCGAGACGCCGCCCATGGCCAGGTAGCTGCTTCCGCGCATCGTCGCCACGGCGATGCCGGCACGCGCGAAGCGGAGGATCTTGTCAGCGACGTCGTGGGGAATCTTGGTATCCCCCAAGTCCTGCACGTCGCGACCGTAGATCGAGAAGCAGGGAAGACCCTTCTGAGCGTGGCCGGCGAGAGTGGCAGCGAGATACACCGCGCCAGGCCGGTCGGTGCCGTTGAATCCCCAAATCGCCTTCGGCCGATGAGGATCCATATCCATGGTCTCCGATCCGTAGCACCAGCATGGGGTGACGGTGAGGGAAACGCCGACACCCTCCCGAGCGAACTTCTCCGCGCAGTCCGCCGCCTCCGCGACTCCGCCGATACAGGAGTCCGCGATCACGCACTCGACGGGGAGGCCGCAGGAGTGCCTCAGGTTGGCGGAGATCAGCTTCGCCGTCGCTTCGGCCATGGCCATGGTGAACCCTTCGAGCGACTCGCGGACGCCTCCATACCTGCCATCGATCGTCGGTCGAATGCCGACTTTGGGAAGTGAGCCGCGAAGTCGGTTCACAGGCTGGGTTTGGGCAAGCGCGGAAGTGGTGGCCATGCTGCCAATGTTACATTTCCCGGCCGGGGTGATCGCGCAGTTTCGTCATCCCTGATCACGTGTATCTATGGGATTACGCGGGGCTGGGGAGCTGGTCAGCGCCGATGCCTTTGGATTAGAAACCCGCGCTGGCACGAAGGGCGTCCAGCGCCCTAGCCTGTCCGATCGAGTCCTCGAGCGACATGTAGGGACACTCTTTTGCCTCCCAGAACTTCGCAACCGCGTCAGCCTCGTGGGCGTAGAGGACATCGTTGCTCGTCGCGAGGTCCCACTTCTGCACGACCTTGCCGTCGCGGACGATACGCATCTTGCCGAAGCACTTCCAGGGTGCGTCGATCTCCAGCATTCCATTCGAACCGAAGACTCGCGCCTTGTTCTCCAGGTGCTGGTGGACGGCGGTGCCGAAGTGGGCGTTGATCCCGCCGGAGAATTCGAGGATCCCGCTTCCGGTCGCGTCGTAACCCCGATCAGTCACCTTAGCGAAATAGGCGAGCCGCTTCGGCTCCTCGCCCGCGATGAGGCGGCTGAACGACACGCAGTACGTGCCCACATCCATGAGCGCTCCGCCACCCAACTCGCCCACGAATCTGAAGTTGTCTGTGTTCGCGCCCGCGTAACCGAATTCGCTCGCGATCATCGTGACGTCCCCGATTTCGCCCGAGCGCACGACCTCGGCGGCTTTGAGGGTCTGCGGATGGCAGCGGTACATGAAGGCTTCCATGAAGAACACACCCGCAGACCTGACGGCCCCAAGTGTTTCCTCAGTTTCCGCTGCGCTGAGCGTGAAGGGCTTTTCGCAGAGGATGCCCTTACCCGACTGCGCGGCCTTGATCGTCCACTCTGCGTGGAGATGGTGAGGGGTTGCGATGTAGACCGCGTCGACCTCCGGATCTGCCAGGACTTCGTCGTACGAGGCGCAGGGCTTTCCGCCGTGCCGGTCTGTGAACGCCTTTGCCGACTCCATAGTTCGCGAGCCGACGGCGACGAGATTGCCAGTCTTCGAGACCTTCACGCCTCCCGCGAACTGATGCGCGATCCTACCGGTCGCGAGGATTCCCCAACGAAGTCGATCCGCCATGAGTGCATCATGCCTGAAGTGCGGTTCGACCGTGCAACTTTCAGGGCGAGACCAATTGGTTTCGAGCTTGGGCGGAGTGCGCGTGGAGTCGAGCGACAGCCACTGCTTGGTGGTGATGGCAAGCCGAGGCCCGCGTTCAGCGGCGAGACGCCGATGCTACGACAAGCAAGAAGCGGCCTAGTCGCCGCCTTCGCGCCGTTTGCGCTTCGATTCCAGGAGCTTGCTGCTGGAGGAGCCTGGGCGCGCGGCCGGCGCGGTTGCGACCGGCTCTCGGCGGGGTTGTGGCTCCGCGGAGGAGATGGTCGCAGCAGGCTGCGCCGCGCCATCGGAACCTGGCCTCTGCGCCCGCTGCTTTGCCTGCTGCAACCGTCCCACCACGACCTGCTGGGAGGACGTGGCGCGGCGCCGGAGCCGGATCGCTGCCAACGCCTTCGCGATGATCTCGCGGAGAGGGAGAGCGATGCGCCTCACGCCAACGTCGAACGGCAGGACGACGGCCGCGAGGAAGATGAACAGGGGCCAGAGCTCGGAGATGGACTCTCCGGGCGTCGGGACCTGAGCCAACGCTTGGGACGGCTTCGTCTCCTCGATGCCTTTGGTTTGCTCCGCCATCCTCGCCAAGAGCGAACGATTGGGCCGGGTGCTTCGATACTCTGCCGGGTAGGGAAGCGAGAAGCCGGTTGAGGACACGCGCTCGCCGCCGCTTGGATCCTTCTCGGCGACGGTCACGATATAGCTGCCAAGCTCCGAAGCGTCGAAGGACCCTCTGTACTCGCCTGGCCCCTGCTGGTTCAGCGTCACCTCACGCGTTTCGCCGCTTGGGGTTGCCACCCGGACGATCGCGGTCGAGGCTGTCAACGGGTTTCCGAGAGAATCGAATGCTTTGAGGTTGACCTGGCCGCGTGCGCCATCGTCCGTCACCTTCATCTGATACTGGTTCAAGGTGGACCGTCGTGTGATGGCTCGAGTCGCCTGCGACCAGAAGGTCGTGAAGCCCTCCCATGGCACCCAATGCTTGGCCCATCGCGGTTGAGCGTCGGAGGTGAAGGCGAGTGAAGTGCCGAGACCGTACTGCCAGACCGCTAGCAAGGGGTCGTCTTTGCCCGTCTTCATGCTTGTGCGCGCGAGCGGCCGCGAATCCGTCAAGTCGTAGGCGAGCAAAGGGGGCGTCGAGTCGATCCCTCGCAGGATCTCCTCGCCGCCAACGAGCTTCGGATAGAACGCGCCTTCCTCGATGGCGGATCGCGACATCACGGCCGCGTCCTGAGTGAAGATCGCGGGAAGCTGGTTGGCGTGCTTCGCGAGGTAGAAGCGCCCCCCGCCGATCGCTGCGAGCCCCTGAAGGAACTTCACGTCCTTACCGTCGCCGATCGCAACGACTGAGGTGGTGATCTTGTTCGCCCGCATCCGCGCCGCGATTTGGTAGCAGCCTTCCTGCATGTCGCAGTCGTCGCCGTCTGCCAGCAGGATGAAGTGCTTCACCTGGCTTGGCTCGGCCATCAGGGTGTGTTCGGCGCGGTCGAGCGTCGGCTGGCAATAGATGCCTCCACCGCCCACTTCGAGCTTCTGAATCTGGGAGATAACCGATTCCTTGTTCGTGAGCGGCTGCATCGGCGCGACAAACTCGATACCGTCCGTGCTGCCGGCTACCCCTACGCGGTCGAGGGGAGACATGAGCTTCACAGTCTCTTCCGCGGCTTTGGCAGCAAGCCTGATCTTTGGGAATCCATCCTCGATCATGCCCATCGATCCCGACGCGTCCACCATGATGCAGATCGAAGTGCTGGGGAAGGTCTTGCGTTGACGGATATTGAGGTCGACAGGCAAGATCTCCGCAATCGGCGTCCCGTAGTAGCCGCCGGGGAGGAACGAGTTCTCGCCTCCGATCATCGCGAAGCCGATCCCGCTATCGCGCACAGCGGCTTGAATCGTCTTCATCTGAAGCGGCTGTAGCGACTGTGCGTTGAAATCGTTGAAGATGATCGCGTCGTAGCCTTGGAATTCCTCAGGACGGACGGGCAGGCTTCCGGGGCCGCCAAAGTCAACGTCTACGCCGTTTCTCTTCAGGGCATCGACGAGCACGCTCTGGCCGGGCTTCTCTTGGAGGATGAGCACCTTGGGCTTGCCCTTGACCGCCACGAAACCCATGCCGATGTTGTTGCGATTGTCACGGTCCAGGTTCGCTTGGACCGTTGCCCGGTAGCGGTGGAAGCCGGTGCCTTGAACTTTGTCCGATACGACGAGGGCATTCTTGCCGGCCTGAAGGTGGACCGGCACCTTCTTGACCAGCGTCCCGTCGCGATCCAGCGAGAGCATCGCATCTTGCTCGGTGGTGGAGTCGACTACGACACGGACGTCGAAGGGCTGGTCGGATCGCATCTCCGTCGGAGCTTCGAGATCGAGAACCGACACTTCCGCGACCTTGCTGTCGTTTCCGAGTTGAACGAAGTCGATGGGGATGTCGTCGTTCGCGGCGACGGACGCGACCTCCATCGCGTCGCCCGCGGTCTCGTTGCCGTCGGTAAGGACGACGATGCGCTTGGCCTTACCGTCCGGGAAGCTGGCGCTGGCGAGCCGGACCGCGCCGGCCAGGTCGCTGGCGGAGGCATCCACTTTGCTCATCACCTGACCGAGCTCGCGCCTCCCTCCAGGCGCGGCATCGACGACGGCGTCGCGCCCAAAGGCGACCACGCCCGCTACCTGGTTGGGGCCGAGAGACTTGAGAGCTTCGTTGACGAACTCCTCGGCGCGCTTCTTCTCGGCATCTGTCACCGAATCCGACCGATCGAGAAGGAACATCGTGCAAAGACCGCTGTTCGGACGCCGCGACTCGGGGCCGGCGAGCGCGACAATCAGAAATCCAGCCAACACGAATCGGGTGAAGAACGCAAATCGCTTGCGCCCCCGCGCCATGCCGTGAACATGCCGAAACGTGAAGACGAGCCCGGCGACCAACGGGAGCAGTAAGAGAAGGTAGAGGGGATCGGTAAATCGCATCTACGATCTCCTCGCGTAAAGCCACCATTCGCCGGCCAAGACGCAGAGAGCAAGAAGGGCAAGAGGGCGCCAGAAGTCTGCGAATCGGACCGGCGCCTGCTGAGCGAGAACCCGCTCTTCGCTGCCCAGCCTGATGTCCTTCGTGGGGTTCACGTCCGACTCACGGTCGCTGCGCAGGTACGCATAAACCGGCTTGTTCTTCCCGTCGACGTTCAGGGTGTGAGTTCCGACCCGCCTGACGCCACGGACGACGACGCTACCCTGGTTGGGCTTGGTCGATTCGGTGTCTCCATCAGGCGACTTCAAGCTAACTGCATTTTGGGTGTTCAGAGAGAACGGCGCTCCCGCGCGCACCGACAGCATGTTCGCCGATTCTTGCCCTCCAAGGTAGTCCAGGCAGTTCGCGATGAAAATCGGGAACGAGATCTGAAGAGGGAAATCCGACTTGAGCGGATCGAACGCGACGTAGACCTGACGGGTGCCTGCCGATCGCGACGCTACGACGAGAGGACCGACGGAGGTCTGGGCCAGCACCTCGGCGGTGGCTTTGGCCTTTACGCGATGCACCGATTCGATGAACACGCCGTCGAACTCGACGTTCTCCATCAGCGGCTTCTTCTCGGTGGAGACGAACTTGAACGTACCGGTCGTGCCGTTGTCGGTAACCGGTGAATTGGAGCCCGGGGTGCCGAAGGTGAGAACGCCCCGAGCTTTGACAGGCGATTCTTGGACGCCGTCGAAGACGACGACGTCATACATGCTCGTGTCTTTGGGGAGGCTCGTCGCCCGATCCAGCGTGACCCGCGGGTCCAAATTGAGGGCTCGCTCCATGAACGGGTCGCCCGGACTCACGATAAGTACGTGAAGGCTGGCGCCTGGGGATGCGAGGGTTACCGCGTAGTTGTCGGCCGGCAAAACGTCGTCGGTGGATTCGAGTTTCGCTTCGAGCACTTTTGCGGTCGGCGAGACGATGATCGTCTTGCCCCACTGGATACCGGGCTTGACCGTGATCTTCTCGGAGTCGATTACCTTTCCGTCCGCGAAGAGAGAAATCGTCGCCTGCGTGTCGTTGAGTCCGAAGTTCTTCGCCCCCACGTAAAGCTGTCTCCCGTTGGGCGTCTCCGCCGTCCCGAGCGCGCTGATCGCGACATTGTGACCATTCTTGCCAATCTGCTGATAAACGACGGAAGCCTTGCCGCGAGCGAAGTTGGTTACGGGTGCGAAGCAGCCGTCGCTCAGCAGCACGATACGAGCGCCTTTCTGCGTGCCGACAAGGGCCGCGGCCAGTCGCATCGCCTCGCCCATGTCGCATTCGCTGTCGAAGCGCTGAATGCTGTCGATGGCGCGCAGTTCTTTCGCGGCGTCGTTGGAGAGCGGGAACACGACCCGTGGAGAGGGACCCGCTTCGATTAGCGCCAGCCGGTCACCGGCCTTCGCGGCTTTGATTGTGGAAATCGCCAGCCGTTTCGCCTCGTCGAAGCGGGATGGACCGACATCGGTCGCACCCATGCTCGCGCTTGCGTCGATGACGAGCACCGTGATTTCTCCCGCCAGCCCCTGTTGCTTCGTTTGCGGCTTGGCGACCGCGAACACGACGAGGGTCAGGGCGAGCAGTTGCAGAACGAGCAGCCAACTGAAACGAAGCTTCTGAATTAGGGCGTTGGCTCTCACTTCGTCCGTGCGCTCGGGCCAGAGGAAGCTCGCGGGCACCTTTACGTCGCGGCGCCGCATGCGCAGCAAGTACAGAACGACGATCGCCCCCGCGAGTGGAACCAGCCACATCAGAGCGCCCGCGTTCTGAAGGTTCACGCCGCCACCCATCCTTCGCGCCGCAGCACTCCCTTGACTGTCTGCTCCAAGGAGTCGGTAGTCCGCACCATCGTGTATCGCCCGCCCACTCGGAGGATGGCCTCGCGAACGGAATCGAGGTGCTTCGCCAGGTTATGTCGGTATTCCTTCAGCACGTAGCTGTTGGCGGTAACTTCGACCGGTAGACCGCCTTCCGCGTCGAGCAGCCGTAAGTCTCCTTCAAGATCGGGATCGAGTTCGATGTCGCTCAGCACCTGGACGAAAAACACCTCGTGTCCCCGCCCTCCGAGCCCGCGGATCGCTCCGGCGACCTGGGGGTCGAGACCGTCGCTGATCACGACCGCGATTCCGGCCCGGGCGGAACTGTGGGTGAAGGTGCGAATGGCGGTCGCCAAGCCTTCCTGCCCTTCGGGGGCGCCGTCTTCGAGCCACTTGACCAGGCGAGGGAAGTTCGCACGGCCTCGAAGCGCCGAAGCCTTCGCCTGCCGAATGCCGAGGAAGCGCGGGTACACGGCATCGCCACCACAAAGGCCGACATATCCCAGGGCAGCGGCGATCCGAACCGCGACAGCGAATTTCGTCGGCTCACCAAAATCCATGCTCGAAGAGGCGTCGACGAGCAGGTGGACGGCCAGGTCCTCCTCGTCTCGATAGGTCTTCATGATCGGCGTCTCGAGCCGGGCAAGGACGTTCCAGTCGAGATGGCGCAGATCGTCGCCTTCGGTGTAGTCCCGGTAGTCGCTGAACTCGATGCTGATGCCCTTCTTTTTCGTAAGCCGCTCTCCCCGGACTCGGCCGGTGAATGACTTCTTCGGATTCAGCTTCAGCCCTTCAAGGAGCCGGAACTCGCGTGGATCGAGGAGCAGGTTCACCCAGCGGCCTCCCCTCGCTCTGCAGCCAAGCGAGGAGTGCGGGGAGGGGCTGGGAGCATGCGAATAGGGGAGGGTGTTCCTTCCAACTGTTTCGAGACAGGAGCGGATTCCGGGGACCTTTGCGGGGCGCAGGGTTCTCCGCAGGCGGCACCTATCTCGCGCAGCACGGAAATCAGATCGTCGAACACGCGACTATTGCCAAACCGCATGGTCCGAATGCCCGCATTGGCCAGTGCCTCGTCGCGTCGCCGGTCTTCCAGTTTTCGTTCGACATGGCTGTGGCCGTCCAACTCGACGCACAACTGAGCGGCCGCGCAGTAGAAATCGAGCACGTACGGACCGAACGGGTGCTGACGCCTGAAGGCGAAGCCCGTCTTAGACGCGCGTAGCCCGTCAAACCACAGCCGCTTCTCGGCGGGCGTCATCTCCCGGCGAAGACCACGCGCTCTCTCCAAGTTCGCAGAGTTGTATTCGCGTCGCAGTCGCTTCATGGTCTGTATGGGGAACCCCCTCCCCAGTTCGCTTCGCTCACAGGCCCTCCCCTATTCCTCTCTGCGCTGCGGAACAAGGGGAGGCTGGGTTAGACCTTGATTGGATCACGGTCGCGCGACTCCACGTGGGTGATGACTTCGTCGATGACTTTGTCCGCGGTCATACCGTCGGCTTCGGCTTCGAAGTTCAGCAGGATTCTGTGCCGGAGCGACGCCTTTGCTGCCTTGCGTAAATCCTCTTTCGACACGTTGAAGCGGCCGTTAAGCAGGGCGTAGACCTTGCCGGCGGTGATGATGGACTGGGCGCCGCGTGGGGAGGCGCCGAAGCGGCAGTACTTGCTCGCCACCTGGCTCGCGCCCTCTCCCTCGGGGTGCGTTCCGACCACCAGGGACAAGCCATAGTCCAGCACGTTCGCCGCCACCGGCACCGCCCGGACAATTGAGCGCAGCTTGAGGACGTCCGCCGGAGTGGCCACGTTGACCGGTTCCTGTCCCTCTGCGCCAGTGGTCCGATTGACGACCTCGGCGAGTTCCGCCTTCGAGGGATACGGGACGATGAGCTTGAAGAAGAAGCGATCGAGCTGAGCTTCCGGTAAGGGATAGGTGCCTTCCTGTTCGACCGGGTTCTGCGTCGCCATCACCAAGAACGGCTCGGCCAACTCGTGGCGCTTTCCGCCAACCGTGACCGCGCGCTCCTGCATCGCTTCAAGCATCGCGCTCTGCGTCTTTGGAGTCGCACGGTTGATCTCGTCGGCCAAGACGATGTTGGCGAAGACGGGACCCTTGCGGAATTCGAAAGAGCGTGCGCCTGAGTCGGCGTGAGCGAGCACATTCGTGCCAGTCACGTCGGCCGGCATCATGTCGGGCGTGAACTGGATGCGGCTGAAATCCAAGCTCAAGGCCTTAGAGAGCGATCGGACCAGCAGGGTTTTGCCAAGACCCGGCATGCCTTCCAGGAGCACGTGACCGTTGGCGGCGAGCCCGACCAGAACTCCCTCCACGACGTCGTGCTGACCGACGATTGTCTTTTGGACCTCGGACCGGATGCGGTTGAAGGTCTCGTTAAACCAGGATGCGTCTTCGTTCATGGGAGAGGGAGTGATGGGTGGTGGGTGATGGAGTGATGGGTGATGGGTGATGGGTGATGGGGATCCGGATGATTGATGATTGATGATTGATGATTGATGATTGATGGGTATTTAGCGGTCTTGCGATCCGAAGAATCGCTTGGCTGCAGCGTTCAACCATCACCCGTCAATCATCATCCCGAGTCCGTCAATTCCCTTTCGTGAGCGAGTTGAAGTACTCCTTCACTCGCTTCTCGTGTTCCTTCGGAATCTTCTGGCGGTCGATCGCCTGCTCGGCCTTTTTCTTGTAGCTGAGCACGTCGCGCGTGTAGGCGACCGATGAGCGGGTGCCCACCATCGTTGGGCCTTTGATCTCGACGTAGGTCTCGGTCCCCTTCGTGGGATCCCGCTGGCCGGTGACGGAAGTCAGGCTGGTCGACCCCTTGCTCGCCTCTGGCTTGTCAGACTTATGGACCTGGCTGAGGTTTGAGAAGAACATGTCCTTGGAAGGGCCGCCGGGGCCGCCCATCGGGTTCAAGCCGCCGAGCAAGCTGAGCATGCCGTTCAAACCCACGCACGCGCCGTTGTTGCACTGTTTGCACTCGCCGTTCTTGAGTGCCTCGAGCAGGGCTTTGAGATACTCGGTCATCGCCTTGTCGTCCTTCAGCTTCTCGGCAAGCTCTTCCAGCTTTTGCTGGATCTCTTTGAGCTGCTCGTCCGTTAGCTGCTTCTGCTCGGACGGATCACCCGGTTTGGCATCTTTCATGGACTCCATCAGCTTTCGCTGCAGCTCCATGAGCTCTTTGAAGACGGGATTCTCCTGCATGCGCCGAAGCATGTCTTGCACGGCCTTGGAAAGCTTGAGCTGCTGCATCTGCTTGTTGAGCGCCTGCTGCTTGCGCATCAGCTCTTCAAGCTGCTTGTTCATCTGCGAACGCTGTTGATCCGTTTTCCCCTGCTGCTGCATTTGCTGCTTGAGATCGTTGATCTGCTGTTCGGTCTGCTTCTGCTGGTCCTGAACGGATTTCTCGGCCTCGGCTCTCTCGGAATCGGTCATCTTCGCCATGTTGGGATCGACGTCCCGAGGGTCGAAGTCCTTGATTCCGTTCTTCTCGAGCTCCTCTTTCTTCAGCTTCTCGAGGGCCGATTCGGCCTTGGCAAACGAGTCCTTCGTCTGTTGCGTCCGGTCCTGCATGAGCTTCTCGGCCTTCTTCTGAAGCTCGTTAGTCTTTTGGAGCGCTTCTTCCTTGGTCATCCGCGCCTTCTGGAGCTCTCTTGCCAGACGGCGGAGCTCTTCGGCCAGTCGTTTTTCGTCCGGGTTGCTCTGATCCTTTTGAAGGTGTTCCTCGACCGGCTTGAGAACGCGCTGAACTGCCTGGCCAGCCTCTTTGACTTCCTGGCGGTCCTTCTTCGCCTGGTCGTTGAGGAGCACGGACGTGTTGCCAAGCAGGAAAATCGTGCTTGCGAGAGCAGCCATCGCCAGGGCGGCGCCCTGCCAGCGCCCGACTCGCACCGGATAGACGGTCGCCGGCTTCAAAGTCTTCAGGTGGGAGTCGGCATCTTCGTGGAGAGCGGCGTCGAATCCTGCCGTCGAGTTAGCCCGCTCGACCGAGGTCACGAGCCGTTCGTCCAACGAGGCCCGGCGGTCGATGCTGTCGGCGAGCGCCTTTGGGGAGACCTTCTGGAACAAACCGCCGAGCATGCCCAGCACGGCCCCGGCCGCCACGACCATTCCGAGGCTGCTCCACTCCGCGTAGGCGACGTTGGCCCAGTCCAGGCCCGCCCACACTGCGGCGGCCAAAGACCCGACGCATGCACCCATGGCCATGCCCCTCCACGAACGCACCAACCGTACGCGGCGTTCGAATCGTTTCAGATCTTTGCTATGCTCGGTCATAACTCACTCCGATACGCGCATATCTTGCTTTCGCAAGACCCTCGCTCCACTTAACCAATACTAAGCCAACTATCGTAAGAACGGTTCCAAGAATCGCGGCGTGCACACTGCGATCCCCGGAAGACGCCAAGGGTCGTAAAAGGTAGAAGTCCCACCCGCTGAGGGTCGAGGAATCGAATCCGTACGGGTCTGCGATGCTGATGAACGGAACCGGAACTGCCATCACTAGGACCAGGAACGTGAAGTGTAAAGTTCTCGCCGCCCGCAGGCCGTTACTCATGGCCGAGGTCATTCTCCCAAGAGCCCAAGCGAAGAACACAAGCGCCAACGAGAAGAACAGGTAGGCGAACAGATGGACGCCGATAACCGAAATGTCGTTCACGAGCGCATAGGCATACATACCCACGGCGGCAGCAAGTACCAGGGCCAGCAGGAACGGCAGCGCGCCAGAGGGCGACCCGACCCACATTCTGCGGAGGCGGAAGACTCCGTCCGGCCAAAACTTCTTTTCCAAGTCCGTGCCAAAGCACGCAACGACCGGGATGAAAATCATGAGTGCGACGGCTGCAGCGGCGACGGCCCTGCCCATCAAGAGCTCGGTGGCCACCGTCGAGGAGAGCGCGCCCGCGCTCGTAGAGGTGACAGCCCCCGAACTCGAGACCATCGTCGACACACGTGATCCGATCGTCGCGGCGTCGATAGCAACAACCGAGCCGTAGGCGATCGCTGCCATATAAATCACAGAGTGGATGCGGAGGCTCTTGGTCTCGGCCGCTCCGTAGGGGCTCAGCAGAGAGGCGGCTCCCAGCAGCAGGAGCTTGGTAAGACAAAGCGTGAACAGCGCGGCAAAAACCCAATTGGGAACGTGATAGCCGGCGACGATCGTGTACGATGACGGAATCGTCACGATCGCGTAGGGGCTTAGGGTCACGAGAAAGGACATCTCGTCCCGCGCCCGGTGCGGCCCAAATCCGCCGCCGTAGGCCAGCGGTAGGGCGATCCCGGACGCCGCCCACGTGTAGCACGCGACCCCGATATAGCTCCAGACGATCGCGCCGACCGGCTTCTGCGCCACGGTTGAGAAGAGCAGTGCGATCGACGTGAAGATCAATCCGTGAAGGGAAAGCAGCGCATAGCTCGCCAGCACCTCCGACCAAGACGCACCACCCAGAACGACGCAGGCGGCGGTTACTGGCAGCGAGAGGACCAGGAGCATCCAGATGTATCGATAGCTCGAGATCATCTTTCCGACGAGGTAGTACTTCGGGGAAACCGGCGCAGAGAACACCAGATCGAGCGAGCGCCGCTGCCTTTCCGACACGATTGCGGTCGCCGTTAACGCCGGTGCGATGAGAAGCACAAGCGTCGCGAGCATGTAGAGGATCGACTGGTAGAAGGTCTGAAGACTGCGCTGAGCCTCTACGATAGACATCTCTTGACGGCTGGCCGCTCCGTTGTAGGTGAGCAGGCAAAAGCCGATCATCACGATGAGGTAGGCGCCCCACAGCAGGACGGCCCGGTTACCGCGCAGCTGGACTCGGTAGTCGCGCACGGCGGTCGCGTTGCCAATGTAGACACCGACGCTGTCCCTAACCCAGGCACCCGGGGCGAACGCCATTAGTTCACGGCTCCGGTGGTGAGCTTGAGGAACACGTCTTCAAGGTCCGCCTCTTCTTCCGCAAATCCGACGACTTTGTGGCCTGCCAAGACGAGGCCCCGCAACAGCTCGGCCTGCGCCTCCGGATCGCCCTCGAAATCCACGTCGACTGTGCCGGCCGTGGCGGTCGCGCCCAGGACATGAGCCTGATCCCGCAAGAGGCTCGCCGCGTCGTCGGCGCTCGTGAGAACCTTGATGCGGAGCGACTTGTGAGGCTGCATGCCTTTGACGATCGTGTCGACAGGTCCGAAGGCCAGCAGATCGCCCTTCTCCATGATGCCGACCGTGTTGCAGAAACCGGCGAGCTCCGTGAGAATGTGGGAGGAGACGATGACGATCTTGCCCATCCGCCCAAGCTCCGCAATCAGCTCTTTGAGCTCGGCGCGGGCGCGGGGGTCCAGGCCGCTGGCCGGTTCGTCCAGGAGCAGCAGCACCGGGTCGTGAACGAGGCAACGAGCCAAGCAGAGCCGCTGCTGCATGCCGCGCGACAGGGACTGGACGAAGTCGTACTTCTTGACCGTCAGGTCGGTCAGCTCGAGGACGTTATCGATAACTTCCTCGCGCTGCCGTGAAGGCACTTTGTAGATCGTCGCGAAGAAGTCCAAATACTCCCAGACCTTGACATCGTCGTAGAGGCCGAAGAAGTCCGGCATGTATCCGATCATCCGGCGTATGGCCATCGGGTTCTTCAGAATGTCGACTCCGTTGAGCGTGGCCGTGCCGCTTGTCGGCTCGAGCAGGGTCGACAGCATGCGGATCGTAGTCGTCTTTCCTGCCCCATTCGACCCGATGAAGCCGAACACGTCTCCGGGATGCAGGGTGAATTCGATTCCCTTGACAGCAGTGAGGGGACCGTATTGCTTTCGGAGGCACTTGACTTCAAGCATCTTGCTTCGGGAGGAACTTCGTTTCGTTGTCGGAGAAGGTCAGGGTTTTCTCGGTCCAGATCAGCATCACGATGGAAAGCCCGATGTAGACCGCAATTTGCAACAGAGCATCGGACGCCACCGACCGCGAGCCGGCAATCGGCAGGTTGTCCTGTAGGTTGGTGAGGGTCATGAACGGATGGAAGATGAGGAGGATGCCGCGGGAGCCGCTTGGAGCCCCCAGAGCGGAGAGGAGGATCGGATAGACGACAAGCCCGACCAGGAGCAATCCGAGCGTAACCCCTAGAGCTGTGAAGCCGCGGCGGCATCGGGCGGAGAAAAAGAGCGTGAAGGCGCAGCAGAGTACGGAAAAGGAAAGCGAGACGAGTTCGGCGAGGGCAAGGTTGTCGTAACGCGTTTGGGTGTAGCTGACCGCGCAGATGAAAGTGGGGAGCAGGAACAGCGTCGCTCCGAGAACGAGGTTGGTCAGGGCTCCTGCGAACTTGCCGATCATGATCTGGGCTTTGGTCACTGGGGCAACCAGGAGGAGATCCCATGTGCGCTTCTCGCGTTCGCCTGCGATCGCGTTGTTGAGGATCGCCGGGGCGGCCAGAGTGAAAATGAACGTCTGGATGATCACGATAGCAATCGGGGGAATGCTTCCGTTCCCGTTGCCCACCACCATCAAGAGGCCGACATAGCAGACAGCGCCAAGCGTGAGAATCGCAATGCTTGCGGCGCTGGGCTTGGATCCGCCGAGCAAACGGCGCCGGTATCGACGAACTTCGATGAGCATCGGGTTTTCGGTAAAGAGACTCTGCCAAAGGCTCATAGGGCCGAATCTCCATAGTGGATTCCGGAGAAGTAGGCGATATAGATCTGCTGTCTGGCGCGTACGACATCGCCGAGTCTGGGGCCCACCGGAGCCTCCTGCAGGGAACCCTTGATGACTATTTCCTTCGTGCCGGAGGTGATCTCTGAGAGGTTGTTGAAGCTGGTGTCGGCGTCGGCGTAGTACCGCGTCTGTATCTCGGCCATGTTGCTATCCGGCGAGATCTGTTCCGGCAGGGTAATCCGTGCCGATTCACCCGGCTCCAAACTCTTCACGGGGAAGGTCTGGCCCGCGACTACTGCCGCCACGTTGTCCACCCGGGACCGCCCGACGTTTCGGACAGTTAGTACATGGGCGTTGAGCTTGGCATCGAACCACTGGCCGAGGGGTAACACCTGCTGGAAAGCAAGTTGGCGGAAGGAGAGGTTGCCCACGGACATGCGCGGAATCGTCACATGGCCGGTGTCGACGGCGTTGACTTCCTCCAGACCAGGATCGTCCGGCTCGTTGTACATGCCATACATGTCCTCGTTCTGAGTCCGCGAGCTTCCCACGTACTCGAGCCCCGCGACATCGAGGTTGTATTCGCCTCCGCGCGGAAAGAACATCTGGCTGTGTCCGACGAACAAGCTGTCGCCGTTCGTGCCGGCCTGAACGATCAGGCCCTGGGTGGCTTTCGACAGCTTGGCGCTGTAAAGATCCTTGGCTTCGGCAAAGAAGGCGCCTGCGAATGCCACGCTGATCAGTGGCGCCGTGAACCAGGCGAGTTCACCCTTCTTCAGCTTCTTCAGCAAGAGGAAGTTAAGCGGGATGATCGTGACAAAGTACAGCGAGAGAATGATGAATACCGTTTGCGGTTCGGGAAGCTTCGTGCTGAATGGGTCGGCGGCGCGTGGCTCTTCGTCGCCGGCGTACGTGATGACCCGCCCGCCCGACGTGAACCGCCAACTCCTCGGGCCGTATTGCGATTCATCTCTCTCCCCGAGAAAGCCTCTCAGGTAGCCCGCTGCTCGCAGGGTCTCCTGCGGCTTGATTGTCCTCTCGAAGAGCAATCGGCGGCCCGGCCATCGCGTGAAAGGCGCCTCTAAGGGGTTGAAGGCGTAGTACAGCGTTTTCCCGAGACCCACGCCCCTCTTCGCGATGAGGATATCGCTGCCCTCTCGAACCACGGTGGGATCTCCGACGGGGTCAGCCTCGGGAATGGTGAAGTCGCTCCGGAGCGGGGTGGGATCGATTTTGGCGAGATAGCGCGACGACGCAATCGTTTTCGGCAACTTAGCGTGAACGGGGACTATGTCGGCCCAGCGCCGATCCGCCAGCGTAGGTGAGGAAGCTCCCCCCAAGAACAACACGGTTCCGCCAGACATTGCGAAGAGGTGCAGCGCACGGACGGCTCCGTCCGAGATCCGCTCGGCTCCTGCGCCGAGAACGACGACGGCGAAGCTCACGTATGCGATGGGCCGGTCCGGCGCATTCTCAGGCTTCACGTAGGTATCGACGAGCCGGCTTGCGGTGTCTTGACGCCCGCGCAGGAAACCGAGATCGCCTTGGGTTTCCCCAATCAAGAGGGCGTTCTGAGTGTTTGGTGTGGCGCCAAGGAATTGACGGAAAGCGGTTCGCGCATCGCCTTGGTCGGTCGAAAGCTGAAACTGGACCTCACTCCCGTATGTGATCTCAGGGTAAGTGACGATTCGCTTCACAGCGCCCTTTGGCAGCTCGATCGGATAGTCCATCTGGAACTTCTCCGACGTGACGCGGAGGGCTCCACGAGCGTCCGGACCCGTGTTCCTGACGGTAACGGCCACCGGATATACGCCCGAGGTTTGCGAGAGGCCCACGAAAGCGGGCTCCGCGACCACCTTCAGATCGGCAGCCCAAGACACGCCACCTGTGGTGAGGCAGATTAGTCCAAGGAGCAACTTTGAGCGCATTACAATATGGTTGATGGACGCACCGCGATATGACGCCGGTTCGCCGTTCAGGCCCAAGTGTAACGGCGGATTGGTTGGAATCCAAGGCCCTGTTCGAAAAGGCCCACGTTGCCTGAATTGCTAGCGGTCGATCGGAGCTTTCCCGAGGAAGTGAATCGAAGCGATCGAGCGGCTCCACTCCGCGTCTGCCAACGTGCGACGCCATTCCCAGAAGTTGTTCTCGACATAGTAGATCCCGTTCCCATTGGAGATGTAGAGCATATGGAATCTCACCGCGCCCCCCTGAAAGTAGGTTCCCTCCGCTTCGCAGGCGGGGTGATTGTCGACCTTAGAGGACCTGATGTCGTACTTGAGACCGGCCCTGGCAGCCCACTCCGGGGTTCTGGACAGGTTGAAGCGTACGATGGCAACGGGATCATAGCTCGAGTAGTTTCCCCAGAACGCGCCTAGCTGCCATGTGGCGGCTGGGCTATGTCCGCTGTAGTCTGCAGTCTCCGTCACCTGCTGGGCCGCGGATGCCGTGAATTTTCGGTCCTTTGGAATTACCTTGCAGGGCAGCAAGGCCGCTAGATCAAGGTCCGGGAAGGTGGTTTCCCACCACCCTTCTCTTGTAGATTTGAAGGTCGCTTTTCCGAAGTCCTTGCTTTGAGGAACGCTGAAGCTGGGCTCCGACCGTGAGGCCTGCGATACATAGTTATAGGCGGCGAAGGCGCCAATGATACACCCAACGGCAACGCCTCCTAGAACAAGGAACAGCGCCAAGCCAACCGGAACACCCTGCCGGGTAGGAGGCTGCACTTGCACGATCCCACTTTACGCCACGGGCCCGGATTGTCATAGTGGCCGCAGTCTGCGAATCATGGAAGTTCCGGCTGGAAGCCAGCGCTACGACGATGGATAAACCATCCCGCCTAGCCATCATTGCCGGCGGGGGAGCAACTCGGGGCAAGGTCCGTGCGCTCTGGGAAAAAAATCACAGCTAAGAACCACCCTGCCGGAACTGGGCCGGCAGGGATAAGTCTGCAGCCTTAGCTCAGGAGCGCTTTCGCCGTGCTTTGCGGAGAAGCGTCAAAACGCCGACGCCGAGGACTGCGCAAGTGGCAGGTTCCGGCACCGGAGAAGCCACGATGTTGGTCACCAGGAAGTTCGCCGTAGGGGAGCCCGTGGCCGTCGTGGCGGTCGATGAGGAAGCCCAAGAAGCGCCGAACACAGTTCCATATCCCGAAGTGCTCGAGTTTCCGGCGTCGAAGGTTGGCGTGTTGCCTCCGGTCTGGCCCGAGAAGCGCATCTCGATCGTCAGATCACCACCGCCGTAGAAGTAGTTGCTGAAGGAAACCGCCGGACCGAAGGGCTTTACCGGGCTGCCTGTTGACGAGAAGGAACCAGCCGTGATCGTCAAACCGCCAGATCGAACCTGGGTGGGAGTGCCCACGAAGTTGTCGGCAAACGTGGTGCTCCGGGCCGAAGGATCAACTCCCGCGCCAATGAAGATGTCCCACTGCGAGAAGGTAGCGGTCGCGTTTGGCCAGTCGGCGGCAATCGACGCGTTGAGCCTCCATTGCAGCCCATTCAAGTTCATGCCGACAAAAGCCGTCAACTGGCTGGAGTCGATTTGATACTGATAGACCCGACCCGCAGTCGCTGTAGAGCTGAGCGCGAACGTGGCGTTCGCATCGACGGTATCGAAACCGTTTGGGACGACTTGGGCACACGCGCCGGTAACCAATCCCAACGCCATCACAACAAATCGAACACGCATAAGAAAGCTCCTCCCAACTTAGCGGTCAATCCCGCTAAAGAAAAGTAGTTGCCGTATTATGCGTCAGGTCGAGGACGGGGAACTCCAACAATTGCAATTTGTGGACGGCAATTTGCTTGAGCCACGTCGACTGGAGGGCTGAACGGGACGACAAGGATGGCGCCTGGATTCGACGGCTAGTCACGAGTTTCCGGAGCTACGTAGATTGACCAATTGCCCGACAGTAGCGGGAGGCGCCGTAGAGACCAACCTTTGACCAAGCGCTAGCATCGGTCGTCTCAAACCCATTTGTGGACAACCTGGAACCCCGCCAAACCAACCGGTCCTAGAGAAACACGTTTTGGTCGATCCAGAGTTTGCATGTGAAGCTTCTTTCCCCGAACGTCAGTTCTCCGGTTCTGGGCAGCCCGCTGCCAACGGCTGTATCCTATAGGCAAGATGTCGATGCCGTCCGAGAAGGGATTTCGCCCGAGGAGTACATCGCCGCCGAGCGTCTCGCCGAGGCCAAGCATGAGTTCTTCGGAGGGCGCGTCTTTGCCATAGCCGGGGTGAGCTATGCCCATTCGGTTCTTTGCTCAAACTTCGATCGTTTGCTCAATTCCCAACTTCAGGGTCGATCATGCCACGCGGTCGTTGCCGACTTTCGGTCAGAGTAGAGCCGAACGGTCTGTACACGTATCCTGACCTTGTCGGCATGTGCGAACCCGAGTTTGAAGATGCTGGGGCTGACACCCTTATCAACCCGGTGTTGATCGTCGAGGTGCTTTCGCCGTCGACCGAAGCCTACGACCGTGGGCTCAAATTCACGCTCTACCGGCGCTCGGAAACCCTGCGTGAGTACGTATTGGTCGCGCAAGATCGCTTGTCCGTCGAGGCGTATCGACGTGGATCTGAGCGGCAGTGGGTGTTATCAGAGCATTTGGCCAGCGGGGATGAGTTCGAACTCACCTCCATGGGCGCACGCATCTCGCTCGATGAACTCTACCGCCGAGTACCCCTGAAGGAGATCTCGCTTCACGCGAACTCCGAGGTCAGCTAGCCCATCCCGAGTCTCTAACGGCCGGGGACGCCCTTGATTGTCATAGCCAAGCGAAGGGGAACTCCGCGATCAGCGGCCTTACGGCGCATCCACTCCTTGCAGCGCGGGGATTTGCCGTGCACAATGCTACTGCTGTGTTTTTCAAGCGAGCAGGAACAACTGGAGAGTCGCGGTGCGTAACACTCAACGATTCAACTGAGGATCAAACAATGATCTTTGCGGTCGCGAGAGAAAAAACAGCCCTTATGGTGGCGGACGTACGCCTCTTCGAAGACCTCATTCGGAAGACCCAAAAGCAGGCCTATAGCCTCGCCTTCCGATTGACGGGGAACTCGGCAGAGGCGGAGGATCTCGTTCAAGAGTCTTACATCCGAGCCTTTCGTTTCTTTGGAAAATACGATCAGGCACTCCCCTTCACGAGCTGGCTCTATCGCATCATGACCAACGCGCACATCGACTCCGTGCGCCGGAAAGGAAGACTGAAACTTACCAGCCTCGAACAGTCGGGGGCAGAAGGGACCACCACCTGGGAACTTCCCGACCTCGACTCCGCTCCAGACAAGGTGATGATGGAGCGAAGTCTGAACGAGCCGGTGCAAAACGCCCTCGGTTCGATGACTCCCGAATTCCGAACAGCCGTGCTACTTGCCGACGTAGAAGGTATGGCTTACGAGGAGATTGCAGAGATCATGAAAACCAGCGTCGGGACGGTGCGATCCAGGATCCATCGGGGCCGCAAGCAACTTAAACGGCACCTGATGAAGCACAACCCGAACGCCTACAGGAGCTACTGCGATGAACTGTAAGAACGCCCAAGCCCTGCTTTCTGCCTATCTCGACGAAGAGTTGTCCGGGCGCGAGATGCTTGATATCCGCGAGCACCTTCATCAATGCGAGGCATGCGCCGAAGAAGTGCGATGTGTGCAGGCCGTGAAGCGAATTCTGTCCGCTGCTCCCGTTCCCGAGCCTTCCGCCGATTTCGAGAATCGACTTGTTTCGCGGGTGCTGCAGGCTGTGCCTGCCACTGCCCAGCCGAAGAGGCTTTCCGTCGTCGCTCTCACAGGAATTGCTGCGGCCAGCATGCTTGCCACGATGCTTCTCTTGAACACGATGCATCGTGAATCGCCTGTCGTCGATCCTCACGACTCGATCGCGACCGATTTGTTGCGGCGAGATCGCATGTACGACGTCAGTTCGGATCCATTCAGCGGAACGCCGGTGGTCTGGAAGGGACAGTAGCGGAATGTTGAAGCGCGTCTTACTTTATTGCTCGCTTGCTGCTGTCACAGGGCTGGCGGGAGCGCAGGCAAATCCCACCTCGGTGGGTCGAGGCGGCCAGGATGACGGTTCCAAGTCGCACCACGAATCTGCTCCAAAGTCTGACGCCGTCCGCGCCGTCCAGCTCATGAAGATGAGCATGGGCCGGCTGCCCTCCGTGAATGTCCGGGCGATCGTCTGGCAGATGGGGGACGGCAGCGGGGTGATGCAGCAGGTGAAGGTCGAGATGGACAAGAGCGGCAAGCTCCACCAGATCGTACTCGCTCCCCTGCGGCTGCAAGGATACGAGCTCGTAGACGACGGCAAGACCACGAGCATCTACTCGCCCGACGACAAGACGCTAGTCGTTCAGCCATCCGCCCGCCAGCAATCCGACGATACCGCTTGGCGCATGGCGACGGCGGAACGGAATTATTCCTTCAAGATCCTGCGCCGCGAGAAGATCGCGGGTCGTTGGGCGGCGATCGTTTCGGCGATCCCGAAGAGCGACGATTTGGAAACCCGCTGTTACGCAATCGACGAGAAGACAGGCTTCTTGCTGCGACTCGAGACGTGTGTCGAGGGTCGGGCGCCCACGGTCCACCTTGAAACCAAAATGGTCGAGTTTCCCGTCGATTTCACCGACGAGACTTTCAAGCTCGACCCGTCGTTCGTCAACGTGCGCCGAGTAACGCAGAAATGCCTACCGCCCGATAGCGGTCCAAAGCTCGCCGCCGAGCTCGGATTTCGGCCAATCGTCCCGAACGACCTCCCGTACGGCTTCGAGGTCCAGCAGCTTCAGGCGATCAACGACGCCAGCCGTCCCGCGGTCGCTGTGCGGATCACCGATGGCCTGGCCAAGGCAACTGTTCTTCAGTGGCGTGGCGGCGACCGAAACGTGCCCGCTCCTCGCGGCACCCGATCGATGCGCGCCGGCCGGATTACTCTCCTTGTCACGGGCGATATTCCGGAGGAGGTTAAAGAACGCGTTCTCCGAGCCTTCGCGAACGGCGCTTCCGGTATGCCCACGGCTTGGTCCCAGGCCCCGGAACTAAGATGCCCGGATGAAGCGTTGGCTTTTGACAGAGAATGTGAGGGAATGGCGCAATTCTTCCTAGCTATTCCTGCTCCATACGGAATCTAAAGGGCGTGCCCCGACGGTTCCGGCGAGCGTCTCACCATTTACGATCGAAAAGAAAGGACCATGAGCACGAAAGCAAATCTCTTCCGAGGGCCTGCCATTTGGACGCTGATTGCGGGAGTCGCAATCGGTGCAGGCTCGATGTATTCAGTCTTCTCCGGCCACAGCTCTTCATTGGCGTGGGCCCAAACCGACCTCAAGCCGCGAGCCGCGGCTATTACCAAGTCGGAAAGCCTGGCGGCTCTGAAAGAGCTAGACGCCGGATTTTCTACACTCGCCGAGTACGCGTCTCCCGCCGTCGTCCTCATCCGCTCTGAGAACACCAAGCCCCAAGCGGGCCTTAACGGTATGTCCGGAGTGGTTCGTGGTGGCGAAGGTTCCGGCGTCATTTTCCGGCCCGATGGCTATATCATCACCAACGACCACGTCGCGGGTGGTTTTGACAAGGTTACAGTCGTTCTCCGTGACGGCCGCGAATTCCCAGGCAAGGTGACCCGCGCCGAGGAAAGCGACATCGCGGTCGTGAAGATCGAAGCGAACAACCTGCCAACGCTGCCGTTCGCAGACAGCGCCAAGGTCAAGCCCGGCCAGTTCGCGATGGCGATCGGTGCGCCATACGGACTCGAGAACTCGGTCACGATCGGACATGTCAGCGCCCTCAACCGCCAGAACAAGATTCCCGATCCGATGACGGGCAAGCAGCGCTACTACCCCGAGCTCATTCAAACGGATGCTGCGATTAACATGGGCAACTCGGGTGGACCGCTGATCGACGTCGATGGCGAAGTCATCGGCATCAACAGCTCCATCGTCAGCCCCACCGGCGGCGGAGTGGGAATCGGATTCGCGATCTCCAGCAACCAGGCTCGCATGCTTGCCGAGACCTTGATTCAGAAGGGCAAAATCACTCGGGCCTACCTCGGCCTCGCGCCCATGGACCTCAAGGAAGTTCAAAAGAACGAGCTGCACGTTAACAGTGGAGCCTACGTTGCGGAAGTCCGCAGCGACAGTCCGGCGGCCATGAGCGGCCTCAAGGTGAAGGACGTGATCACCAAGATCGGCGACGTACCTGTCACCGACTTTCCAGCACATTGGGATCCTAAGCTTAGAATTCCACGTGGACAAGTTGTCGCG